>ENA-UPXM01004472-UPXM01004472.1-activated-sludge-metagenome-genome-assembly--contig:-NODE-4472-length-14311-cov-6.672138_pt1 | contig 14311 bp, 11 predicted proteins | sample MGYA00238178_ERZ772708 | MGnify/ENA primary metagenome ERZ772708 (study PRJEB29002, sample SAMN05720212) | activated sludge metagenome | isolation source: anaerobic digester from wastewater... | reverse complement strand
GTTTTTACTTTTTTCTTCTGTCCATTTCCCATGTCAATCGAGGTGTGCTCACTTTCTGGCAAAGCTTCTTTGTCATCTACATAAAGGGAAGCCAAAATCACTTCGTTCTGTAGAATTGGTAAAATGTCGGGTTCGCTCCACACAAATTCTTCCATTTTACGGCAGTTTTCACAACCATAACCAGTGAAGTCGATCAACAAAGGTTTGTTTTCTTTCTTCGCAATTTCAATGGCTTTAAAATAATCATGTTCCGGATGCATTCCGAGGATTCCATCTTTTTCATCATGCAAATAACTCACATTAATTGGAGGCAAAATTCCGCTTAGATATTGCAGTTTCGGCCTTTCTCCCGGAAATAATCCCTGAATTAAATACACGATAAATCCAATTCCTAATAATCCAATCACTTTTCTTGTCAATGAAATTTTTGCGTTTTTATCATCGTGTGGAAATTTGATTTTCCCGAATAAATAGAGAACCAAACCAATGGTAATCAGAATCCAAAGTGCGATAAATAGTTCTCTTTTCAAGAAGAATGTTTTCGAAACCAGATCCGCTTTTGATAAGAATTTCAGCGCCAAACCTAACTCAATAAATCCTAAAACCACTTTCACGGTATTCATCCAACCTCCAGATTTTGGTAAACTTTGTAAAGCCTGCGGAAACAAAGCCAACAAACCAAAAACGATTGCCCAACTTAATCCAAATCCTGCAAGTGCGTAAGTCAACAACATCGGAATATTGGCAGAACCAGTTAAGGAACTTCCCAATAAACTCCCTAAAATAGGACCGGTACAGGAAAATGAAACGATGACCAAAGTTAAAGCCATAAAAAAGATTCCGATCATTCCACCTGCATCTTCAGCTTTCGAAGATTTATTCGCAATGGAACTCGGCAAAGTGATGTCGTAATACCCGAAGAAACTTCCCGCAAAAAAGATGAAAATGAGGAAGAAAGTGATATTTAACCAAACACTTGTCGAAATTTGATTGAAAATATTCCCCGCAATTCCATCGATGATATGAAAGGGAACACTCAATAATACAAAAATCATAAGGATGAAAAAGCCATAAATAAAGGCATCTCTTTTTCCTTTTGCTTTATTATTTGAACCTTTTGTGAAGAAGGAAACCGTTAACGGAATCATCGGAAATACGCATGGAGTCAACAATGCGATCAAGCCACCGAAAAATCCCAATAAAAGATACGTCCAGAAATTTTCTGAATTTTTTTCCTGCACAATTCCGCAATCCGTTTCTGGATTCATAAAATCGATAGAAGCAACTTTTAAACCTTCCTGTTTTGCGGCAACCGGTTCTATTTTTGTGCTTTCAGGAATGGCGCTTATTTCGCTACTGTCTTTATTTTCGTCAGGAGTCGTCGCGGCTACATTTTCATCTGTAGAAGTCTCTTGTGTTGCAGTCGCAGCTGCGCTAACTTTTTGGTCGAATTCTAAAGTATTTGGAGCCAAACAAACGCGGTCATTACAGGTTTGATACGTAATTTCTGCGGAAACAGTTGCAGGTTTGGCGCCATTTTTCAGTTTGAATTTCTGTTTAAACTGCACTAAATCTGAATAATAAACGATTTGAGCACCGAAAGCTTCAGAAAACTCATCATGTTTTTTACCCACTTCAACTACTTTTCCGATGAGGTCGATTCCTTCTTTGGAGGAAAGTTTCATCTCTGTCGGAATTCCCGAATCGGCGGGTAAATCTTTGGAATAAATATGCCAGTTTTTATCGATCGTCGCCGTCAATACCGCCTCGTATTCATTGTTGGGCAACGAATTGATATTGTATTTGAATTTTACAGGATCTTTGATTTGTGCGGTAATTCCCTGGAAAAGGAACAAGACAATTAAGATTAACCAATTTTTAAATTTCATTTTTTACTTTACTTTTTAGCAATTTCAAATCGCTATAATTTTACTTTAATGATTGCCTTCGATTCTTTCGTTGAAGCAAATCTTCGGTCTTGGCGAAAAGGGATAATTCCCAAAACTTTGTCGTTTCCATCGCACAAAAGCCAGATTTTTTGCTGGGCTAAAATAGGGATTTTTTCATCCTTAAAAAACTTTGAGATTTTCTTTTTGCCTATCATTCCAATTGGATAGAATAGATCGCCTTCTTTTTTTCGTCTTATTTTTAAGGGAAATTGCATTTTATCTTCGTCAAATTTCCAGGTGAAACTTCCAGATTCTTTAATTTCTGAACGCACCGTTTCAGGGAAAATGAGCGTACTTTTTTTATTGGGTAGAATCGTTATTTCCGCATTGTCATTTCGAATGAATTCATCGGTGGTTTTTTGTAGAACTAAATTTTCACGGTCAACCAACAACTCATATTCATTGGAATGAAAGGTCTTTCCGACTTCTGCTTTCCGTATTTTTTTTAACTCTTTTGCTTCAGAAAAACCAAATTTTTGCAGTATTTCAAACTGTGCGAATTCGCTTTCGTTGAAAAACAATGCTTTATTTATGGTGAGATACGAATCTTTTTCGCAAATGGTTTCTTTTTCGATTTTTAAAATCTGAGCTTGAACAAAATCTTTCGTTTGATTCAAATAGGAAATGCTTTTACCAAAGTTTTCTAAGAAGTTTTCATTCACCCCCAAAAGTTCGGGAACAATAGTATTGCGAATTTTATTCCTTAAATAATCATTTTTTTGGTTGCTTTTATCTTCTCGAAATTCTAAATTATTTTCCTTGGCGAAATCGTAAATTTCAGTTTTAGAAAAATGTAATAACGGACGAAGAATTTCGTTTTCATTTTTTGGTATCCCGCTTAAACCTTTTATTCCACTTCCTCGCGAAAGATTGATGAGGAATGTTTCCAACTCATCATTCAAATGATGTGCAGTTACTATGAAATCTAAATTCTCTTCCTTTAAAACTTTAAAAAAGAAATCATACCGTAGATTTCTTGCCCAATTTTGAAGCGATTTCATTCCCGATTTTTCTTGTTCAGAAATATCTTTTAAATGAAATTGAATATCGTGATTTGTACAAAAATTTTCCACCAATTTCTGGTCAAGATCAGAATCTTCTCCCCGAAAATGATAATTCACATGCGCAACCTGAAACTCGAAACCCGAAACTTGAAACAGGTTCAAAAGCACCATAGAATCTACACCACCACTGACCGCGAGTAGAAATTTGGCATTTCGGTAATCGTCGAAAATTTCATGCAAAGCATGCTGAAAAGTCTCTAAATTAAGCAATTTTTAAGGTTTTTTTAAGGAATATTTAGCAAAGATAATTCTTCTAACTAAATTCGTTTCTCTATTTTTGGTTGATTAAATAGTAAATTATGAATATAGGAAAAATCGGTGCAGTTCTTGGAGTTGCAGTTATGCTGACTTCATGTGTGAGCCAAAAAAAATTCGATGCTTTGAACGAGAATTACAACCAGTGTATCACCAATGTAGGTGAAAGACAGCGCGAAATTCAGGATTTGAAAGGAGTCAATGCAGGTTTATCAAGTGAGAACGCACTTTTGAAAGGCCAAAATGATGCATTGAAATCTTCACTTGATGCCTGTTTAGCGAACAGTGGAAAAGGTTCTGCAAACATTGATAAATTAATTGGAGAGATTAATTCTTCCAACAAATATATCAAACAGTTGATTTCTACCAATTCGAAAAATGACAGTTTGAATATCGCTTTGTCGAATAAATTGAAACGTTCTTTGGATAATATCGCAGATGGCGATGTGCAGGTGAAAGTTTTGAAAGGAGTAGTTTTGATCTCCTTATCCGACAATATGCTGTATAAAACAGGAGATTACAATGTTTTACCTGCAGCACAGGATGTGTTAGGAAAAGTAGCGAAAGTAATCAATGATTATGATACGTATTCAGTCTTGATCGAAGGAAACACCGATAATGTACCGCTGAATGCTTCAACTTTACCAAAAGACAACTGGGATTTATCAGCTTTGAGAGCAACTTCAATGGCAAAAATTTTACAGACTAAATTTGGCGTAAATCCTGCAAGAATTACAGCAGGAGGAAGAAGCGAATACAACCCGAAAACCACCAATGCGTCGATTTCTGGAAGATCTGAAAACAGAAGAACAGAAATCATCATCATGCCTAAGTTAGAGGAATTCATGAAATTAATGGACATTGCACCGGTGAAAAACTAAGCAATTGTTTCGTAAGAAATTTTTTCAGCGCTGTTCGAGCTTCATGCTTTGACAGCGCTTTTTATTTTAAATGCTTAAATTTGAACCAAAATAACATTGAATGAGTTTTTTTGAGGAGATAAGTCCGGAAATGGATCGCTATTTAGAAAACCACGCTTCGTCGGAACCCGATATTTTGAAAAGATTGCGCAAAGAAACTTTTCAGAAAACAACGCAGCCGCACATGATTTCCGGGTATTTACAAGGAAGATTATTGGCGATCATTTCTAAAATGCTGCAACCAAAAAACATTCTCGAAATAGGAACTTTTACAGGTTATGCGACTTTGTGCTTAACAGAAGGTTTAGCAAAAGAAGGTAAAATCACCACAATTGACGTGAATGAAGAACTCGCATATTTGCCCAAAAAATATTTTCAGGAAAGTGAGTTTTCGGCACAGATTGATTTTCAATTAAAAGACGCAAAAGATTTTCTAAAAGAAACCGATGAATTTTTCGATTTGGTGTTTATTGATGCCGACAAAGAAAATTATCCGGAATATTTCCACCTCATAAAATCAAGGGTAAAGTCGGGCGCTGTGATTTTGTTTGATAATGTGTTGTGGTACGGAAAAGTCTTGGAAGAAAATTCAAAACAGAAATCTACCCAAAAAATACAGGAACTCAACGATTTGGTGGCAAAAGATGAAGATTTCGAAAATCTTATTTTACCTTTGCGAGACGGCATCAATCTAATCCGTAAAAAATAAAATTTAGAACCAAGTATGGAGAAAGGAATCTGCACCGTTTCAGTGGCTGCAATACGCGCAGAACAATCGCATCAGTCGGAAATGACCTCGCAAATTTTGTATGGAGAAACAGTAGATATTCTAGAAAAAGCCGCGAAATTTATCAAGATAAAAATGCATTTTGATGGGTATGTAGGATGGGTAGATGTGCAACAAATCTCTGAAATTTCTGAAGAATACTTCCAGCAAAGAAAAACCGAACTGGTTCAGAATACTTTACAAATGTATAGCACTTCACAGGGAGTAATTCTGTTGTCAATAGGTAGCGAAGTGAATAGTGAAAAGGCAGAACCAACTTTTTTAAAGACCGAAACGGTTTCAGAAACTGCGCAAAAATTTTTTAATGTTCCTTATTTGTGGAGTGGAAGAAGTTTTTTTGGGATCGACTGCAGCGGATTTGTGCAATTGGTTTATAAAGTTCACGGCATTTCTTTGCCTCGAGAAGCACATCAACAATCAGAAGTTGGCGAAGTTTTAAGCTTCGTGGAAGAAAGTAAACCAGGAGATCTGGCTTTTTTCGAAAATTTAGATGGACAAATTTCCCATGTCGGAATGATGCTCGAAGACCAAAATATTATTCACGCATACGGAAAAGTACGGATTGATTCTCTCGATTCTACGGGGATTTTTAACAAAGAACTGAATAAGCATACTCACAAATTACGGTTTTTGAGAAGTGTTTTTTAAAGATTTTAGAAGAAAGAAAAAAGAATAAAGAAGAAAGAGAAAAGAATAAAGAAACAAGAATAAAGAATCAAGAATCAAGAATCAAGAATCAAGAAAAAAGACAAGATCGTTGCAAGCAATTTTTTACTTTTAAAATATGAAAAGGATTTCTTTTTGCTTAAGCTTTTATCAATTTGAGTACTTGTTTTTACTTGGTAAGATCTGATGAGTTCTTGGAGATATTTGTCAATCTTTTTTTTATATCAAAAAAAACGAAGTTCTGTCCCGGATTATCTATTTGGGATTTTGTTTTTAGTAATTTTAACCACGATTTCTTATTCTTTTTATCTAAAAAAAAGAAATCTAAAAATGAACAATTTTGAAATTTATCTATAACATATTCATTCGTTTCCTCATTTCCGCCATGAAAATTGGCGCCATCTTCAACTATAAATTAAAAAAAGGTTTAGCCGGAAGAAGGCAAAGTTGCGAAATTGTAAAATCTAAATTTTCTCCAGATGACCAAGTAATTTGGATGCATGCAGCAAGTTTGGGAGAATATGAACAAGGACTTCCGGTATTGGAAAAATTGAAGGCGAAATTCCCCAATCACAAAATATTGATTACCTTTTTTTCCCCTTCTGGTTATGACAATGTCATTAAGAAAAAAACAATTGCAGACGCGATTTGTTTTTTACCTTTTGATACCGAAGTTTGGGTGAGAGAATTTACATCCAACTTCAAAACAGATATTTTTTTCACCGTAAAATATGAGTATTGGTATCACTTATTGAATGATTTAAAAAGTCAAGGGACCAAAATCTTTGTGGTTTCTGCTCTTTTTTATGAAACTCAAATCTTCTTTAAAGCCTATGGAAAATGGTTTGTAAATGAATTAAAAAAAGAAATTGACTGGTTTTTTCATCAAACCAAACATTCGACCGCATTGGCAAAAGAAATAGGTTTGGTAAAATCTTCAACAGCAGGAGATACGCGCTTTGACCGAGTGAAACAACTTCGCACTGCAGATAATTTTGTAAAATACATCGAGGAATTCAAACAAAATAAATACACCCTTATTTTTGGAAGCAGTTGGGAATCTGAAGAAAGACTTGCCGAAATTATCGCTATTAAAAATAAAGAAGTGAAACTGATCATTGCTCCTCATGATTTAAAAAGAGTAGAGCGATTGCAGAACATTTTTCCGAATGCAATTCTTTATTCAGAACTTGAAAACGCAGGTGTCTTTCCCGATTCGAATTCTCAAATATTGATTATTGATTGTATCGGATTGCTTTCTAAAATTTATTCTTACGGTAATGTGGCGATTGTTGGTGGAGGTTTTCACTCAAAAGGATTGCATAATATTTTGGAAGCAGCAACTTTTGGGATTCCTGTTTTCTTTGGCAATCATTACACGAAAAATCCGGAAGCTGATGAATTAATTGCCCGAAATGGTGGTAAATCCTTCGAAGATGAATTTTTTGCCGCGGCTTATCTCGCTGGTTTTGTTCGTGATGATGGAGCAACCAAAAAGATGGGCAGAAATGCTTTGGAATTTATAGATTCGCAACCGAACGCGTCGGATGTTGTAGTGAGCCAAATTTTGAAGATGCATCAAGGTTGAAAAGCTGACTTAAAGCTTTGTTAACGCAATAAACCTTCTCCTTTAATCCCTTTTAAGATGAGGTCAATCTGATCAGGAATGTTTTCCGGTTCAAACCATTGCAAAAATAAACCGTTATGAAGCGCCAATTCATCTAATCGCTTGTTCAATTTTATTTGGTTTCGAACTTCTTCAAAATTTTCACCTAAATCCAGATAATAATCGGGATCTAACTTTTTAGTTAAAATCATCGAACGATATATTTTATTGAGAAGATAGATGAACAATTTGTAGTGATCGCCGGTTTTCGGCAGGTTTTTGAGGGTTTCGCTGATCAATAAAAGCGTTAATGAAACTTCACCGAATTTATCCGTCGTGATTTTTACATGCTCAGTTATTTTCGCGCTAATTTTCCGGATGTTGGGTAAAAAGTATTTGGTGCGACCAAACTTCTTCGCCACAGAGGAAACTTCTTCTTTAATCAAAACTTCCATTTGATCTCTTTTGTCATCGGCTGTTTCAGGATCAATCAGTTCGAAATAAAGGCGGTGCGATAAAATGCGGTCTTTTTTGAGCAATCGGATGATTAATTTATCTTTTTCTTGAGAAGTAAAATTTGAAATTGCTTCTTTAAACTCTTTTGAAAACTCCATTAATTAAAAATTTTTGAATATTTCATGAATCCATTGATGGCCCAATTTGCCGTGTAATACCACGATTTTAAGGCAGAAAAATGCATATAATCCTTGTAAACCAAATACTGGTCTTTCATGATGTTGGTTTTTTTTCGCGAAACACTGCTTTCGTGCATTCTGTATTTAGCCATCGTTTTTTTTAAAGGTTTCCCGACCGGGATTTTCTTTAATAAATTGAGCCACATCACGTGGTCTTCTCGTTTGCTTCCGGCTGGAAAATATTCTTTCCCAACCCTCTTAGAATCGTACATAGAGCTTAACAATGAAAGGCGACAAGTCTTCAATAAATTTTGAAAAGTCACCTCTTTATCCGCAGTGAAATCGGCAATTTTCGGAACCAATTTTTCATCACATCTTGCGTAATTAGAGTAGGCGAGTTCAGCGTTTTCCTTTTTCATAAATGAAACCATTTCCTCTAAAAAGTTCGGTTCCCAAAAATCATCGGCATCCAAAAAAGTGATAAATCTTCCGGTAGCTTTTTCTAATGATAAATTTCGGGCATGACCTGCACCGCCATTATTCTCGGAAACTGTAAGAATAATTCGGGGGTCATTAATTTTCCTAATGATTTCCACAGAATGATCAGAGGAATGATCATCAGTAATCAGCCATTCCCAATTTTTAAATTTTTGATTTAAAACAGATTGAATGGTTTCTTCTAAAAAAATTGCAGAATTGTAGCAAGGCGTAATAATTGAAACTTCAGGCATTGTGTTTTTTAGTCTTTAGTCTTACAAATTTACAATAATTAGTTTCATTCAAAAATTCATTTCAAAACCTTAAATTTGTGACTTAATTAAATTTTAGAAATGTTTTACGACCATCAATCGATTGAAAAAAAGTGGCAGAATTTCTGGCAAGAAAATCAAACCTATAAAACCGACAACACCACCGATAAACCGAAATTTTATGTTTTGGATATGTTTCCGTATCCTTCTGGAGCGGGTTTGCATGTTGGTCATCCTCTAGGTTATATTGCCTCAGATATTTATGCACGGTACAAAAGACACCAAGGTTTTAATGTTTTGCATCCGATTGGTTACGACTCATTTGGTCTTCCAGCGGAACAATACGCCATTCAGACCGGTCAACATCCGGCAATAACAACCGAAGAAAATATTACGCGTTATGAACAGCAAATGCGAAAAATCGGTTTTTCATTCGACTGGAGCAGAGAAGTTAGAACTTCAGATGCTTCTTTTTACAAATGGACGCAGTGGATTTTTCTTCAGCTTTTCGATTCCTGGTACAATAAATCAACCGATAAAGCAGAACCGATTTCCGAATTGATTCGTCATTTTGAGGAGCATGGGACTCAAAATTTATCAGCAGTACAAAGCGATCAGTTAAATTTTACCGCAGAAGAGTGGAGAACTGCTTCTAACTTAGATCAACAAGATATTTTATTGAATTACCGATTGGCATTTCGTGCAGAAACGACTGTGAATTGGTGTCCTGGATTAGGAACTGTTTTGGCCAATGATGAGGTAAAAGATGGTAAATCTGAAAGGGGCGGTTTCCCAGTTTTTCAGAAGAAAATGATGCAGTGGAGCATGCGAATTACTGCGTATTCTGAAAGATTGTTGCAGGGTTTAAATGATTTGGATTGGCCACAACCGTTGAAAGATTCTCAGGAATACTGGATTGGGAAATCTCAGGGAGCGCAGGTAACTTTCGAAGTTGAAGATTCTGCAGAAAAAATCTCCGTTTTTACCACACGTCCCGACACTATTTTTGGAGCCACTTTTATGGTTTTGGCTCCAGAAAATCCTTTGGTTAAAAATTTCACGATAGAAGGTCAAAAAGAAGAAGTTGAAAATTATATTGAACAAACTTCCAAGAAAACAGAGAGAGACCGCATGTCAGATGTGAAAAATGTGAGTGGCGCTTTCACGGGAGCTTTTGCTTTGAATCCATTTACCAATCAGAAGATGCCGGTTTATATTTCGGATTATGTGTTGATGGGGTACGGAACTGGCGCTGTCATGGCGGTTCCTGCACATGATGATCGCGATCATCGTTTCGCAAAGAAATTCGGATTGTCGATTATTAATGTTATTGAAAACGAAAATGATATTCAGGAAGAGTCTTTTGATTCGAAAGATTCTGTTTGTGTAAATTCAGAATTTTTGAATGGTTTGAAATACGAAGAGGCCAAATCATTAATAATCGCTGAAATTGAGAAAAAGAATATTGGACACGGAACAACCAATTATAGACAACGGGATGCCATTTTTTCCCGCCAAAGATATTGGGGAGAACCAGTTCCTGTTTATTACAAAGAGGGAATGCCGTACACTTTGCCGGTTTCAGCATTGCCGCTGGAACTTCCTGAAGTTGAAAAATATTTACCAACCGAAGATGGCGATCCACCTTTAGGAAATGCTAAAAATTTCGCTTGGGACGAAATGAATGAAAAAGTTGTTTCAACCGATTTAATTGATGACATAAATATTTTCCCGATTGAACTTTCTACAATGCCTGGTTGGGCAGGAAGTTCTTGGTATTTCCTCAGATATATGGATCCTAAAAATGATGGAAGTTTCTGTGCAAAAGAAATCTCCGATTATTGGGGTCAAGTCGATTTATACATTGGTGGAAGCGAACACGCAACAGGACATTTATTGTATTCTCGTTTTTGGAATATGTTTTTGAAAGACCGTGGATATATCAACCACGATGAACCATTTAAGAAACTCATCAATCAGGGAATGATTTTGGGGATGAGTGCATTTGTTTTAAGAATTGATGGAACGAATCAATATGTTTCTAAAGGTTTAGCGAAAGATCATAAGGTTCAAAAAATCCACGTTGACGTTTCTTTATTAAAAGGCGGAACTGATGAACTCGATATAGAAAAATTTAAAAACTGGCGTGCAGAATATGAAAATGCAGAATTGATCCTAGAAGAAGGAAAGTTCATCACCGAACGCGAAGTTGAAAAAATGTCGAAATCCAAATACAACGTTGTTAATCCCGATGATATTTGCGAGGAATATGGAGCAGATTGTTTGCGTTTGTATGAAATGTTTTTGGGACCTTTGGAACAATCAAAACCTTGGAATACGCAAGGTTTAAGTGGAGTTTACGGATTTTTGAAAAAGTTTTTTAATCTTTATCACAATGAAGATCGTTTTGAAATTTCTGAAGAGGAACCTACAAAGGCCGAGTACAAAATCCTGCACACTTTAATTAAAAAAGTAGTTGCAGATATTGCGAATTTCTCTTTCAATACTTCGGTTTCATCCTTCATGATTGCGGTCAACGAATTTCAGAAACTGAAAACCAACAAAAGGGAAATTTTAGAAGCTTTGGCGATTGTTGTTTCTCCTTATGCACCGCACATTTGCGAAGAATTATGGCGCAATTTGGGTCACACTACTTCCATTGAGTTTGAAAAATTCCCGGAATTTGAAGAAAAATATTTAATAGAAGATGAGTTTCATTATCCGGTTAGTTTTAATGGGAAAATGAAATTTAAATTAGTGCTTCCTGCAAATTTAACAGCTTCGCAGATTGAGGAAATCGCTTTAAAAGAAGAGCGTGTAATCGATCAGCTTGCAGGAAATAATCCTAAAAAAATCATCATAGTGCCGAAAAAAATCATTAATATTGTTTTTTAAAATAAATACGACGAAATATTTTCTTGCAATTAATCGTAAAATTTGGTCTATTAAACTTGCGAATTTTTAAAGGTATTTTTGAAATTCAAAATTATAACCAAAATTCAATACATATTTTGCAAATTATGCAATGTTAATGAATCTTAACATGAAAAAAAATATCTGTAATAGTTTTGAAAGACTTGCATGATTAAATATTTTGACTTTATTTTACAACTCGAAAATTAAAAAAATAACAATTATAATTTAGTTAAGTATGGAAATGAATGTTTCAAACAACGAGGAGCAAGTGATTGCTAAAAAAGTAGGAGGATTAAATCCTGCGTTAATAATTCCTATTCTAATTTTAATAGGTGTTGCAATTTATTTATTTGTATTAGGGAATCCCGGTAATTTTAAAGCCGACCCAAGGTTAAACGGTCTTTCATCTGTAGCATTTTCAGATTTAGAAGCTAAAGAACTTCATCCAGGAGATGGATTTATGGGGATTATTTATATGGGTGGACCAATCGTACCAATTCTTATTTCATTTATGATTATTGTAATCGTATTTTCTATTGAAAGAGCTTTAGCACTTAAAAAAGCAGCTGGAAAAGGAAATGTTGATAGTTTTGTTTTAAATGTAAGAAGATTATTAAATCAGAATAAAGTTGACGAAGCTATCGAAGAATGTGATAAACAAGAAGGTTCTGTAGGAAACGTAGTAAGAGAAGGTTTAACAACCTACAAAGCTTTGGCACATGATTCTGCGATGAATAAAGAACAGAAAATGGTTGCTCTTAACAAATCAATCGAAGAAGCTACAACTTTAGAGATGCCAATGCTAGAGAAAAACATGATGATTCTTTCTACTCTAGGTACTGTTGCTACTTTGGTTGCACTACTTGGAACTGTAATCGGGATGATCAAGGCGTTTAGCGCATTAGGTTCAGGAGGAGGAACTCCAGATTCTGCGGCACTTTCTATTGGTATTTCTGAGGCATTGATTAATACTGCTTTAGGTATTGGTACGTCTGCTGTTGCAATTATTCTTTACAACTATTTTACTTCTAAAATTGACGGATTAACGTTCAAAATCGACGAAATCGCAATGTCAATTCAGCAGTCTTTCGCAGAATTCCACTAAGAATTCTCGACCGATTGGAGATCTTTAATATGACAACGATCTCAAAAAACAGAAGTTTAATAAAAAATAATTTACAATGGCGAGAGTCAAACCAAAAAGACATAATATAAGGGTAGATATGACGGCCATGACCGATGTATCGTTTCTACTTCTTACATTCTTTATCCTCACGGCTCAGTTTGCAAAACCTGACATCGAGACGATAACCACGCCATCTTCTATATCTCAAAAGCTTCTTCCGGATGCAAGTTTGATGACAATTTTGAGTACAACAGACGGAAGATTCTACTTTACGCCTGTTGAAAACGGAACCGAAAGAATCGCTCTGTTAGATAAAATGGGAGAGAAGTATGGTATGACATTTACTGACAAAGAAAAAGTAGCTTTTGCTAATTCAAAATCAGTAGGAGTTCCAATGAATCAATTAAAAGGCTATTTAAATCTTTCAGAGGAAGATCGGAAAGCATTTAAAAGTAAAACCGGAATTCCAATGGACAGTACAAATAAACAATTGATAGATTGGGTACAACAAAGTTTAACCGTAAACCCTGATTACAAATTAGCAATCAAAGGGGATGTTGAAACGAAGTATCCAAAAGTGAAATCTTTATTTGAAGGATTAAGAGACATTGATTTCTTGAAATTCTGGTTAATAACAAGTCAAGAAGTGGCGCAATAATTAAGAAATGGCAGAAGTACAAGTAAAAGACAACGGCGGGAAAGGCGGAAAGGTACGCTCGAAAAAAGCGGTACCTCACGTAGATTTAACTCCCATGGTGGATTTGGCGTTCCTTTTGATCACATTCTTTATGTTGGTTACGACTTTCAACAAACCGAATGTGATGGATTTAGGTCTTCCGGCAAAACCGAAGGATCAACAGAAACCTCCACCAACAGAAATTGATTTATCAAATTCAATTTCATTAATCATTGGAAAAGACAACAGAATTTTTTATCACCAGTTAGATGCTGCAGGTCTTAATGACCAAACGCTTCAGGAAACAACTTTTGATAGACAAGGAATTACAAAAGTAATTGAGCAAGCAAAATCTAAAGCTAAGGATCAAACCAAATTTACGGTAATCATAAAGCCAACAGACGATGCAGTATATAAAAATTTCGTAGATATGTTAGATCAAATGGCTATCACCAAGAATGAAGTATACGGTATTACCGATATTAAATCTTGGGAGAAGTTAGTTTACGAAAGAAAATTAGGTGGATCAGCAGCAACTCCAGCAGCACCTACCAAATAACTTTTAATATTTAAAAGAAAGAATAATGGCAGATGAAAACGCTTACGAAGGAACTCCCACATTGGATGAAATCGTATTTGAAAATAGAAATAAAGCTTATGGTGCATTTGATCTAAGAACGCATTATCGGTCTATCCTTACTAAAGCATTCATTCTTGGTACAATTTTATTTGTGGTTGTTGTATTAACACCATTTGTAATTATGAAAATCAAGGAGATGAACGCCGCAGATAAAACGGAGGTAAATGCTAAGTTAATTGATATCCTCCCAGAAGATAAAATTATCGAGCAACCTAAAGACGAACCACCTCCACCACCGCCACCACCAAAAGAGGAGCCAAAGCAAGAAGTGATTCAAAATGTGGTTCCCGAACCAGTGAAGGCACCGAAAGTAGAAACTCCA
>ENA-UPXM01004468-UPXM01004468.1-activated-sludge-metagenome-genome-assembly--contig:-NODE-4468-length-14318-cov-118.464839_pt1 | contig 14318 bp, 10 predicted proteins | sample MGYA00238178_ERZ772708 | MGnify/ENA primary metagenome ERZ772708 (study PRJEB29002, sample SAMN05720212) | activated sludge metagenome | isolation source: anaerobic digester from wastewater... | reverse complement strand
AAGATTATGCATTTGTAAATATAACTGCTTGGACGAGGAAGGATAGTATTTAATAATACTGGAGCAGCAGGGTTGGAAACATCTATAATCCGTAAACCTACCCCCTCATATGTCACATAGGCAATATTATTAGAAACAGTAACAGAAAGTGCAAAATCGGGCATATTATACGAACCCAGCAGAGCTGGGTTCTGTGGATTAGAAACATCTATAATTTGTAAATCCACAAAGCGATCTGCTATATATGCAATATTATTAGAAACAAAAACAAAGTATGCATAACTAGGTGTATCATAAGAGCTCAGCAGAGATGGGTTCTGAGGATTGGAAACATCTATAATTTGTAGTCCCCCGCTTGCTGCTACATAGGCAATATTATTTGAAACAGTAACAGAATATGCTGCCTCAAGTGTATCATACGAGCCAATTAATATTGGATTATGAGAATTGGAAATATCTATAATCTGTAGACCCGCAATGTAATCGGCTACATAGGCAATATTATTAGAAACAAAAACAGAGTATGCATAACCAGGTGTATCATAAGAACCCACAAGAGCCGGATTCTGAGGATTGGAAACATCTATAATTTGTAGACCTGCATAGTGATCTGCTATATATGCAATATTATTAGAAACAATAAAAGAGTATGGATAACCAGGTGTATCATAATAACCCACAAGAGCCGGATTCTGAGGATTGGAAACATCTATAATCTGTAAACCTGCCCCATAATCTGCTACATAAGCAATATTATTAGAAACAAAAATAGAGGATGCAGAACTAGGTGTATCATAAGAGTCCAAAAGAGCTGGATTCTGAGGATTGGTAACATCTATAATCTGTAAACCCGATTCCCCATCTGCTACATAAGCAATATTATTTGAAACAGTAACAGATAATGCACAACTAGGTGTATCATAAGAGCCCAAAAGAACTGGATTTTGAGGATTGGAAACATCTATAATCTGTAAACCAGAATACCCTTCTGCTACATAAGCAATATTATTTGAAACAAAAATAGAGTTTGCAGAACCAGGTGTATCATAAGAACCCACAAGAGCTGGATTCTGAGGAGTGGAAACATCTATAATCTGTAAACCTGCCCCATAATCTGCTACATAAGCAATATTATTTGAAACAAAAACAGAGTATGCATAACCAGGTGTATTATAAGAGCCCAGCAGAGATGGGTACTGAGGATTGGAAACATCTATAATCAGTAAACCAGAAAAATCATCTGCTATATATGCAATATTATTTGAAACAGTAACATATCTTGCTCTACCGAGTGTACCATAATAGCCAAAAAGAGCCGGATTTTGAGGATTGGATACATCTATAATCTGTAAACCCCCATAGTAATTTGCTATATATGCAATATTATTAGAAACAAAAACAGAGTATGGATAACCAATTGTATCATAATAACCCAGCAGAGCTGGATTCTGAGGATTGGAAACATCTATAATCTGTAAACCAGTATCCCCATCTGCTACATAAGCAATATTGTTTGAAACAAAAATAGAGTTTGCAGAACCTGGTGTATCATATTCCCCAATTTTGTGATAAACAGCACTTAAGGGTAATATAATTATTACCACAATTAAAAATAAAACCATCTTTTTCATTTTTCTCACCTCCAATTTTATGAAATTACCTTTAAATCTCTTTTCATTTTTTGGTCAAGAAAAAGAAAAATATTTTCATAATATGACAACAAAGCTTTTTAATATCGCACCGAGAGCACCGAGAGCACCGAAAACCTCTCACAGATTACACAGATTTCACAGATTATACCGTTAAGTGAGGAGTCATTTGTGCCTTGCTAACTTTTGAACCTGTTGATAACCTTTTAGGCACTTATGACATATCACGAGGTTAACAATTCCCTCACGGATAGTTACCGCCGTCATTAGTCCTCACTGCCAAACAAGTTATCCAAAATCCAGATTGATAAATCAGCAATGAATAGAAAATCTGTGAAAAAGCTATATAATCAGAAAATAACTTTGAAACAACAAAAAAGCCCTGAGGGCGCCCTGCGGGCTTTTAAATTAAATGGAAAATATATTATAGGGATGTTTATAATAATGAATGGCAGTGATGACTCCTGACTTAAGCAGTTGTTCGGTTCTAAATTACAAGGATATTTAGAGGATTGGATAAGCGGAAAACTGTATCTTTCAGAGCCATTGGAAAGAATCCGGGAAAACTTGAAAAAGCCGATACATTTTGAGGCAACCCATCGCGACAAGGCAGCTTTTGATTAAAAAAAACTTGACGAGGATTGACAAAATGAAAAGAATGTAATTGGTTGCTTGGCTTTATATAGATTGTGAGAAACGAGGGATAACAGATGCCCTCAAAGAACCTGAGAAACAACGAGTTGGAATTTACACCAACATTTGGGGCTAAACTTAATTTGAGGTATTGCTGAACAGTATGGACAGAATGCCTACATAGATGAACAGAAGTAAACTAAAAGCGCTAAAAAAAGGAGTTAAAATGAAAAGAGCTTATTTGATTATACCCTTTGCCATTATTTTATTGCTGCTTACCTCTTGTGCTACAACAGGCGAAGAGCAGGCAACCAAACTTGTTACCAAATATGACATTGCCCTTACGAAAGTTAGTAGAGGCGGAGATGAAACTACACGAAGTAAAGCTCCTGTGGCTGATACTACCCTAGTAGATAAATTGCGTTACCATTATGATGACGAATTTATGCACACTATCTGGTATGCTTCCGAAAATGGCTTTGAACTGACCTTATACAATGCTTCGGATAAGAATATTATTCTGGACTGGGAAAAGGGTTTATATCTGGATTATGACAATATAGGCCATCGCTTGTTGATTTCCAGCACCCCTGATTCGGAAAAAGATAAACCCCAATCACCCAGCACAATACCTCCCCGTTCTAATATTACGGAAATTATCTATTCTGCCGATCATACCAATCCTTCAACCCTTTTAGGTGTTTATGTGCGCACTCCTCTTCTGCCAACGGAATACAAAAAAGCAGTCCGATTCAACGGTAAGGAAATGAAAATCCAGCTTCCCGTGAGAATTGATAATACCACCTATAACTATGAATTTACTTTCAAGATTGTTGGAGTGCGTCAGGAACAGGCAAAAAGCAATCTGCTATTCGGATAATTAGTTAAGCTTCCCTATTATTAAAGGTTGGCAATAAAGACAAGGTGGACTTGTAGAGTCCTTTTTGGCAAGTATAATTTGATTTTCCAAGAAGCATTGCTTACCCATTGCTTACCCAATACTAATGCCATCCGTAATGGGTAAGCAATGGGTAAGTAATGCTCCCAAGTAAGAAACTGTATTTTCTTCTCTTATTGTAAGATAACAAACAAAATAAAATATTTCGGGAGCCATCTCTGTCAAAATAACTTCTACACTACCTGCAAATTCTTTTTGCAGTGAGAACTCATAACGCTTTATTGGGTAAACGGAGGATGCCATTCCTTAGCCAAAAATTATGAAAAGCTTTTGCTACCTCCGACTACACAAAAAAAACAGGATTGCGCTTTTCAGCGCAACCCTGTAATTTGTTACACCATAATAGATTATTCAATGGTGATTTCTTTTTTGGGAGAGGGCTCTTTCTTCGGAATTATAACTTTCAAAACCCCATCTTCCATCTTGGCTGAGATTTTGGAAACCTCAACATTCTCAGGAAGTAAGAGGTTACGGCGATAGCTTCCACTGTATCTTTCACAGCGGTAAACTGTGCCTTTGGTTTCTTCTTTAGTAACATTACTATTAGCTTCAATCATTAATTGATTATCATGAATGCTGATTTTAACATCGTCTTTCTTAAATCCGGGCAGATTTGCCAGAATCTCAAAGTCCTTATCATGCTCCACAATATCAATTGCCATAGCCCGGAAGTTATCTTCCTCTCCTTCTTCTTCGTAAAAACGATTGAAGAACTCGTCAAATAAGCTGAGCATATTGCTCACCGGTCTCAGTTCGTTTGTTTTGCGATATGGTACGATTTTCATTTTGAACCTCCTTGTTCATTTTATCGTTCACTAATTATTATAATCCAGTTTTTCCAAAAAGCAAGAAAAAAATTAGCAGTCAAAGTACAAGAGTGCTAATTTCCTTTTATACAAAGAAATTTTAGACACTGAAAACACCGAAATTTTTTTTACCAAGAGAAAAAGAGATTGGATTTAATAACTGTGTTAGAGCAAAAATACCTTTGTCTTTTTCTCTCTGCCCTCTGCCCTCCGCCCTCTGCTCTCGATTTAATACCTGTGTTAAATTAAATATAGCTTTGTCCTTCCTGCGTTCTTGTCCCTCCGGTGCAAGCAGGAATCCACAGATGAGAAAAAATATTTATCCCTTTTCAAGCTGAAAACGATATTTATTCTTAAGAGAACAAAGCGAAAGTAGCTCCTCTGTTTATATAACCCAGCTGTTTAAAAAGGATAATTGACAAAAAGGCAAGGCAGGTATTTTTGGACTTCAGTTTTCCGCTTCCCGGAAATGCAGTTTAACTTGATACAAATTAAGGAAATAGAATGAAAGAAGAGTTTATCCGCAATTTCTGCATTGTGGCACATATTGATCACGGAAAATCTACCCTGGCAGATAGATTTTTGGAAGAGACACATATTATCGGTAAAGGAACAGAGGTCTCTCAGATTTTGGACAGTATGGATTTGGAACGCGAAAAAGGCATCACAATTAAAAGTCATGCTGTCCGAATGGTTCATAATTATCAAGGTCAGGATTATGTTTTGAACCTGATAGATACTCCTGGTCATGTGGATTTTTCTTATGAGGTTTCCCGTGCTTTAGCATCCTGTGAAGGAGCCATTCTTTTAGTAGATGCCTCTCAAGGAATTGAGGCACAAACAATGAGCAATCTGTATCTTGCATTAGATAACAACCTGGAGATTTTACCCGTAATTAATAAAATTGACTTACCCAAGGCAGATATTGAAGGCACGGAAAACGATTTATGCGAAATTTTAGGTTGCCTACCCGAAGAAATAATTAAGGTTAGTGCTAAAACAGGTGAAGGAGTAAAAGACCTTTTAGATTCCATTGTAACTCGTTTACCTGCTCCTAAAGGTAATCCAGACACAGCTCCCAGAGCATTGATTTTTGATTCCTATTTTGATATGTATCGGGGTGTTGTTGTTTTAGTGCGTGTTTTTGAGGGGAAATTACAAAAAGGGGATAAAATAAAGCTCTTTTCTACGGCAAGAGAATATGAAATTGAAGAAATCGGCTATCTGGGCTTAAAATTTTCTCCCCAGACAGAACTTACCTGTGGTGAAGCCGGTTATATAATTGCTAATATCAAAGAAGTTGCCGATGCCAGAGTGGGTGATACAATAACTTTAAGCAAAGGGGGTTGTGAAAATCCTCTTCCTGGTTTCAGAGAACCCAAACCAATGGTCTATAGCAGTATTTTTCCTATCAATGGAGAGGATTATGAAAATTTGGTGGAATCCATTGCCAAGCTGAAATTGAATGATGCTTCCCTAATTTATGAAAAAGAAAGTTCTGCCGCTTTGGGATATGGATTCCGTTGCGGTTTTTTGGGTATGCTGCATCTGGAAATTGTGAAAGAGCGTCTGTTGCGTGAATATAATATTCCCATTATGGCTACAACTCCCAGTGTGCGATTTTTAATAAAACTGAAAAGCGGAGAAGAACTGCAAATCAATAATCCGGTTGATTTTCCTGATCCCAGCACTATTGAAAGTATTATGGAACCCTTTATGGATACGGAAATTATTGTGCCTACGGATTACATTGGGAATGTGCTAAAGTTAGTTCAGGAACGCAGAGGAATTCAAAAAGACATTCAGTATATAGATGAAAAAAGAGTTACTCTGCATTATGAGCTACCTTTAATTGAAATTATCTTTGATTTTTACGATAAACTGAAAACCGTTAGTCGGGGTTATGCTTCTTTGGATTATACTTTTAAGGACTATCGGGAAACAGATGTAGTGAAAGTGGATATCTTAATAAACGGTGAAAAGGTTGATGCAATGAGCTTTATCTGCCATCAGGATAAGGCGTATAATTGGGGAAAAAGTGTAACTGAAACCCTGGCGGAGGTTATTCCGAAACATCTTTTTAAGATTGCTCTGCAGGCAGCTATTGGAGGAAAAATTATTGCCCGCAGCACTATCAATCCTTTGCGGAAAGATGTTTTAGCAAAATGCTACGGAGGTGATGTTTCCCGCAAAAGAAAGCTGCTGGAAAAACAAAAAGAGGGCAAAAAAAAGATGAAGGAAATTGGTTCGGTTTCCGTTCCCCAAGAGGCATTCCTGGCTGTGTTAAAAGCTGATAGGGAATAAAGGGTGGTCTTTTTTCAGAGCAGGCATTGTTTTTTAACACTCTTTTTCTGCCTTTCTTTTGGGCTTATTTTAGCTATAAATATTGGAAACATAAGCTTTCAAGGCATTTCCGGAATAGAAGAAACAGAACTTTTTAAGGCAAGCGGTCTGCAAAAAGGACAGGAATACAACCCGGAACTTATTTCCAATGCCACTTCTAACTTGTATAAATATTTGCAGAATAAAGGCAGATACTTTGTTTGGATTTCCTCTCCGGAATTGATTCCGGAAGATGAAGGAACTGTTTCCCTGCTCTTTAAGATGCAAGAAAAAGCACCTTCCGATGAAGTAAAAATCCGCTTTCAGGGTATGCAGTATTTCAGTGAGGCAAAACTCTTTCAACTTCTACTGCTTTCACCGGAAAGAAATTATCACTTAAACCAGCTTTCCCGAATTATGCAACAAACCCTTTCGCTTTATCAAAGCAGGGGTTATCTCTTTACCAAAGTTGAATTGGATTCTTTGGTTTGGGAAGAGGCATTGAGCGCTTATATCGGAATTGATGAAGGCAAACCGTTACGCGTGAAAAATTATATCTTTAAAGGAAATAAAGTTACAAAGGACAAAACCCTGCTGCATCTTTCCGGCTTGGAAAATATTGACTTGATTACTCCCGAGGTCTTAACTCAAGCAGAAGAAAATATCCAGCGAAAGAGTTATATCCGCAATTGTAATGTGGAACCCGTAAATGAAAATACCTTGCTGATAAACATTGAAGAAGGTAAAATGACTTATCTGGAAGGCGTTTTAGGAATGAATCGGATTAACGAGGAACTGAAATTATCAGGTCAAATCCGTTTGCAATTCTTGAACCTGTGGGGTACCGACCGTGCCATAAAACTTTTCTGGAAACAGATTCCTACTTCCAATAGCGAACTTTCTTTGGCGTATCACGAATCAGGTATTCCGGGAATTCCCATTGCAGGAGATATTGAACTCTATAGAGCTCAACAGGATTCTACCTGGATAAAAACTCGCGGTAGCTTAGAAATTTATTATCAAATGCTGAAACACAGCTTAGGTATTGAACTGGCAACGGAATCCTTAAATCCCGGTGCAAGAAGACCCGCTATTATAAATAAGGAAAAGGCACAAAGTATAGGCGCTTTTTGGAATTATAGCAATTACGCAGGTGGCGTAAATCCTTATAAAGGTATGGAAATGAAATTTCTTTACCGTTTAACCGGAAGCAATCTGACGAAACATTTATATGGAGCTACAGAAGCAGGCGTGAAGGGCTATATTCCTGTTAAAAATCGCTTTGTGGGTTTTATAGGTGCGGAAATTCGTAATCTGGAAAACAAAAATGCAGAACTCTGGCAACAATATAAAATGGGGGGCTATGGAACTTTGCGTGGCTATTATGAAGATGAATTCAGCTCTTTTCGCCTTGCCTGGATAAATTATGAATTACGCTATCGCCTTAATCCTGATTCGCGTATTTATCTCCTCTTTGATCAGGGGTTTTTGGGCAAGGAAAAAAACAAGTTAAAGACCGATCTTTTTGGTATCGGTTTCGGAATGAAAATAAATACACGCTTAGGAATTTTAGGATTGGAATATGCTCTTGGTTATAGGGATAAACACTTTGCCAATCTTGGTTCCGGGATGATTCATCTGGGCTTGGATGTGGCGTTCTAAAAAAAATACTTGCCAAGATTTTGGTATCCTAAAATGATGTCTTCAATAACTAAGTATATAGATGTGACTAAGGACTGTGTGAAGGATAGATGAGAGTTTTTTAACTCTATCAGGCCTTCAATAGAACCGGCAAATTTTTATATGTCTTGCCAAAACAAATCAAAAAAAAGAAAAAAACCTAAGTACCCGAAAGGGAATTTGCTTATGGAGGAATCAATGAAGAAAGTTCTCTTAATCACCTTGCTCGCTATGTTGCTGATCAGCACATTGGTTACTGGCTGCAAAAAGAAAGCAGAAGAGCCCCAGGAAGAAGTAGCTCCTATTGAAGAAACTACTCCTGCTCCTGATACAACAGTAGCTCCTACAGAGGGCCAAACACCTACTACTACACCAACCGGTAAGTAGTTTATCAGCTAATAAACAATAGCGCAGTCCTTAAAAAAACGGGTGTCTTCGGATGCCCGTTTTTTGTTTTAAGCTGATTTTTAGCCACCGAAAGCACCGAAAGATTTAAGCAAGAAGATTACGCAGATTTTTAGCCACCGAAAACACCGAAAACACCGAAAGATTTAAGCACACAGATTTTTAGCCACCGAAAACACCGAAAACACCGAAAGATTTAAGCACGCAGATTACGCAGATTTTTAGCCACCGAAAGCACCGAAAGCACCGAAATTTATATATAATTATAACCAATAATATTAGTTCGTAGTTCTGGGTTCGTAGTTTTGGGTTCGTAGTTCTGAGTTCGTAGTTCGTAGTTGCTTATTATAACTTATATTTTTCTCTTTTTCTCTTTTTCTCTTTGTGAAAATCAACTCTTTTTCTCTTTGTAAAAGTAATCTCTTTTTCTCTTTTTCTCTTTTCTCTTTGTAAAAGTAATCTCTTTTTCCCTTGACAAATTTAGTAGCACTAATAATGAAGGTTTAAGATGTTAATATTACTCATTTCTAAGTGTAGCTAACATCGGAAGGAGATAATTATGATTGGAGAACGACTTAAACAGATTCGTCAAGTATTGGGAATCAAACAGGTTGATTTAGCCAAGGTCTTAAAGATTAATCCTTCCGCTATTTCTCAAATGGAAAGTGGCAGAACCAATCCTTCTTTGGAAACGCTTTCGGAATTGGTAGTAAACTATAATGTGAATCTGCACTGGTTAATAACGGGTATAGGAAAAATGTTTAATACTGCTAATGATACATCTTCTCAGAATGGTTCTTGGGATAATTTTCAGAAGCTCTTAAATGACCGTTTGGAAGAAATTGTGCAGGCACGCTTGGATTTAATGGATTCCGACACGGTAGAAATTCCGGTTAGTGGAGAAATTGCAGCGGGTGAACCAATGGAAAATTATGGTACTTTACTGGATGTTGTAACAGTGCGTCGTTCCTTGATAAATGGTTCTTTGAATAATTTTGTGGCTTTAAGAGTGAATGGACGTAGTATGGAACCGGATATTAGAAATCAGGATGTAGTATTAATCCGTTATTGTAATGAATGGCGAGAGCTAGCAGGCAAGATTTGTGCGGTGCGTATTGATGGAGGAATAACATTAAAGCGTTTGATTTTGGATGATGTTCAAAAGATGATCGTATTGCTTTCCATAAATGAAAATTATCAGCCGATTCTGATTGATCCGGATAGTCATACAGATGTTACACTAATCGGTTCTTTATATTTTTTATTCAGGATATTACCTTAAGGAGGGATAAGTAAATGACTTTAGTTTATCTTCTTATTATTGTAGCCATCGTCTTTGCTATTGTAAATTTATATATTTTACTTTCTCAACGGCATAAAGGCAAGGAAAATGGAAATATCAGTGAATTGAAGGGTGCCTTTGAGACCTTTGAACGCTATAATCGTGAAGAAATGAGCAGTTTACGAACTGAACTTTTAAGTATCAGTGCTGAAAACCGAAAAGAACTTAGTGACTCTATTAAAGCTCAAAATGAGGTTTTAATAAAACAAAGCACTGCCAGCAGGGAAGAACTGAATAATTCCTTTAATACCTTAAAACAACAGATTAATAACGATTCTGCCGTTAATCGGGAAGAACAGAAAAAAGCATTGAACGACCTTTCCGAGAATTTTACCCGCAGAATGACAGACCTGATAAATATTCAACAACAGGAAGCGGAAACATCGCGTAAGACATTGGAAACTAAAATGGAACAAATTCGTCAAAATAACGAGACCAAACTGGAACAAATGCGTCAAACGGTAGATGAAAAATTGCACGATACCCTGGAAAAGCGTTTAGGGGAAAGTTTTAAACAGGTTAGTGAGCGTTTGGAGCTGGTGCATAAAAGTATGGGTGAAATGCAAAGTTTGGCAAATGGAGTGGGAGACCTCAAAAAAGCCCTTACCAATGTAAAAAGGCAGGGAGTTTTAGGGGAAATCCAATTAGCGAATTTACTGGAAGACATTCTTACTCCGGAGCAGTATGAGAAAAACTTCCGACCTAATAAAAACCGTGATGAAAAAGTAGAATTTGCCATTCGCCTGCCAGGAAGTTCGGAAAAAGAGGAATTTGTATATCTGCCTATAGATGCCAAGTTTCCTATAGCGGACTATCAAAATATTATGAATGCTTATGATATGGGTGATTTGGCGGAAGTGGAAAATGCCAGAAAAAGTATGGTGCAAAGGATTAAAAATTGTGCCAAAGATATCCGGGATAAATATATTAATCCACCTGTTACTACTGATTTTGGAATGCTTTTTCTACCTTTTGAAGGTCTTTATGCCGAGGTCTTACGCAGTCCGGGACTTTTTGAGACAATTATGCGAGATTATCATGTTATCATTTGCGGTCCAACTACCACTGCTGCGGTAATTAACAGTTTGCAGGTGGGTTTTCGGACCTTGGCAATTCAGAAGAAGACCTCAGAGGTTTGGAAAATCCTTGCCTCCATCAAACTGGAATTTGGGAAATTTGGAACTATTTTGGAGCAAACCCAAAAGAAACTGCAAGAGGCATCAAATAATATTGAAAAAGCAAGTTACCGCAGCCGTCAAATAGAAAAACGACTGGATAAGGTTCAGGAATTGCCTGTGGAAGAGGCAGAAATAGAACAAATTCTGGATGTTTGATCGCCGGAAGAACGACATCCTGTCATTCTATTTTTTCTTTTATAAGTTGACAAGGACATCAACTTTCCGGGCAAACAAGGTTGACGGAAAACATCAACCTTCCAATACCGCCAAACAAATACCTTCCGTTTTGATAATTCCGGCTGACGAAGCAGTTATAATATTACTGATTCCGCGTGATTGATAGTCCCTTATTACGAGGTCGTTCAGGTGATATTTCAAGTTTTGGGACCAGGAAAAAACAACTTTTTCGGAGAGTGGGATAAGAGAAAGCAATTTTCCCTGGCAATTGTTAAATTCTATGCTATCCGGCAGAATAAAAATGGACTGGTTTTCACTTTCAATCCTATAAGGAACAGGGTAGGATATTCTTTCGCCTCTTGGACTTTTTATTTTTAACAAATTTATGGCAATAGCCAAGGCGTGATCAAAACGACCTTGCATATCGTTGCAGATAATTATTTCCCGATAGCATTGTTGCTTTAAACACCAATCCAGTGCCAGTTCAGTATCCGTTTCGTTTTTTTCCGTAGGATGCTTGTGGAAGGGGATGTAAGCATATTTTTCAAGCATTTCGGGTTCAATGGAATCCAGGTCTCCAATCAGAACAAAGGGCTCTAATCCAAGCTCATCAATTTTTTTTATGCCGTTATCAACAGCGATTAAATGGTCTTTTCTTTGGATATTTTGATAGCGGGAAACAATATCTTGGGGAGCGTGATTGGTAAAAATATAAGCGCGGTTATTATTAACGCATAGCATAGAGAGGTTCATCTATTCGGTTCAAATAAGCAACAGGATTTACTTTTCCCAGATTATTATGCACTTCATAATGCAAATGAGGACCTGTAGAAATTCCCGAACTGCCCATCAGACCTATAATTTGACCTTTTATAACTTGATCTCCGGAACGCACCATATAGCTGTAGAGATGACCGTAAAGCGTTTGATATCCATTTTCGTGATTGATTATTATCCTTTTACCATAACTCGTTTCATAATCGGTAGTTACCACAGTTCCGGCTGCAGTGGCATAAATTGGAGTTCCTGCCTCATTGGAAATATCAAGACCATAATGGAATTCAATTTCATTCCGAATAGGATGAACTCGCAAACCCCAGCCGTCTGAAATTCTGCCGAAAGTAGGATAAATAGAAGGTATATAATCGGCAGGATTTTCCCCTGTAGGCAAAGCAGGAATTGCTTGCACCGGTTCTGAAATCAGCACCAGAATTGTAGCCAGCTTTGTTTCCAGGTTTTCCATCTGATTGCGCAAAGCCGGTTCAAAAACAAAGTCCGCCTTTTTTCCCTGCTTAAAATTCAGGGCAGGATAGTCCTCTGAGTTCTCATTAATTTTTATTTGTAATTCATTTAATCTCTTATAGATAGAATCTACAGTAGCGGAGTAAAAATCAAGTTTGGCACGTAGTTCCTTATTTTCCGTTTCCAACCGCTTAAGAACTTCGTTACGATGAGAATTGCTACCTGCCATTGTGAACATAATAATTGTGGAAACAAGCAAAAATGCCAAAAGCACAATTATCAAAATAAAGGCATAATGAGGCAGGGTGAAGCTGTGTTTAACTCCATCCATTCCAACTTGATAGCTTATTTTCATTTTACCTTTGTTGATAAATTCGTTTTCCACTGGCGTCCTTTTCTCTTATCTTTTTTCTTTCTATATTATGCAAAATGCGAACCAAAAATGGTTATTTGGCATCCCGTAGGGGAATCGAACCCCTGTTGCGTGACTGAGAATCACGAGTCCTAGGCCACTAGACGAACGGGACACAAATTGTTTCCTTATTTTTACCCTATAAATTGGCGACCCCTAGGGGAATTGAACCCCTCTTGCAAGAATGAAAATCTTGAGTCCTAACCAATAGACGAAGGGGTCGCAAACTGGTGATCCAGGTTGGAATCGAACCAACGACTCTCTGCTTAAAAGGCAGATACTCTACCGCTGAGTTACTGGACCTTTTTTCTGCTTATCTTTTAACTAAAAATTTAGAGGTGGGTTCTATGTCAAGTAAAATCGTATTTATTTTTTAACACCGAGATCACTGAAGGCATTATGCGTTCTCACTTATTTTTTCAAATCGGCGTTTTTGCTGGCTTGCGATATCACGATTTTTTCAAAACGATATCAGGATTATTTCAAATATTTTTAGTATGGCATTGTATGACTTGCGATTATAGCCGGCACTCTTTTTATTTTTCCAAGAAGAAATTCCGTAGGAACGACGGGTTTTAACCCAGCGTTATGAAGTTGGAAGATATCTTATTTCCTTTTTGCGAATGAGTTCCGTAGTAAAGTGGAAGTTGCTAATGCATTTGTTCTCAGCTGCATTTTGGGGGTTAAGTAAAGTCCATTGTTTTCAGGGCATCTCAGCTTTTTCCCAGCTTGAATTGCTGAAGCATTGCTTACCCATTACGGATGGGATTAGCAATGGGTAAGCAATGAGTAAGCAATGCTATTAAGGAAGAAAATGGAATTATATTTATTTAGTAGGAGTTAGGAAAATTTAGGGGGAAGAAGAAAATATTATATCTGTAACTCCATATTTTATATAGTTTTAATATTCATAAACTCTATATAATAAAATAAATCCTGTAGTGATGGCAGTTAGATAACGACGGGTTTTAACCCCGACGCATATTCTATTTTAACTCACAATTTTCACTTGCCCTCCAGGTACACACATCCCACAAACATCTTCATTTGCAACCGAGTTATAACTTGTTTACGAATTAAAAAATTGTGAGTTAAAACAAGAACCTGCACACTGTCAACCGAACTACATTTGGTCTCCTCATTTCAAAATTGTGAGTTAAAACAAGAACCCTGCACACTGTCAACCGAGCTACAACAAACTCACGAATTCCACGGTCACGGAAAAAATATATATTCAGCCGCTCCAGAAATGTGGGGTAGGAATTGTTCAGAATTTGTGACTTCGGGGAATACTTTCGTTTTAACTCTAAACCGAGCTTCAGCTTTGAAAGTAGAAGGCAACGAACAAAATTTCCTATTACCTCAGAATATAGTTGCAAACACAACAGGGTCGGTTTAGAGTCAAAACTCCCCCCTCTACTTGTTTTGACTCGCAATTTTCACTTGCCCTCCAGGTACACACATCCCACAAACATCTTCATTTGCAACCGAGTTATAACTTGTTTACGAATTAA
>ENA-UPXM01004445-UPXM01004445.1-activated-sludge-metagenome-genome-assembly--contig:-NODE-4445-length-14387-cov-5.602219_pt1 | contig 14387 bp, 18 predicted proteins | sample MGYA00238178_ERZ772708 | MGnify/ENA primary metagenome ERZ772708 (study PRJEB29002, sample SAMN05720212) | activated sludge metagenome | isolation source: anaerobic digester from wastewater... | reverse complement strand
TTGTTCAATAATACTACGTTTTATGTCGAGCGAGGTCAGAATGGCTACTATCAATGATATCGTGCTGGTGAATGTTGATAATAAACCTGGTTTCTATGCCCGTATAGAAGACATCTCTCCCGATGTCAAACCTGGCTGGTGGCAGGTCAAGTTGCTTGCGCTCACTTTTCCGCTTCAGGTTTTTACCTGGATACTTGATGAATACCAGATTGAAGGTGCTGATTTTACCATGGGTGGTACTCCTTTGAGACTTGACCCGGTAGTGTCACCTGCTGAGGAACAGCAGGTATTGAAAGAATCCAAGGCAAACAGCGATGCGCCAGGGAGTGCTGCTGAAAACACATCCACCAAGGTGGTTTCTTTGGCAGAACGGCGCAACAGAAAATGAACCTGTTTGCATGGCTGGTTATGGCAGTGTTTATAAATGCTTGAAAAATAACTGCAGTTCTGTGCTATAATGACGATACATGGAGCAGATGGTGTCTATTGGAGGTAAAATATGTCAATCGCTCAACTATCTCCTACAATCGTAACGGCTAACCCTTCTTACATCAATCCGACTGCCAGGGCGGAATCAAATGCCTATAACGTCCAGCAGCAGCAGTCAGCGATAGGTTCCGTGCAGGGGGGTAAAACCGATACGGTCACCCTTTCTTCGGAGGCCTTGCAGATGAGCGCCAGGGCAAATGGTCAGTTGGATGAATCCCGTCAGAACGGACCGGACAAGGATCTGTCCAAAGGGCGGTAAACAGAACATGTTCTGATGAGATTTTGGCAGTGTGACAGATTGGTGTGTTGCACGATAGGAGCCGTATGGTAGTTTTACCATACGGCTCTTTTCTTTTCTGATTCAATCCCTGACAGCAAAAATACCGTTGGCGTTACGCCAGTAGCCTTGGCAGTCCATCCCGAACCCGAACAGGAAGCGATCCTGCATGTACAGGCCGGTGAAGTCGGCAGTGGGGAGCTCAAGGCATTTTCGGCTGTGCTGTTTGTCGACGAGTACGGCAGTGTAGACTTTTTCCGCACCCTGTTGCTGACAGTATTTTATAATTTCTGCCAAGGTTACACCCTCATCCAGTATGTCATCAACCAGCAGCACAATTCTGTCCTTCAGTGGTGTGCATGGTGTGGCAGCCCAGTTCAATGTTTTGCCACAGGTATGTTCTCCATAACGCGTAACATGTACATAGTCGATTTCCATGGGAAAGTTCAACTGCGTAAACAGGTGACCGGCAAATATTAGACCGCCTTTCATTACGCAGAGGACAACCGGATTGGTTGTTGCAAGCGCCCCGGCTATTTCACCTGCCATGCGCGCAATTGCCCTGCTGACAACAGCAGGTCCGGCCAGCAGATCTGCATTACCCATAATCAATTCGGCCCTGTCAGTGGACATGATCTAATCCTTGCGCATTGCGCCGACAACTCTTTCGATACCACAGTTATCAACCGCGGTAACTGGTATGTCATAAGCGCTATTGTTGATGAAAATATTCCTGATTTCTGTTGCTTGACCGGCTCCGACCTCCAGAAGCAGCCAGCCGTGAGGTGTGAGATGATGGATGGCTGCAGGAATAATACTGCGGTAGAATTCGAGCCCATCGATCCCGCCGTCCAATGCGGTTAGCGGATCGCCGCTGCTGACCTCAGGCTCGAGCATCTTGATCTCGTCGGAGGGTATGTAGGGCGGGTTTGAGACAATCAGGTCAAAAGTCTGCTCTGCAACAGGGTCAAACAATGATCCAAGCCTGAAATCAATATGAACCTGGTGCCTGGCGGCATTCTCTTTAGCTACTTGCAGGGCCGGTTCGGAAATATCGACCGCCGTGACACGGGCGTTGGGCATCAGTTTGGCAAGTGTGATCGCAATGCATCCGCTGCCTGTACCGATGTCCAGTATGCTTTCCGCCTGCGGCATCCGGTTCACAGCTTCATGGACAAGTGTTTCTGTATCATGGCGGGGGATCAGCACAGCCGGAGATACAGTAAAATCCGCACCGCAGAATTCCTGGGTCCCCAGGATATGCTGCAGGGGTTCGCGTCTGGCCCGGCGTGAGACCATCTCCCTGAAACTGGCCAATTCCACCTCGTTGAGCGGCTTGTCATAATTCAGGTAAAGGCCGACCCTGTCAAGACCTGTTGCGGCGCAAAGTATCCACTCGGCTTCCAGGCGCGCGTTTATAATGCCTTTTCTGCCAAGAAACTCCCTGGTCCAGGTGAGGATCTTTAACGTAGTCCAGATTTCTTTATGGTTCATCGGTACCCCGAATCATGGATGTTTCAAAGGTCTTATTATGCCGTTGATTGTTATTGAAAACAAGCTATTGCAGCGTCCACGCGTATAAAATGTTTCGATTTGCAGGGCAATATGATAAATTGACACACAAATATTGCAGTATTATTAATCAAAAATGGAGGCATAAATATGTCGTCGGAACAGAATCCGCAGGTCCTGATCGAAACATCCATGGGTGATATCAAGGTGGAGCTTTTCAAGGAAAAGGCCCCCATCACAGTCAAAAACTTTCTGGGTTATGTCAAGGATGGTTTTTACGATGGCCTTGTCTTTCACCGAGTTATCAAGGATTTCATGATCCAGGGCGGCGGTATGAATGAAAATTTGGAGCAGAAAAAACCCAAATTTGCCATCAAAAACGAAGCGACCAACGGTCTGTCGAATACCCGCGGGACACTGGCCATGGCTCGCACCGCTGTCGTGGACTCGGCCACTTGTCAGTTCTTTATCAACACGGTCGATAATCCGTTTTTGAACCACCAGGGTAAACAGCCGGATCGTTTCGGATATTGCGTGTTCGGTCAGGTGCTGGAAGGGTTGGATGTGGTTGATCAGATCCGCGCCGTGAAAACCGGCAGCAAGAATGGGCACGGCGATGTGCCGCTTGAGCCGGTTTTTATCAGATCAACCCGAATTGTGGAATAGCAGATAAAGCTGTCAGTGATGGCTGCCCTGTTTTCTTGAACCTAAGCAGGGCGTTTTCTGATTCAGTGTTTTGCTGGTTTGATCTTCATAATCTTTCACATCTTCTTCATGCTGTATTCTTGTTTATTTCCTATGCTGAAATCATCACACATCAGAAAGGAGTACAGTAAAATGAAAAAATTATTGGCAGCCTTGGTAGTAGTTGCGTTGAGTGCAGGAACTGCAATGGCCAGGGGACCCATGTCCGGTCCGGATGGTTGTTTTGGCCCTGGCATGACCGGCCCCAAAGCAGAAGCTCACAAAAAGCACCTGGCTGAAACACTGCCTCTGCGGCAAGAAATGATGAACAAACATTTCGATCTGCAGAAGGAGTGCATCAAGGACAAGCCGGATGCAAATGTAATTGGAAAATTGCAAGGTGAGATAGGGGCCTTGCGGACGAAACTCATGGAACTTCGACAAAAGGCCGGATTTCCGGCTGGGCAGAAGGCTGGAAAAGGTTACAAGAGTCACAGGGGCCACAAAGCACACAGGATGCATGGTGGTATGGGTGGCGGCATGATGGAGGATTGCCCATATTTGGCGGCTCCTCCGGTTCCTCCCGCAAAATAGGCATTTCAACTGGGCAGACGGCCGGGATGTGTGATTCATATCCCGGCCGAATGTTTTGGTGAAACAGGTTTCGACCGGGAATAGCAATATGATCGTTTACAATATCTTCATTCAACTATTAATACTGTGTTGGCTAATCTACCCCGCAGTAGCCGAAACGGCAGAGCAACCGGATGAGCCACGAACAGGGGTTGGGCAGGGGTATTATCTTGCCCCGGACTATTTTCGTGGTCACAGCCCCTCTGGCCCCCGTTTACATCGCGAACGGGGGGGCAAGTATGGGGCTTGTTACCCCGTACTGACTCGGGAAGAAGCAATTCGCCGCATTAGGGCGCACTATCCTGATGACGTGAAGATTGATCGTGTGATCGAGCGTCCCTGGCACTATGTAGTTGACATCCTTGACAAGGACGGCAGGCTGCTGGATAAGGTAATTATTCACAAGCGGAGTGGTCGAAGTCGTTCGATTTATTGATTCAGTAGAGTATGGTGCTAGTGTCAGAGGTTCAATGCAGTGTTCTTCCAGTTTGGCCATAATTACAGACTATTGTTAATTGGGTGGGTGTGGTGCGAAGACCGGTTCTCATAGTGGAAGACGATCATAAGTTGGCCCGGATTGTTCGGGCTTATCTGGAAGGGGCGGATTTCCGGGTTGTGCATGCTGCCACATCCAAGGAAGCGCTGGAACGTGCTTCCAGAGAACTGCCGCTGGCCGTGATTCTTGATCTGGGGCTGCCGGATGCGAGTGGTGAGGAGCTTTGTCTTGATCTGCGAGAGCTTGGCAATATGCCGATCATCATGGTGACTGCCAAGTCGTCGGAGGAAGAGCGTATTGCCGGTTTTGCATTGGGAGCGGATGACTATGTTGTCAAACCAGCCAGTCCGCGGGAACTGGTCTATCGGCTCAAGGCTGTGCTGAAACGCTATGACGGCGCTGATGCTTCGCAACGTCCGCTTAGTTTTAATGGCGGACAAATGGTGCTTGACGGCATCCGACATGAGATCGCTCTCCACGGGCAACCGATACCCCTGACCGCTACCGAATTTAAGTTGCTGGCGGTATTGTCTGAAGCACCTGGCAGGACATTCAGCCGGGATGAGCTTGTCACCAGGGCGCTTGGATATCAATTCGATGGTTATGAGCGTAGTGTGGATGCGCATATCAAAAATCTGCGCCAGAAAATCGAGCGGGATAGCCGCCATCCCGAGTTGATCAAGACTGTTTACGGCGTAGGCTACATTTTCTGTGGGGAGCCTGATGTTCACTAGTCTGCGTAGCCAGTTACTCATCATGCTTGTCGCGGTTTCCCTGGTGGCGCTATCCGCTGCCTTCCTGATCAGAACCCTGATTATTAATGATTTTGGCAAATACATGGATGGCGAGTCTCAGGACCGAATCCAATGTGTGATTGCCGGCCTGGAGGGCCACTACATCCAGCGGGGCGGGTGGGATGCCGGCTTAATGGCAGATGGACTGATCTGGGCCATGATGGTGGGGGTGGAAAGCAGGGTTTTCGACGATGCCGGTAGAATGGTGCTTGATACCAAAGCGGCAATTGCATCATTGCCCGCCGCTGCCGCCCGCCGTGTAATGGAGGCTGGCAATTACAGTCTTCGGAATACTGATAGCGAATACGTCGTCTATCCCCTGTTTTATCGTGGTAAAGAGTCAGGAAGGCTGGAAGCGCGCCTGCTCTATCCCGTCAAGGAAGAGACATTTATTCGTTCATCCAACCGCTTTCTGCTTTATACAACGGCAGCACTTGGTTTGGCAGTGCTGGTGCTTAGCCTACTGGCTGCGCGGTGGATGTCCAAGCCGATTCAGGAACTATGCGAGGCATCTGCTGAAATTGCGTCCGGCAATCTGGCTCGGCGTGTCAAAGGGTCCGGACCGCGCGAAATGGTCAGTCTGGCTGGCAGTTTCAATCATATGGCTGATAGTCTCGAGGCCCAGGAAAAACTGCGTCGCAGGCTGGTCTCCAGCGCGGCCCATGAATTACGCACCCCGCTGGCGATTATCTCCGGTGAGCTGGAAGGGATGATTGACGGTGTTCTGCCGATGAGCCGCGAAGGGTTGCAGTCCATGCATGCGGAAGCGGTCAGGCTGACAGCGATATTGAATGGTCTTGACGACCTGACCCGGGCAGAGGCGGCGGCCTTAAGTCTCAATTGTGAGCTGCTTGACCTCCGTTTCCACCTAGATGCAATTACAGGTCGCTTTGAACGATTGTTCGGTGAAAAGGGCGCAATAATCCAGCTTGAATGCCCGGTAGGTTTGATGCTGTATGCTGATCCGGATCGGCTTAGTCAGATTATGATTAACCTGATTTCCAATTCATGCAGGGCCGTTACCCGCGGTGGCTGTACCGTTGTCAGAGCAGCTGTCTGCCAAGACGGGGTCTATATTTCTATCAGTGATAACGGCCCCGGAATTGCTGAAGCGGAGCTGCCCTTTGTGTTTGAACGTTTCTTCAAGGGGCAGGGGGGCGGACTTGGCCTGGGGTTGGCGATTGTTCGTGAACTGGTAGCCGCCCATGGCGGTCGGGTCGAGGCCCACAGCATAGCTGGCCAGGGCGCAGAATTCGTAGTTGTTCTCCCTGCCGGGAAGGCTTGATTCATCATGGATTCAAGCAGTATTAAATACATGTGGACATGGGGTAAATTATGTTAAAAAAACTTCTGCTGACAGCAGCGCTCCTGATCGGTATTGGCGGGGCAGCTTTCGCCCAGCCGGTTCAAAATCCACAGGTGCTGATGGAGACCAGTAAGGGAAACATCAGGATCGAGTTGTATGCCAAAGATGCGCCGATATCGGTGGAAAACTTCCTCACCTATGTGCGCAAGGGTTTCTATGACGGCACAATCTTCCACCGTGTGATTCGGGAATTCATGATCCAGGGGGGCGGTTTTACCCCAGGTCTGACCCAGAAGCCGGTGCAGGCGCCGATCCGGAATGAGGCTGTCAACGGACTGAAAAATCGTCGCGGCACAGTTGCCATGGCGCGGACAGGTGTTGTGGACTCTGCTACAGCCCAGTTTTTTATCAACACGGTTGATAATCCATTCCTGGATCATCGTAACACCAGCAGCAGCGGTTACGGTTATGCGGTGTTCGGCCGGGTTGTGGACGGCATGGATGTGGTTGACCGCATCGCTAGAGCCAGGAAGAGCTATTCGCCAGGATTCGATGACCTGCCGGCAGAAACAGTAATGATCAGGCATGTGCGCATTCTGGATCGATAACGATGCCCGATCTGTTTGCTAATCAATTGAATCAAGGAGGTCCTGCATGTCTTTGACCGAAGAGCTGGTCCACTGGACCAATGAACAGAAATGTCGCAAGGCTGTTACGTCACTTGAACAACATGGTTTTACGGCTGCCTACATGTCGACGCCGCAGGAGGCCTTTGACTATATTGTTTCACAGGCCAAAGATGCTGTGAGTATCGGTTTCGGCGGCTCCATGTCTGTGGCCAGCCTGGGGGTTGAAGCTGCTTTGCGTGACCAGGGCATGGAAATTCTCAATCATAGCCGTCATGACCTGCCCATGGAGCAAAGACTTGAGATCATGCGCCGCCAATTGACCTGCGACCTGTTTTTGTCCGGCTGTAACGCATTGACTCTATCCGGTGCGCTGGTGAATATCGATGCCACTGGTAACCGTGTCGCTTCGATGTTTTTCGGACCGCGCAAGGTAATTGTAGTGGCCGGGCGCAACAAGCTGGTTGAAGGCACGGTGCAGGACGCCATTCAGAGGGTGAAAGACCGGGCTACGCCGCCCAACGCCAAACGCCTAAACTTCAAGACACCCTGTGCATCCACAGGATTTTGCAGTGACTGCAATTCACCCGAGCGCATCTGCCGCATTACTACGGTAATCGAGCGGAAGCCGCGTCTTACGGATCTGCATGTACTGGTGGTAAACGCAGAACTGGGATTCTAGTATTTCTATGCTGAGCGAAATGTCCACCGCCCTGCTGGATTTTTTATTCCCACCCCGCTGCCATATCTGCCGGTCCTGGATCTCCGGGGCCGGTAGAGTTCATATTTGTCCAGACTGTCTGGCATCTGTCAGATTTATTACACCACCGTTTTGCACGGTTTGCGGAAAGAGTTTCGACGGTGCGGCACACGATCATGTGTGCGGTGCCTGCCTGCATGACCGTCCACATTATGATCAGGCGCGGGCGGCAGTTGTTTATGATGGGATTTGTCGCGAGATGATTCATGGTCTCAAGTATGATTGTCGCACCCATCTGCGTCGTCCGCTGGCGCTGCTCACGGCTGAAAGGGTGGCATCATTTGCCTTGGGTGCTGACATGCTTGTGCCGGTGCCGCTCCACGTGCGGCGCATCAGGCAGCGGGGATTCAATCAGTCCATTCTGCTGGGTGAGCTGCTTTCATGCGAATGGGGCATGCCGCTGGAGCGCAGGGCGATGCAACGGGTGCGCTGGACAGAACCACAGATCAATCTTTCTGCCAGTGAACGGCGGCAGAATGTAAGAGGGGCCTTCAAGCTATCCGGCAGTGTTGATGTGTCAGGCCGGCGGGTGATACTGGTGGACGATGTGATTACCACCGGCAGTACCGTGGATGAGTGTGCCCGTGTGCTCAGGGCTGGTGGAGCGGAAAGGGTGCTGGTCGTGACCATTGCAAGGGCGCAATAATGACCGGATGATGCCTGTTTTACTCTGTTTTGATGGTGAATTTCGTGCGAACCCCTGTGTTATCTTGACAGAAGTGGTGTGTTATTGTATTTAACTGACCTGATTGATAAAAACGGGGGGGGGTGCCATGCGTCTTACAACCAAAAGCAGATATGGGCTCAGGGCCATGTTTGATATTGCTTACCAATGCGGCAGTTTTCCGGCCCAGATCCAGGATATCTCCCGACGGCAGCAGATTTCGCCGCGTTACCTTGAACAGATATTTCAACACCTTAAACAGGCCGGCATACTTAAGAGCAAGCGCGGTCCGCAGGGCGGCTATTGTCTGGCCAGAAAACCCAGTCAGATAACCTTGCTTGAGATCATTAATGCAACGGAGCAGGACATAAAGATGGTGGATTGTGTTACTTCGGGGCAGGGAGGCTCTCCAAAGGAAGAGTGCTCGCTGAAAAGCAGATGTGTAACCCAGACCATCTGGGAAGAAGCAGGAAACTTGCTGAATAGTTATTTTGGCAGTCTGACCCTGCAGCATCTGTGTGAGCGTGGTCAGGCTTTGGGGATAGCAAAAGAAGAAACGCACCGTTTCATGTATTACATATAGGCAGGTAACCAGGCTGAAGGCTGAAGGGAAAAGGCTCAACTTCAGCCTGCCACCTTCAGCCATCCTCCTATTATTAAAGCTCCAGAATCATCGCGTTTTCATCACAGTCTGGAAATTTTGGGCATTTGAGGCAGTCGCTCCAAACCTTGTGCGGCAGTTCCGATTTGTCTACCAGCTTGAAGCCCAATTTTGCAAAGAAATCAGGTTTGTAGGTGAGACAAAAAACTTTTTTGAGTCCCAGGCTGCGTGCCTCGTCAATGCATGCCTGCACCAGCATGCTACCGATTCCTTTCTTTGACGAATTAGCTACCACAGCAACAGAGCGCACTTCCGCCAGGTCGCTCCAGACCATATGAAGCGCTGCCGTGCCCAGCAGACGCCCATCTTCTTCATATACGTTGAAATCCCTCAAGCATTCATATAACTCGGACAGGGAGCGTGAAAGCATGTCCCCCTTGCTGGCGTAGTCCATCAGCAGCTTGTGGATATCCTTGATATCGTTCATCTGGGCCTTACGTAACATGCCGTCCTCCTCTGCTGTCAAATGCCTACTTTTACTGCTGTGGGCTTGAGTACCCGTACAAGGTCGGCCGGTCTGATGCCAACCAGATATCCTCGTTTGCCGCCGTTGATGTAGATCAGTTCCAGTGCTTCAATACTGGCTTCCATGTAGACCGGCATAGGGTGCCTTGTCCCGAAGGGCGATGTGCCGCCGACCATGTATCCGGAATGTCTCTGCGCTACTTCCGGCGTGCATGGTACAATCTGCCTGACGTTGATCAGCCGGGCCAGTTCTTTGGTGGATACCTGCATGTCGCCGTGCATCAGCACAATCAGAGGACATTTCTGATCATCCTCCATCACCAGCGTTTTGATAACGGCGTGTTCTTCAACACCCAGCTCCCTGGCGGATACTTCAGTGCCGCCATGCTCCTCGTAATTATAGAGGTAGCTGCTGAAATCAACCTTTTCAGCACGCAGCATTCTGATTGCCGGAGTAACCGGAAACCTGTCCTTAGCCATTTTGCATACCCAGACAGTTACTGCTTTGCAAGCAGTTGATTAACCTTTGTAATAACCTTGAATGCGTCGGCCACATAGAGTACATCCGCCTTGCCCTGGGCCCAGCCGCAGTTGGCATCCAGATTGATGGCCCGGCGTTCGTTGATGAAACGCCAGCCGACCGCATGGGGTTCTTCACCGTGGCAACAGGTGGAAAGACCCTTGGGGTGGCGAGGCGTGGAACCGGTCTGGCCGACCTGGTTAAGATGGCTCATGAAAGAAAGCACGGCTTCGCCTTCGTGGGACTGGTCAACCAGTGATTTACTGCTGCCCAGCGACGCATTGCAATTTGACAGAAAGCCCAGGATCAGCTCTTCAGCTTCTTTTGCATGTGTCTGGCCGTCTGCCTGTTTTTTGCTCCAGCCTGCTCCAGCCACAAACAGCACGTCTGCATCGGGTCTTATGGTTTGGGAATTGCCTGAGGCAGACTGGATGCCGATGACACGTGTCCGTGAAAAATCAGAGCCCGGTTTCACGTTTACCGCCTCAACCGTTGCAGCGCCTGCGGTACCGTTCCAGGCCGGGAAGACACCGGCATCGGTCAGCAGGAACCACGGTCGCTGGGCCCTGGTGAGCCGTGCCACCATGCGTTGACGATAATACCAGCGTTGAATCTGCAAGGTGCCTTCGGTTACATCAAGACCGCTGACGTGGGTCTCGATGCGACCTTTCAAGCGCTGCACCACCCCGGGAACTGCTCTGGCGAAGCGGGACGTGCCCGGACCCAGCACAATGGTCGCTCCAGACGTCTGAACCAGCGCCTCAATCGCCGCCGCGTCAGAGGCATAGCGAGAAACGGCATAATCCGGACCCTCGACAGCCAGTGTTTTTACTGTCCCGCAAGTTGCGATACTGTCTGCGGCAGCCTTTACATCATGTCCGATAAGTCCTGTAATAAGTGTGGCGTCAGCCAGCTTGTCTGCCAGTGCAGCTGCAGCGGTAAGTGCCTCAAGCGTGATATTGGAAAGGGTGCCGTCACCCTCTGTATGTGCAATAAACAGAATCTTTTCCATTCAGAAAAAACCTCCTCAAAATTTATGAGCCGTCATATGGGATGTAAAATTGAAGCAGTCAGCCTTGTGCCAGCAGCGGAGTAATGGTTCCTGGGTCTGGTCTTAACCCTTGATCCAGGCAACGATCTCTTCTGCGATCTCGTCTTCTGAAAGATCCTTGACGATCCTGGTTTCACGCTGCTGCTTCGGCAATTCCACGCTCAAGTAGTTTACGCCTGCAGCGCCGATCTGGGCTGGCTGTGCCTTCTGCAGGGCCGGCATGATGGTACGCATGTTGGCCATGCCGATCTGTGGATTGTTGGGCGGTTCGGAGAGATTTCCGGTTGCCCAGGCCAGAACTGCCGGCGCGCCGGTACAACTGGATGCCAGGTACTGACCGCCTTCAATTCGCTCCAATACCTGGAAGGATCCATCCGCTTGCAGATCAAGCTGGTCAATGGCCAGAAACTGATCTGTGATCCCCAAATGTTCCCCGACCATCTGCATGGTGACGCCCGCATCACGTGAAGCTGAAGCGCAGCCGCCAAACAGCAGCAGTCGTGAGCGATCAAGACCGGCGATGTTTCCGATAGCACCGGCCAGGGCCGCACTGACCTCACAGGGATCGGTAAAACCTCCGGCCGGGCCGTCCAGTACGACCAATTCAAAAGAGACCTTCTGGGCAATGGTCATCATCAGTTGTTGTAACTTTGCCTTTGGCCCGAGGCTGACAAGCCATACCTTGCTGCCAGGAACCTGCTTGGCCAGATGGGCCGCCTCATACAGGGCATGCCCTGCCCACGGGTCAAGCACTGCCGGCAGCATCATTTCATTTTTCAGGGACGGGATTGCTCCATCCTGCGGGGCAAGGGTCTGCAGAGGGTCAGGAACAATACTGCCGCAGACTACAATGTGAAATCCTCCGGTCATTACTATGGTCTCCTCTTGATATTAATTCTGTGAAAAAGCAAAACAGTGACTCCTCTGTTTTCTTTTCAGTAAAGATGCTATTTACTTTTCTCTGAGAACTCTGTGTGTGGTTGACTGTATTTGAACTAATTTTCCGCCGAATGCAGTCCACCGGAACCGGCTTTGAATGTAATATTGCACTGCTCGCGATCCTCAGTAACCGGTCTGGTGCAGTTCCACATGCATGCCCCGCAGTGTACGCATTTTTCACGATCGAACAGGGGCACACCGTCTGCTTCACCGTAGGTCAAGGCCTGCCCTGAGCAGATCTCGACGCATAGCTTGGGCATGCAGTTCTTGCAGAGCTCGGGGTCGCTGAAGACCACATGGTCTGCAAAGCCGGGTGAGGCCTGAACCTTGCCACCCATCAGCAGGGCATCCTGCTGGGATACCAGCAGTTTCCCATCCAGCGGTATCTGCGGCCAACCCATGCCGTCCATGACCGCGTCGCTCATGGAAGTCCCCTTCGAAGCGGCCTCATGGCGGATTTCGTCCAGCCTGTCCTTTGATATCCGACCGTTACAGAACTCGTCCAGTGTGGGTATGCGTTCGTAAGGACGCTTGATTTCGCTACCCAGGTTAAGCAAACCACCGGTCATGCCGGTCAGGCCCATGCCGATCAGGCCGGTCAGCACGCCTTTCTGAAAGCCATCGCGGGCCTGCCTGGCCTGCCTGGCTTCCTTTTCCACCCAGCTGCCCCGGCGACGCTGCAGGTAGGCCTTGTCCAGATTATCCCTGGTGAACGGTTTTCCGGCCTTGTGTAGCTCGATTATCCCTTCGGCCAGCTGGACGCCGGTTGCCCAGGCTTCGTCAAAGCCGGAGCCGGACAGTATGTTCGTGCTGCCCGAGCCTTCCCCGATACGTGCGAATCCGTCACCAACGATCAGCGGTTCGCCACGTTTGCCAGACTCCTGCAGGGTTTTGGCCCCCCATGAGCGTAGCGTGCCACCTTCGATGTGTTTCCAGATGGCGGGGTGCATCATCCAGTGCTGCAGATATCGGTAGCTGGCACGTACCGGGCTGTCAAACCAGGATGGTACAAAGATACCCAGCGAGGCTACCCGGTCGGGGTAGACATACATAAAGCCGAATATCTCCGGTTCGGGAAAACCAAGGGTGTGCAGTACGGTGCCTGCTTTCAGTGTGCAGCTTTCCGGCAGTTCCACCACCACCTTCATGCCGACTGCCCACTCACGGACATGATTGCCTTCGGGCATGCCAAAATGGCGATCCAGTGCCTGGCCGACCGGGCCGACTGGGCCGTCACCGACAACTGTCAGGGCGGCGCGGATATCCATGCCAGGCATGATGGCTGCGGTTGGAGAACCATCCTTGTTGACCCCCTGGTCAGCCAGCCTGATGCCGACTACGCGATCATCTTCGATCAAGGGTTCACTGACCGGCATGCCAGGCCAGATCTGGACCAGACCGTTGGCCATCAATTGTGAACCGACCCATTGGCTGAACTGGCCAACCGACAGAACCAGGCCATTATGTTTGCTGAGGAAGGGGGGTATGTAAGGCAGTTTGCAAGCAAAATCACTGCCGGCGATTACCCCGGCCATGGTGTCCAGGGCTTTTATGCCGCAAGAACGGCGGCTGGCGCCAACCGGGTCAAGTAGATAGAGTACCTCTTCATGGGTTACGGGTGCTGCCATAGGGATGTCGGACAACGACAGTTCCGGAAAGGATGCCTGGATGCCCCTGGCACGGGTGACCACGCCGGATACGCCAAAACTGATGTCATCGGCCCGCTCATAGCAGAGTACCTGCAAAGGTGCGCCTGGTATGACGCTGCTTTCCAACAGCGGCATACCATTTTCGTCCGCCATGGCGCGTGAGAGGGTTGTCAGGAATCCTCCCATGGCCGGGCCGAAACCCACGCAGGCGATATCAACTTCCATGGTTTGACGGTCAACAGTCATTTATTGCCAATCTCCTTAGATATGCAGGTATGGTTTGAGTTCGGGGCTGTGCTCTGGCCTGTTGTTCAGGCCGGATAATCCAGTGCCTCCGGGATCATGACCTTGCTGATGGCATTTGCGGCCCTGTCTTTTGCCAGACGGGCACCGGCCAGTTTTAGTTCCACCCTGTGGCGCAGGTTTGTGAAGTTCTGCAGGGCATCATGGTAGTTCTCCGGTTGGCGCAGATAGCCGTATGTCAGCTCGGCACAGGTGCGGGCAACCTCTCCGGCAGCACGGGCAGCCTGCGTATGGCAAAGATCGCTGAAAAAGTTGACGTATCCGCCCAATCCTTCCGCCACCACCGGGTTTTCAGGGCCTTTGGCCTTTAGTTCAAGCAGGTCAAGGATCTGCTGGCGTGTGACCAGCAGCCAGCAGAGGGCATCGGCGATGGGGAAAACCACGCCGTGGCGCTGGGAATGGTAGAGTGCCTTTCCATCGGCATCTTTTGTTGTCTGAAGGTATTCCAGGGTGCAGAGCCAGAGCTCCATGGCGCTGGCCAGAGTGCTGGCGCCCGCTTCCGGATGGGCGGCATGGATCTCTTCCATGTCCTCGATCCACTGGCGGAACTGGGCCAGG
>ENA-UPXM01004434-UPXM01004434.1-activated-sludge-metagenome-genome-assembly--contig:-NODE-4434-length-14422-cov-24.883553_pt1 | contig 14422 bp, 9 predicted proteins | sample MGYA00238178_ERZ772708 | MGnify/ENA primary metagenome ERZ772708 (study PRJEB29002, sample SAMN05720212) | activated sludge metagenome | isolation source: anaerobic digester from wastewater... | reverse complement strand
AGACCGGCAAGGCGGAAACTTAGGCTAATGGTGGTCCGTGGAAATCCAGGCTAGTACAATGTGCTTCATTTTCATCGGTGGGTACCAGTATTCATGTCTTAGTTGCAGCGTTTATCGTAAACTCGCGTACACCGTTTCCAGCAGTCGCTCTTGCTCGTGTCGTCGTGTGCTAAGCAATCACAAAAGCGCATCACGTTCGCCGAGGCAAGCGCTCCGCTCGCAGCCAAATACCGCCCGTACGGGTCGTACTTGTAGCCGGCTTGCAGGGTGCCCGCCGCGTTGACCAGCGCCGTCACGTTCCCGTTCCCGTCCGCATGGTAGAAGTTGTGGCTGCTCCAGGCACCGCCGCTGTACCCGTGGCTCCGCGCCAAGAGCCCGCCGATCCCGCCCGCTCCGGCCGGCGTCCCACTCATGTCCCGACCCCGCGTGTACGTCAACTGGTTCAAGGCGTTCACCGTGAAGGTCTCAACGCTCAGGTTATTCGTCCGTTTGGACAGGTTCTGGGCCGCGTCGTACCCGTAGCTCCACTTCTCGGCCGTCACGGGCGTTCCGTTGGGCTGGTACGCCCACGCCTGCGCCAGTTGCCCCGCCGCATCGTAGGCCGCGGTCAGGTAGCCGTTCCAGGCGCTCACGGCGCTGTTCGTCCGCCCGAGCAGCGTGCGCTGGTTGGCGGCGTTGTACTGGTACCCGTGCCGGTTGAGCAGTGCGCCAGTCGGGTTGCGCAGTTCGCTGTTCGTCAGCCTCCCCATCCGATACCCGTTGGTGAGGTATCCCCCGCCGGGGAGAGCGATGCCGATCGGTTGAACGCTCGCCGTTTGTGGGTAGCTGTAGCTGAACGTGCCGGCCGTTCCCCCGACCACTGCCCACCGCCCGGCGGCGTCCCACGCATTAGTCACCACGAACTGGCCGGTCGGTTGCTTGATCGCAAGCCCCACGCGCCGACCGTATTGGTTGGTCACCGTGACCAGATCGGTGTCGCCGGTCCAGGGACCGTTCTCGCCAAACGTCTGCAGGCCGCTGCCGAGCATGGCGTACTGGTACACGGTCACCCTCAAGTTGTCCAGCCGGTTTGTAAAGGGGTCGGTCCCTCAGATACAAGTCATCCTCGTCAAAGCTCCCCACCTCCAACACCTCGCGCACCGCGTGATCCTCACTGGCCCGTGCAGCCGCCAAACGGCTCTTGTTGAGCATCAGCCGCGCATAGATCAGGTACAACGCCAGGCGTTGGGTCCGCGTGGTTTCCCCCACCGCGCTGACGATCCCCAACTCCCGCGCCAATCCGTGCAGACCGGCCAGCACCCCGTAACAGGGACCCATCTCCAACTCTTCCTCCCCGCTGCTGCTCTGCGCCCGGCTCCCGCAGCCCATGGGCACCGGGCCCAGCTTCGCCTGCGGATCCTTGCAGAACGCCTCGATCAGTTCGATGAGCTTGGCCGGTAGGCGCGAGAGATTGGCTAAGGTTTCATGGACCACGACCGACTTGGGCGGCGCACTGTCGGCCCGTGGCCGGCCCGGCGGGCGCTTGGCGGGGACCCGCTTGCCTTGGATCAGCAGAATGGACTCGTAGGTCTTGCCTGCCAACCGCGCGCGGTTGCGTTTGATGAACATGTCGAGGGCAGATTGACGGATTGCAGGGCGGAGGGCAAGAATAATATGCAACTATTAGAGACAACACATTACTACCATAGAACCCCTGTAAACATTGAAGATCTACCCTGAAAACTCAGTCAGTATGGGGGAACCCTAGTCAGATGATTTGGTCCGTCTCCAACCGCTCACCAGTATCAACCGCAAACACCCAACTCAAGGAGCCCTTTTGCGGACAGCAATGCGTCCAGTTCTAAACGCAGCGGACCACGACCTATGGGCGCCTCATTGAATCCCAACTTCCGCAGTTTCACGCTGAACGCTTCCATCTCCGCTCTCCGCGGATGCTTCGCCCCCACAAACCGCTCCTTGAAGTAGAGCAGTTGTCCGTCCTGGCTGTGGTCGAACACCTGCACCCATCGTGTCCGCAGATTCACCTTGATACGGTAACGTAACTCCGGAAGCGCCTTCCCTTCGAAATCGTCATACACCAGGAATGTCGCCTTACCCGATGCTTTGTGCAGCTTGATGACATCCGCTTGCGACACGTCGCCGAATAGCGCTGTCGCGCACCCCACATACGCACGCAGCACCGGTGGTAATTCCGGCAGCAGGCTGCGATGCAGGTAAAGCGCCTGTTCATCCTGCCAGCCCAGCTTCAAATCTTCACACGCCAGTTCGATTTCCCCGGTGTCGCCCGCGGCGTATAGCAGCTCGATTCCCTTTTCTAACGCCCGTGTGTAATTGCCGAAGAATTCGCGGATATCCCACCTTAGAGCCTGCGACAAATGCCCGAAGGGCACGCGCTTCCGCAGGTTCGCCAACGCCACATAAACCAGCAGGTCGCGCTTCCGATTCTCCACCGCTTGCCGCATGTCTTCCGCGCCGCCTTTCTGGATGAACATTCGGAGAGCCTGCTTTGGCGATCCGATTTTTTCTCGCAACTCCCCGGTCTGCGCAAATTCTTCCGGCTCTGGTAACCGCCCCAATTGCAGCATCCGGTTCCAAAAACGGTCCAACAATTCGCGATGCTGCTCATACAAAGCTTCCCACTTCCGCTTCGGCGGCTGCCCGATGCCAAACCGGACCCGAACCTCATCCCAACTCAATCCTTCCGCCCCGCCACCCTGGACAAAAGCCCGCAGCGCCCGCTTCGCCGACCCAAGCCGCTCGCAAAGCGTCGGCAGCGGCTCATACTCCGCCGCCTCCGGAAAACGCCCCAATTCCAACGCCAGCTTCCCGAACCCGTTCAGCAATTCCTTGTGCTCCTCATAGAGCGCCTTCCACAGGCTCTGCGGGCCGCCCAACCCGAGCCGCGCACTAATCTGCGCTCAGTCAATCGCCCGCCGGCTCCGCGCCGACAAGAAATCCTGCATGTCAGCCGGATCACGGAACACATAGAAAATCCCAAGCGCCACCGGCACCGCCGTCGTGTCCAGGGCATCCTCGATGTACTGCTGCAATTCCTGTTGCTCAAAGTGCTTCTGGAACGTGTTCCGCCGCGTCAGGATCCCGTCGCCAAACCGTGCCGCCCGCCCCGTCTCCACCGTCTCCGTTATGAGCGCTGACACCACCAGCAACCGCCTCGCATGCCGGTGCGCGTCCACCAACGCCTCGACCCGTTCAGCTGCGTCCTCGATCACATTCAGCACGTAGCCGAGATTAACGACATCCGCCCCCCGCTTCGCCACCTCGGGCTGGTGTACCGGGTCCCATCCCTCCGCCTCGTGCCCCAGGGCCCTCAAACCGCGGACATCACTCCCTTGCCCGCAACCGTAATCGAAAAATGTCATCCCTGGCTTCAACATCCCATACTCCAACAGCGTCTTCACCGGCTTCGACAAATCGTAACGCGTTATCGCCGTCTTATGCCGCTCCACCACCACGCCAGCCTCCGTCCGCGCCTCTTTGTTTTCTTCGTTGCCTTCTGTAGTGTTTGGTTCCACTTCAGCATTTAGCCCCTCGCCTTCTGCCTTTTCCAACCTGTGTCTTTTAATCACCAGCCCCTTCTCCCTGAGCAGCTTCTCCCAGTTGAGTTTGAAACCGATTGTCGCCGTATTCTCGTACAGCCCAGCCGCTTCTTCGGCCCGCGTCAGCGCCTCAAAACTCGCCCTGAGAGGATGGCCCGCCTGCAAGAACATCTCCTTCCGATGGAGAATCGGCGGATTGGCGTTACTCGCATAGTCCGTGTGTCGTGCCTTTCCGGTAGCTAGGTCAATTGCGATGGCGTGCCTCAACGCCGGGTGCGGGTCGGACTCGAATTCGGGATAAGCAAGAAACGACAACTTCAACTCGTCCGTTCTGAACTTTACGAGGTTGAATTCTGCCCCGACTTGGTATCGCACAACCACCTGGTCCAGTACCGCACCGAGGGTCCCCCCCAGAGCCGCCAAGCCCTCTCGGTGCACGTACAGCGCCGTTGGTAGCCGTTTGCCGTAGGGAATCTGGCCAACCTGCTGTCTGTATTCGTCCATGTTCATCGCCCGGAAAGCATCGCACTTTTGTCCGCCGTGCTAAAGTCCGAAGCGCCAAAGCAACGGGAGGCTTCCAGTTGCCCTTAGCAATGGAACTTGCGCCTGTCCGCGTTTCACCCCCGTCGGCCCTCCCTATCCGCGCGGTGAATGTTACACGAGACAATGACACCGTCGCGGGCATCGTGGCCGCGGCTGTCGTGGCCCTGCACGGCCAGGAGCTTCGCCACGCGCAGCTCCGTTTCGTCGCAGCAGTCCAACGGCCGGTTGTAGACCCATTTCGCCATGGACCTTTTCTGGCAGAGCTGACGGGAAAATGCTCGCCCTCATTTCCTGGACATCGTCGATTCTGCCCTGGTTGGAACCACAAGGCCCTCGTGCATGAACATCGATATCCACTCCTGCGCTGAAGCTCGATCCGCGTTTGAGTCGCCACGCAGTTCGTACTTGCAGTCGAGCGTTTTGACCAGTCGCGCATCGCCGAAGAATGCAATCACTTCGCCGTCGTTGCCGATGTCCGGAAATAGATGCCTGATTCTCATGCGCCCAAACTGCCGGAGCGGGTATGACAACCGCAGTCACACCCGGTTCCTATCGAACGAAACTGGCAGGAATTCTCTTCAGCCACGGGTTCAGCGTTTCAGCGAAAAGTGCCGCTGATGAAACGTTTTGGGTTGGAATGCAAATTGAATCTGGCGACTCCATGGGAACCGGCAAGGCCTCCGCCAACCACAAGCGGCTCGGAAAACTTCTTGGGCCTTTTTCGAGGGTGTGTCAGCCGTTGTCATACCAAGTGTGCGATGGTGAGCGCGGCTTTTGGGGATAATGCCGGCTTGGGCAGGTCCCTTCAGGAAAGGAAATCTATATGCCAGAGGCTTTGGAACAGGTTGTTGAGCTATTTCGGGCTAAAGATTGGAAATTCGAGGTCGACGAAGAAAACGACCTCGTGCGCCTGGGCATTCAGGGCGAAAACGGCGACTGGCAAGTGATGGCAGGCGCATCGGAGGACGACTCTGCCTTCCTGATGTTCTCCTTCTTTCCCCAGAAATGCCCCGCCCAAAGGCGGGGGGCGTGTGCCGAACTGCTCTCCCGCATCAACTTCGGGATGATGGTGGGGTGTTTCGATATGGATTGTGACTCAGGCCGAATTCATTTCAAGACCACGCTGCCCTTCGCGCAAGGCGCTCTCGACCCCGAGCTCCTGAACAACGTGGTGATGTTCAATTTGGCCTGCATGGACCGGTTCCTGCCGGCCATCATGTCCGTGATCTATGCGGGGACCTCCCCGGCCAAGGCGCTGGCGACGGTCGAGCGCGATAAAAAGGGCAAGTCCGGATCGAACACCAAGAAGGCAATCGATCAGCAGGAGCTGGTGCGCCGCCGATTCATCTTCAATTAGGGGGACTATCTTGACCGGCCAGATTCGCGCTCTCATCCTCACCAGGCCCTAAACTGACATGTTAAGCCTGTACACCAGCAACCGTTTGGAAGTCCTGGCTCAGAGCCTGGCAAAGTCCATCCAAGAGCCCCTGCGGTCGGCGCTCGCACCCGAGTTGGTGGTGGTGCAGAGCCAGGGCATGGCCCGCTGGCTCAAGCTCCAACTGGCTCAGCATCACGGAATCTGCAGCAACTGCGATTGCCCGTTCCCTCGCGCCATCAGCTACGCCGCATTCCGGGCGGTGCTGCCGGAGTTGCCCGCCGAGATGCTCTACGACCCGGAGGTGCTGGTCTGGAGGGTCATGAAGGAGCTGCCGCTGCTGCTGGGCGAGCCTGGATTTGAAGGGCTGCATAACTACCTTTCGCCGGGGAAAGACAGCCGCAAGCTCTCTCAACTGGCGGAGCGAATTGCCTACCTGTTTGACCAATACCTCGTTTTCCGGCCCGAGCTGATCCTGGCCTGGGAGCAAGGGCGCGAAGACCATTGGCAGGCCAAGCTCTGGCGCGAAGTCAGCACGCTCTTCAGCCAGCAGCACCCGGCCGCGCTCCAGGCCCGGTTCCTGGCTCATCTTGACGGCGTCGGTGCGCAGGCGGCGGGCTTGCCCGAGCGAATCTCGATCTTCGGCATATCGGCCTTGCCGCCTTTTTACATGTGCACGTTTGCCGCCCTGTCGAGAAACGTCCAGGTGAACCTCTTTCTGCTGGAGCCCTGCCGGGAGTTCTGGGGCTACATCTGTTCGGGGCGGGAGCAGGAAAAGGCCCTGAAGAAACGCGGCAAAGGGGCTTCTGCGGCGGCCGAACTGCACCTGGAGCAAGGCAACCGCCTGCTGGCGTCGATGGGGCAACTGGGCCGGGATTTTCTGCACTTGGTGCAGGATACGGGTGAATGGCAGGAAACCGACTCGTCTCTGTTTTTTGATCCTGGCGAGCAGACCGTGTTGACCTGTATCCAGTCCGACATCCTCAACTTGCGCGACCGGGGAAAAGACGAGGTGGCGAAAAAAATCATTTCGGCCGGCGACACCTCGGTTCAGGTCCATTCGTGTCACAGTCCGCTGCGGGAGTTGGAGGTGCTTTACGATCACCTGCTGGCTTGGTTCGAAGGCGACTCGAAACTCGCCCCGCGGGATATCCTGGTCATGATTCCCGACATTGAGCTTTATGCCCCCTTCATCCACGCCGTCTTTGACTCTCCCGAACAGGATCAGCTCCGGATTCCGTTCAGCCTGGCCGACCGGACGGCGCGGACCCAGAGCCATCTGATTGAAACTTTCCTCGGCATCCTCAACCTGGCGGGCTCGCGCCTCGGGGTGAGCAGCGTGCTGGGGCTTTTGGAATCAGAGCCTGTCCGGAAGAAGTTCGGGATTGAGGAAGCGGACCTTGAACTCATTCGCCACTGGGTGGAAGAGGTGCGCATCCGATGGGGCCAGGATCGGCAGCAAAGAGCCGCGCTGGGGTTGCCGGCCTGGCCCGAGAATAGCTGGCAGCACGGCCTGGACCGGCTGCTGCTGGGTTACGCCATGGCCGCGCATGGCGAAAAGCTCTTCCACGACATTCTGCCTTACGACGACATCGAAGGGGGCGCGGCGGACATCCTGGGGAACCTCGTCGAATTCCTGGAACGACTGTTCGACACCTTGAAAGCCCTGGAGAAGCCCCGCCGGCCGGATGAGTGGGTGACTGCGCTCCAGGGGGTGCTCAAGAATTTCTTTGAGGCTGGAGAAGATGAGGAATCGGAAGTGCAGGTCCTGCGCGCGTGCCTTGAAAAGCTGGCCCGTGCATCCGAGCGGTCCGGTTTTGACCAACCGGTCGAGCTGGCAGTGATCCTGGAGCAGCTCAACCGGGACCTTTCCGAAGACCGGTTTGGTGCCGGCTACCTCACCGGCGGCATCACCTTCTGCGCACTGAAGCCCATGCGGAGCATTCCGGCGAAAATCATCTGCCTCCTCGGGATGAACGACCGCGCCTTCCCTCGCGCTTCGGCCCGGCTGAGCTTCGATCTCATGGAGCAGGCGCCGCGCCTGGGCGATCGATCCAGCCGCGAGGACGACCGCTACCTGTTCCTTGAGACCCTGCTTTCGGCCCGCGAACGGCTTTACCTCAGCTACGTCGGGCAGTCCATCCGGGATAACAGCGAATCGCCTCCTTCGGTCCTGGTCAGCGAATTGATGGATTACATCGAGCAGGGATTTGAATTGCCCGGCCAAGATGTGATTGCCGACCATATCCTCACCCAGCACCGCCTGCAGGCTTTCAGCAGCGCCTATTTCAGGGGAGGCCGGCTCTTCAGCTACTCGAAGGAGAACCTGCGGGCCAGCCAGGCTATTCAGCCGGCGCGCGCCGCCCCGGCCCCGTTCATCTCCAGCCCCCTGGCCGAACCGGAACCCGAGCGGCGGCGTCTAAGCCTGCAAACCTTGGCGGAATTCCTCCGCCACCCGGCCAGGTTTTTGGCCACACAACGGCTGGGGATTCGGCTGCTTTCAGCCGGCGCCGCGCTGGAGGAACGCGAACCCTTTGCGATCGACAGCCTGGACGGTTACCTGCTCAAGGAGGAATTGCTGGAACTGAGATTGGCCGACCTGCGGATTCAGGACTCGCGGCAACTGATTCGGGCCTCAGGCCGGCTGCCGGCCGGCATCGCGGGCGATATCCACTACGCGCAACTGGGCCGGGATGTCGAAGCGTTCTTCGGGCAGCTTCAGCCGTACAAGCCCAAGAACTTCGATCCGCCGGTTTCATTCGACCTGGAGGTCGGCGATTTCCTGATCTCCGGCCATTTCAGCCGGATTACGCCTGCGGGCCTCCTCTTCTACCGCCCGGCCACGATCAAGCCCAAAGACCTTTTGCGTGCCTGGGTGGAGCACCTCCTTTGGAATGCGATCGAACGCAGAGAACGGCCTGCAACGACGGTGGTGCTTGGGACAAAGTCCCTTTGGAACATTTCTCCGGTCGCCGAACCGTTGCTCGAGCTGGAGCAGCTCCTGCAGCTTTACTGGACGGGCCTTTCGCAGCCTTTAAAGTTTTTCCCGGAAAGCTCTTACGCCTTCGCCAAGGCGGATTTCAAAGTGCGCAATGGCAAGGCGGGTAAAACCGTCAGGCAGCCGATGGATTTTGCGCAGGAGAAATGGAACGGGAACGATTTCGGCACGCCGGGCGAGTGTGAAGACGCTTATTTCACGCTCTTTTTCAAAGACGGCGACGTCCTCGATGATGATTTCGAGGAGTGCGCCCGGACGGTGTTTGATCCGTTTTTTGCATGCGCCGAGGAGACCGAATTATGAGCGCGCCCCAGGCATTTCATCTGACGGAGACAGCTTTGGCCCGTGGCGCGAGCCTCATCGAGGCCAGCGCCGGGACCGGCAAAACCTACGCCATCACGGCCCTGTTCATCCGGCTGATTCTGGAGGAGAACCTCTCGGTGCGCGAGATACTGGTGGTGACGTACACCGAAGCGGCGACCGAGGAGCTGCGCCATCGCATTCGACAAACCCTGGCCGATGCACTTCAGGCTTTCGAGTCGGGTTCGAGCGATATCCCGTTTCTGCAGGCTCTGGTTGAGCGGCATGCCGGGGAAGCCAAGGAAATGGAAGCGCGGCTCCAAAACGCCTTGTGCGGTTTTGATGAGGCCCCGATTTACACCATTCACGGGTTCTGCCAGCGGACGCTCAAGGACCGCGCTTTTGAAAGCCGCCTGCTCTTTGACATCGAACTGGTGACCGATCCATCGGAGATGCTCCAGGAAATCGCCGATGATTTCTGGCGCAAGCATTTTTACGAAGCCGGGTCCACCCGGGTCAGTTTTGCCATCAAGAACAACTGCGGGCCGGACCGTTTCGTGAGGCTGCTCCGGACCTGCATCAATTATCCGCTGCTCGAATTCCTCTCGCAGGCGCAGGGGGCGAGCCTCGAGTCGCTTTCCGCGGAGTTGGAAAGCCGTTTTGAGGCCGCGCGCGCGGTCTGGCTGGCGGAGCGGGACAAAATCAAGACCTGTTTTGGATCGGGGGCCAAGTGGTGCAACCGGCCATACAACAGCGACGCAGAAATGGCATTGCTCTTTGAACAGCTCGATACCTGTTTCTCGGAAAGCGACGCCGCTTTCGAGGCGCTGGAATGCCTGTCGAGCTTCTGCCCGGCCGCATTGGAGGAAAAGAAGTCGAAGAAATCCTCTTTGCCCGTTCCTCAGCACCGGTTCTTTGCCCTGTGCGAAAAGCTGTGCGAGGCCGAAAGGATATGGCTGACCGGCCTGCAGGTGGAATTTGTCCGTTACGCCAAAGAAGAACTGCCGCGGCGCAAGGCCGAGCGCAAGATTCAGCACTTTGACGACTTGCTGACCCGGCTGCACGAGGCGTTGACGGGCCCGAGCGGCGAGGCCCTGGCCGAGAATCTGCGCGGGCGCTATCAGGCGGCGCTCATCGATGAGTTTCAGGACACCGACCCGGTGCAGTATCAGATCTTTCGTCGGGCCTTTGCCGGCGGCAAATCGTTCTTGTTCCTCATCGGCGATCCGAAGCAGGCGATCTACGCGTTTCGCGGCGCGGACATTTTCACTTACCTGGAGGCGGCCAAGGAAGCAACCCGCCGCTTCACCTTGGGCGAGAACTGGCGCTCCGAAACCGGGCTCGTGGTGGCGGTCAACAAGATTTTCGGCGCGGCCCCCCAGGCCTTTGTGTTCGAGCGCATTGATTTTCAGGAGGCGATCCCCAGGGGCCAAGCCGACCAGACTCCGCTCACCTTCGATGGCCGCGCCGAGCCGCCGTTTCGGTTGTGGTTCTGGAAGCGCAACGGCAAGGACATCACCCGAAGCCTGGCCGAAAAGACACTGCCCGGGATCGTGGCCGGCGAGATTGCCCGGCTGCTCAACGGCAACGCCAAGATCGGGGAGCGGCGTCTGAAACCGGAGGACATTGCAGTGCTGGTCATGGAGAACCAGCAGGCCCGCAAAATGCAGGAAGCCTTGAGCGATTTGCATATCCCGAGCGTCCTCCATACCACGGCGAGCCTATTTCAATCCCCGGAAGCGCTCGAGTTCCGCCGCATCCTGGCGGGTGTGGCGCTGCCGGGCGACGAGCGCCTGGTGAAGGCAGCGCTGGCCACCGACCTTTTCGGCGTGGACGGCGCTCAACTTTCGGCCTGCACCGAAAGCCAGTGGCAGGAATGGCTGCAGCGATTCCACGAATACCTCGACCTGTGGGACCGCCGCGGCTTTTTCCGCATGTTCCGGCAGTGGCTGCAGCGTGAACGGGTGCGCCAGCGGCTGCTGGCCTTCCCGGACGGAGAACGGCGACTGACCAATGTGCTGCACCTGGGCGAGGTGTTGCACCAGGCGGAAACCGAAAAGCGTCTTGGCATCAGCGGGCTGCTCAAGTGGCTGGCCGAGCAAATGAATTCGGAGAAGGAAGCGGCCGAAGAACATCAACTGCGCCTGGAACGCGATGAAAACGCGGTCCGGTTGGTCACTGTCCACAAGAGCAAAGGGCTCCAATACCCGGTGGTGTTTTGCGTGTTCTCCTGGAAGCATTCTGAAATCGAGAGGGGCGGCGAGGAGCAGGTCTTTTTCCATGACCCCAAGCGCCAGCGCCGGCTCGTCCGTGATCTCGGGCCGGAGATACCCGACGATCACCGGAACCTGGCCCGGGAGGAAAAGCTGGCGGAAAATGTGCGGCTGCTTTACGTCGCTCTGACCCGCGCCAGGAATCGCTGCTACTTCGTCTGGGGCGGCATGAAAAATTCCGCAACCTCAGCCCCCGCCTGGCTGTTCCACCGGCCGGCCAAGCTGGACGGCTCGATCATTCCCGCCTTACGCGAGAACTTCGCGCTGCTGACCGACCAGCGCATGCTGGCCGATCTGGAGCGGCTCAAACAGAACTCGGAGGGAACCCTGGACCTGTCGAATGTGCCGGAGCCGGCGGGCGAGCCCTACCGGCCAGAAGATGCCGCCCTCCTGAAACTCGATTGTCGGGAATTCAAAGGCCGGATTGCGCGCGACTGGCTCATCTGCAGCTTCTCCTATTTTAAGGCGGGCAAACAGGAGGAACTCCCCGACCGCGACAATGTGCCCCCGGCCACACGGGAAGAGATGCCTGGCGCGGGCATCTTCGCGTTCCCCAAGGGCGCCAAGACGGGAACCTGCCTGCACGAAATCCTGCAAAAACTGGATTTTGGCGCGACGGACGAGGTTCTGGCGACGCTGGCCAAGGAAAGGCTGCAAGCACACGACTTGGCCGAGCCCGGCCATGCGGCGGCGGTGTGCGAAGCCCTGCGGACAACTCTGAAATTCCCCCTCGACCCGGAACGTCCGGATTTCAACCTGGCCCGAATCTCTGCCGCCGAACGGTTGAGTGAACTCGAGTTCTATTTTCCCGTTCAAGGAGTTTCGCTGCCACGGTTGCAGGGCTTTTTTGCCAAGCTCGGCTGGCCGCCCGTGGTCCCGGCTCAGACTGGTCGGATGACCTTTGACCCGGTGAGCGGGTATTTGAAAGGGTTCATCGATTTGGTCTTCGGCTTTGAAGGGCGCTATTACTTGGTGGATTGGAAGTCCAACTGGCTGGGAAACCGGATTGAAGATTATTCGCCGGCCATCATCCGGGAGGAAATGCGGCGGCAGCAGTACTATGTGCAGTACCATTTCTACACCCTGGCGCTGCACAAATACCTGTCCCTGCGCGTGCCCCATTACAGTTACGAGAAGCACTTTGGCGGCGTGATCTATCTTTTCCTGCGCGGCCTCGATCCGGCGCGTCCCCAATACGGGGCGTTCCGAGACCGTCCGACGCTGACGGCTGTGGACCAACTCTCCGCTTTGATCGAAGGACGATGACCATGGAGACCGGCATACCAACTTCAAACCTGGGCCAGGCCGCCGCGCTCTCCGCGTTCAACCCGATCGACCGGCATTTCGCCACTTTCCTCGGCCGTCTGGCGGGCAACGCGCCGGAGGTGCAGCTGGCCGCGGCCTTGGTCAGTTACTACCGCCGCCAGGGCCACATTTGCCTGGACTTGGAGGCGTCTGATGGAGATAGCAAGGGGCCGTCGGTTCCGGAGGATCTCCGGGGCTTTTCATTCCCCCAAGCCTCGGATTGGGTCAACCGCCTGGCAGCATCGCCGGTCGTTGGCAAGCCGGGTACATTCGCCCCTTTGATTCTGGATGATCAGGCGCGGCTGTACCTGCACCGCTACTGGAGGTACGAAAGCGAGCTGGCAAGCGCCCTTAAACGCCTGGCCAAGGAACACACGTTGCCGGTCGACTGGAAGCTTCTCGGCGAAGGTTTGTCCCGGCTCTTTCCCGCAGGGGCTGCGGCGGGGGTCGATTGGCAGATGGTCGCCGCGTTTGCGGCCATCCGCAAGAGGCTCTGCATCATCTCCGGCGGGCCCGGCACAGGCAAGACTCGCACCGTGGTCCTGTTGCTGGCGCTGCTGCTCGAACAGGCCGGCAACGTCCAGTTGCGGATTGCGCTGGCCGCACCCACCGGGAAAGCCGCCGCCCGCTTGCAGGAGGCGGTCAAGGACGCCAAAACCCACCTGCGGTGCGCGCAGGAAATAAAGGACCGGCTGCCCGAGGAGGCCAGCACGATTCACCGGCTGCTCCGCTCCGTTCCCAACTCGGCTTACTTCCGCCATGATGCGGACAACCCGCTCCCGGTCGATGTGGTCGTCATCGATGAGGCGAGCATGGTGGATTTGGCGCTGATGGCCAAGCTGGTCGCGGCCATCCCGTCCTCGGCTCGTCTCATTCTGCTCGGAGACAAGGACCAACTGGCCTCCGTGGAAGCGGGCGCGGTGCTGGCGGATATCTGCAATGCCGGCGGGCCGCGCGCATTCTCCAGCGAATTCGCCGGCCAGTTTGCTCAGAGCGCAGGCAAGAAACTCCCTCCAGAAAGCGTCTCGACCAGCGCGTCGGAACTGGGCGACTGCATTGTCGAGCTACGGAAGAACTACCGGTTCGGCGAACAGAGCGGAATCTACCGGCTCAGCCAGGCCGTCAACGAAGGCGATGCCGAGCGCGCCATCGAAGCGCTTCGGAACGCCGGAGGTTCTCCGGACTCGCAGGTTTCATGGAGGCTGTCGCCGGAACCAACAGCGCTCAAGGCGGCCTTGAAACCTCATGTGCTGGGCAATTTCGGTGCGTATTTGAAATGCGCGGATCCTGAGGCGGCATTGCGGTGCTTCGGCCAATTCCGCATTCTCTGCGCCGTCCGCAACGGCCCGCTGGGCGTGGAAAACATCAACCGGCTGGTGGAGGAAATCCTGGCTGACGCCGGGCTGATCGAGGCGCGCGGCAATTACTACGCCGGGAGGCCACTCTTGATTACCCGCAACGATTACAACCTCAGGCTGTTCAACGGCGACATCGGCATATTGCTTCAAGACGCCAAACGAGGGGAACTGCGCGCCTACTTTTCCGGTCCGGAAGCGAGCCTGCGGGATTTCCTGCCTTTACGGCTGCCGGAGCAGGAGACGGCCTATGCGATGACGGTCCACAAGAGCCAGGGGTCGGAATTCGAGCGCGTGCTCATGATCCTGCCCGGTGAAGAGAGTCCGATCCTCACGCGCGAACTGGTTTACACCGGCCTGACCCGTGCCAGCAAACACGTCGAATTGTGGACGGCCGAAAAACCCTTCCGGACAATGATTGAGCGCAAGATCAGCCGCAGGTCCGGGCTGCGCGATGCCCTGTGGGGGACCGCCGAACCCGCCCGCCCCACTTCGCGTTCGGCCAACGACAGCCGCCCTGAGGGCACCCAAAGCAATTGGTGGCAGGAAGCCGGTTGCTGATCACGGTGGGTGAGGGAAATGGCGGCAGCGGCCTCGCTCTGCGTGATCGGAAGAGGCTGAGGAAATCGACACATGAAGTCCCCGCGAGGCAAGCCTCGCGGGGACGGCTACGCCTCCGTAGCCGCCGTCGTCAGACGGCGCTGATGTCTGTATTC
>ENA-UPXM01004430-UPXM01004430.1-activated-sludge-metagenome-genome-assembly--contig:-NODE-4430-length-14437-cov-5.366013_pt1 | contig 14437 bp, 18 predicted proteins | sample MGYA00238178_ERZ772708 | MGnify/ENA primary metagenome ERZ772708 (study PRJEB29002, sample SAMN05720212) | activated sludge metagenome | isolation source: anaerobic digester from wastewater... | reverse complement strand
AAAATAAAAATATTAACAAATAAAAAAAACTGTCCTAATAAAGGGGGACACTTAAGTACTATTATAGGGGACGCTTTAAAATATGAGAAAATCATTTTTTAAAATAACATTAATCTTAATTTTTTTAATAATTTCAATTATAACAATCGTTTATATTTATGGTTATAAACAAAGAGAGAGAGTATATTATATCCCTTATGTAAATATGTATATGAAAACTATTTGGAAACCTTTTTGCAATTATGGAATTATTTTATTTGGGAAAGAAAAAAAAATGGTTTACTCTAAAAAAAATGATTATATTACAGTATATAAAAATGTTAATACATTATTTCTATTTAATCCTAATGAAAAAAATATATTATATATAGAATATGAAAGATTTCCACAATTTGATTCAATAGAAAATAGGATTATTATCAAACAAATATCTAATATAAAAGAATCAAATAGTATTAATTATAAATTATATAAAATTGATTGTGAAGATATTGCTTTTTTTGAAAAGAAAGATTTGAATACAAAAATCATAAAACAACCATATATAGAAATTTGTGTATGGAAATATTTTCAAGGTGTTTCAATCAATCACAATAAAGATCATATAGATTTAGTTGATATTTCAAATTAGGGTAATTTACCATTTGTTACTTTTATTATAAGTGTTTGTTTTAAAAATTAATGTAGTGAATTTTATGAATAATGATGAAAGAATAAAACAGAAAATTTCTAAAAGCATTGAAGAGGCCTACAATTCCTTGGATAAAAAATTAAAAAAATGGCTCGAATCTTATGTTATTGAACCAAGAAAAATAAAGGTAGTAGTTAACTTACAAGACATGGTATGGGATGAAGTATGGTTAATTACTGATAATAAAGAAAAATATATATCTTCTTATCGAATAGTATTTAATCCTAAAGAAAATGCTTTTGGGCTTGAATGTACTCTTGAATCTGGAATTGAATGGTATATGGGAACTTATGGGACACTTTCTGAAACAGTTGAAAGTATGTAATGGATAGTGAATTCTATGGTAAAAAAGGCAAAAAGGAAATAGATAAGCGGTAGCGTCCCACCTTATTCTTTTTAACCGCAAAGAACGCAAAGAAACTCTGCGACCTTTGGGAATCCTTTGGGAACTCTGCGGTAAAAAAATAAAAGAGAGGTAAATATTTATTTTTTATTGATTGAAACAAATAAAAGTATATCTTTGCAAAATAAAAAAAATAAAAAATAAAGTATGAGTACAAGTTTAAAAAACACAAAGACAGAGAAAAATTTATTAACTGCATTTGCAGGAGAATCTCAAGCGAAAAATCGTTATACCTTTTTTGCTAAAGTAGCAAAAAAAGAAGGATATGAACAAATCGCTGCTTATTTTATGGAAACGGCAGAGCAAGAAGAACAGCATGCAAAACAATTTTTTAGTTTTCTTGAAGGAGGAATGGTCGAAATTACAGCGGCATATCCGGCTGGAGTTATCGGCACAACAGAAGAAAACTTATTGGCAGCAGCTGAAGGCGAAAAAGAAGAGTGGGCGGAGCTTTATCCTCATTTTGCAAAAATAGCCGACGAAGAAGGTTTTCCAAAAATAGCGGCAAAATTCAGAGCGATAGCCAAAGCAGAGGCAATGCATGAGGAGCGTTACCGTAAATTATTGGCAAATATTAAAGAAAATAAAGTATTCGAAAGAGCAGAGTCCGTGAGCTGGGTTTGCCGAAAATGCGGTTATGTTCATGTTGGAAATAAGGCATTAAGCAAATGTCCTTCTTGCGAACATCCTTTGGCTTATTTTGAATTGAAAAAAGAAAATTACTAAAGAATTAAAAAAATAAAGCAAAAAGAGCTTTTAGTATTAATAAACTTGCTAATTTTGCAATGAAATTATTATAAATAATAAAATACTTAGAATTATGGCATATAAAATTGATCCAGAATTATGTACAGCATGTGGAACATGTATAAGTGAATGTCCTGTTGGTGCTATCTCAGAAGGAGATGTTTACTCTATCAATCCGGACGAGTGTATAGAATGCGGTGCTTGCGCTGATGTTTGCCCCGTAGAAGCTATTCACCCTGAATAATATAATTCGGTAAAAAAGAAAAAAGAGGTGAATTCACCTCTTTTTTTTATGCTTTTTAATTTGCTTGCGTATTATTGTTTTATAAATTTTTTCGTGATATTTCCTTTATCCGTATTAATAGAAATTAAATACATCCCTTTTGCTAAATCACTAACGTCTATCACAATATCCGATGTGTTTGTACAATGATTTTTTATTTGTTTTCCCATATAATCATAGATAATGATATTGTTTACTTTGTATTGGGTTAAATCGATTACTAATTGATTTGTAACAGGATTAGGATACAAAATCACTTGATTTTCAATTGCTGTATTGTCATATACTCCTATCATGCCCGAAGTATAGTTTAACTCCCAACCATCAAACACATTTTTTTCGTCTGTTTTAAAAATAAAAAACAAAAAATTCGTATTAAATGTAAAAGAAGTATCTCCTATATTTCCTGAAAGGCTTAGCAATAATTCTTTTTCGCTGGGACCATAATCGTAAATATACAGTATGTCTTTATCTTTTTCCGTTTCAAATTTTGTGAAATTCAATGTAATACAAGTAACACCATTTATTTTTAAGTGTTTTTTACATTCTGTAAAATTGTTGTATCGCTTGTTTCCACTGCCATCTTCTATTTTTCCCGACTTGGCTGTTATTATTTGCAAAGGATTGCAATAAGAAGGAATAGTTGTTGAATAATAAGCGTAAAAACCATTTTTGCTTGGTCCATTGTGTGAAACTAAACGCACTATTATTTTTGTTCCTGTTATCTCTAAATTCATATTTGCCGAATCGTTTGTAATAATAATGTTTTCATTGTTATTATCATTAGAAGTAATGAACAAAGTGTCGTTTTCAGCAATTTGATATTGAATATAAAAATTTATTTTTTGAATACTGTCAAGGTCGGGGAAAATTTTCCATGTATAATCCATATTGTTTGCATAATTATGAATGCGTCCGCTTCCATCTTCAAACGAGCCTGCTGCTTCGGTAAATATCGTTTCGCCGACAATGGTTTTTGGGTCGGGATAGGTGTATAAAGAGGTGTCGGGATAAGCATTAATAATGATTTCTTGCGCTAAATTAAAATTATTTCCGCCCGGACTTAGGGCGTCGGTATAAAAATATCCATCCATATATCCGTCCCATCCGAAATTAAAATGATAATAATAATTTGAATCAACACGTTGATAACCATCACAAATAAATCCATGTCCATTGGTGTCGGGAATACTCCAGCCTGCATAGTAAAGAGGAATTTTTCGGTTTAAATGCGATACGATGATGCTATCCCAATTTTGAGTGGTCGTATCTCTGAAAACATATTCTGTTTCCGGTGCATATTTAAAATAAGTACGTAAGACATAGGCAGCTTTATGATTGTACATTGCTGAGGCTTTCGGACCATATACCATATCGACTGCAACTCCGCAATGATGTATTAATAAAGACATTGCTGTATTAATACCGTTAGGAATATCTGTCATGGCTGCATAATCATAAGTAGCTGCGCTAAAATCGGCGGCAATAGTTCCGTAAGTATCATGTTCATAAGAATAAGCACCTATGCCTGTTGTCGGAAAACGAAAATAATATATTAATTGAGCAATAGCTGTTGCAACACAGCCTGTTACAACACGTCCGTTGGGACCCGTTTCATCTTTTGGACAAAAATAATTATAATTTTTTCCTTGTCCCCATTTCGATGTCAACAAAGGCGAAATAAATTCAATGTCGTTATCAAAATCTTTTTGATTCTTTAATAATTTACTCCACGATTGAATGTTTTTTTCGGATATTCCTTCGGAAGATGATTGCAGCAATCGGATTTGATTTTCATAATGTTCCAACCACATTTTAACGGGCGGCGTAACATTTTCCACTTCAAAAACATCTTTGTCCGAAAAAGCCAATATAGGTACCGAACGTTTGTCGGCGGCAATTACAACAAAACCTTTTTCCGCATTAAACACATAAAACAATGTGTCTTGCTTATCTTTTGCAATATAAGAACATGTTGTTGCCGATTTCTGTTGTTTCGAAAAAAAGTTCCGTGCTACTTTTTGAGCTTTACTGTAGGTGATTTGCTGTGAACTTATCTCTCCTATTATCAGGAAAATAGAGGATAGAATAAATAATCTTTTCATTATCATGATGATTTATTTTTAATAGAATACAAAAATAATAAATAAATCAAAAGGAATCGTTAATTATTTGTAAATTGTAGTATCTATCGGCTGATTTTGTGATAAATTTTTTCTATTTCTCTTGCTATTTCCGAATCTTTTGCATATTCGATAATGCTTTTACAGTTTACCATAGCATTAACAATTTGTATATCAAATGGTAATTCTCCGGCTATTGTAATATTTTCTTGTTTACACCAATTTTTAATGTTTTGTGTCATTGTAGGATTTAAGTCATGTTTATTAATAATAATCCATATTTTTAAATTAAATTTTGATGTAAATTCTACGGCTCGTTGTAAATCGTACAATCCGGAAAGAGTAGGTTCTGTAACTATTACTACATGATTGACACCCGTTATGCTTGAAACGACAGGACAGCCTATGCCCGGCGAACCGTCAATAATGATTGTTTTTAAGTGATTTTCTTTTGCAATTTGTTTTGCTTTATCTCTTACAATATTTACTAATTTTCCTGAGTTTTCTTCTCCCGGGGCTAATTTTCCAAAAACCATTTTGCCATTGCGAAAACTTCCTGTAAACACTCTACTTTTATCGTTATCTATCATTTTTATAGCGTCTACAGGACATACGCGTGAGCATAACTTACAGCCGTCGCACGAAATTTCAGAGATGACAACTTTATTATTAATTGATTCGATTGCATCAAATCGACAATAGTCAATGCATAAACCGCAATTGCTACAAACTGCATAATCTATCTCGGCAATTTGTTTTCCAATATACACTTGTTCTTCTTCAATGATTGGATTAAAAATAATATCTAAATTGGCTGTATCTACATCACAATCAGTTAAAACAACTTTTTCAGACAAGGTAGCAAAAGCTGCACTTATACTGCTTTTCCCTGTTCCTCCTTTTCCGCTAATGACTGCTATTTCCATATCTATCTTTTATTAAATGAAACATTTCAATGAATTTTGTTTGTAATTCAGGATAATAATGATTAATCAATTCTCCTTTTGAATAGTGCAAAGCAATTTTTTTATCAAATGGAATTTCCATTAACAGAGGAATATTTTCTTGTTTAAGGTACTCGTAAACCGTATTATTTCCTATTCCGGCTCGATTAATAATTACTCCATACTGTTTATTCATTGTTTGCAATGTTGCTATTGATTGTCTTAAATCGCTCAAACCAAAGGGTGTAGGTTCCGTAACCAAAACAACATAATCTGCGGATGTTACGGTTTGAATAAAAGGGCAAGAAGTTCCCGGCGGGGAATCAAAAATAACGATTTCTTTATCAATGGCTTCTTTAATTCCTGCTTGAATGACTGAAGTAGGAGCGAGGACTCCCACTTTGACGCGCGTTTCAATAAGAGAAACATGTTGTAATAAAGTATATGTTGTAACATGTCCTATGACAATATCTTTTTCAGTAATAGCTTCGTAATTGCATGCGTATAAGCAAGCTCCACAGTCATGACATAAATCTTCCATTACTTTTATAAACTTAAAAGGGGGAATAATGACAATTGCATTATAATTGCAATATTCATGACATTTTCCACAAAAAGTACATTTTTTTTCATCTATAATAGGGACTTTTTGGTAGATTGTTTTTGATTTTTCTTTTTTCCCTTTGAAAAAAATCATTGCATTGGGTTCTTCCGCATCACAATCTACCAATACCACTTCTTGGTTTTGTTGTTGTAAGGCATGAAGTAAGTTGGTAGCAACCAATGTTTTTCCTGTTCCTCCTTTTCCACTTGCTATCGCAATTTTTATTGTTTCTTTCATATTCTGCACTCATTTTTTATTATACACTATAAAACTTCCTTTTTCTACATTCAGTTTTTCGGCTATAACGTCGCATTTTGTCATTAATAAGAAAAACAATCTCGTGTCATTTTCTTCCATCAGTCCTTCAAAATTCCCTTGTCCTTTCGATAGTATTAAATCTGCCGAAGCGTATATATTAAGGAATTCTTTGCTGCATTGATTCAATACGGTTGACGGACCATTAAATCCATTAGAGACAATTTGAGCAACTTTTTCTAAACCGACTTTTTCGGCATCTTTCAAAGTAACATCGTTTAATATAGGTGCATTACGAACAGCAAAAATTACTTTATTCGGGTCGAGTGTTTCGATAAAAAGTTTATCAAAAACAATTTCTCCTGCATTGTCTCCTAAATACAGTATTTTTTTAGCTTTTTTGGTTTTTTGGTAAAGCAGTTGTGAATCGTCGATGGCAAAAGTTGTTCTCAACACTTTATTTATCGTTTCTTGAATGTCAAAACTATTACTTGCAGCGTAATCCATAATATTTCCTGCAATGGCTAATCGCAGAGCCATATCGAATGGATTTTCGGCATTCAGCACTTGAGGTTGATATTTTTCATATAACTGCAAGCCGACTAAATTGCTGTTTTCTTTCTCTTCAACAAAGGGGTCGAATGTTCCTACTAACTCATAAAATTTATGATGTAAATGTCTTTGAATATCAAGTCCATTATGATATTTTGCTATGACTTCGTCAAAATAGCTTAAAAAATTATTTTGTGTTTCAATCGAAACATTAAATTTTCCGAACAATCGTCGGTAAGTTTTTAGAAAACATGCTTTACACCTATGGTCTATCGTGTTGTTAATAGTGTTTTCATTCATTAATGGTCACAATAATTGGCATTAAGTATTAGTTTGTTATCTAAAAAATCTCGAATAAGTTCTTCAGAAGTTTTGATAGGTGCTCCTACAAAAACATTGATATTTTGCTGATTAAAAAGATTGATTGCTTTTGCTCCCATTCCTCCGGCTATAACGTCGGTTGTCCCGAATTCGGCAATCCATTTAGGATACAATCCGGGTTCATGCTGTGGCGGAATTACTTCCGTTACTTTTGTAATGTTGTTGTTTTCTACGTTTACAATTCCAAACGATTGACAATGCCCAAAATGAGGACATAATTTTCCATTTTCCAATGGTATTGCGATTACTTTTTTCATACGTATATGTTTTTTTATTTAAATGATAACATTCTTTGTAAAACAACGAGAAGTTTATAAGCCTCTCGTTGTTATTGTTTTATCTTTTTCCGAAACCGGATCTGCCCATTCCGAAACCTCTACCGCATCTATTACCTCTCATTCTAAATCCTCTTCCTGCACCTAAGCCTCTACCCGTAAAGTTGTTAACTTCATTTTTAGTGTTTTCATCGGCTTGAGGGCTATTGCTTAGATTGGAAGGATTGCAATTACCCATTCGACGACCTGTCATGGGACCTTCTCTTAATGGACCGGTTTGATCAAATCTTGGCATTATTACCTCCTTTTTTTAATTGTTATGAACTTTATTTATTTTTTTCTAACTTTTCGATAATATCTTTAATTTTTTGTTCAGGTTCTTTTAATATAATCATTTGTATTTTAAGACTATCTAATAAAGGTTTTATCTTCATTCCAAATTCTCCCGATATAATTTTACCGACATTGCGGGAAGCTACCAATTGCACTGCTGCCGGACCTGCTCCGTCTTCAACGTCTTTGTTTGGATTAGGAATAATTTCTATTGCTTTGCTTTCCAAATCGTAAAAAACAAAATAAGCACAACGACCAAAACGAGAGTCAATGGTTGATTCTAATGAATTTCCTGTTGATGTTATTGCTATTTTCATATTTATATATTTTTATATTATTAATTATTTTAATTGCTTAACTGTCTTGTTCTCTATGTTTACGACCATGTCTTCTTCCGTTTCCACGGTGAGGGGTAAATTCTGTATTTTGATTCATGTCTTTTTCTATATCAATTTGTTCACACTCATCTACTTCTTTATTATAACATAAAGGGCAATGTATGTTTTCTTTTTCAAGATGATTGAAATAGCAGTTGCATTCTTTGCAATAAAACCAATCGGTATCAAAATAAACTTTTCCTCCGTCTATCGTTATGGGTCTCCCTTCGATAAATGCTTTGGCAATTTTTTGTAATGCAGAAGCATATATTCTTGTAAATGTCGGTCTTGAAACACACATCATAAGCGAGGCTTGATGATGATTGAGCAAATTATAATCGCTCAAACGTATGGCTTCGTATTCTTCGTATAGTAGATTAATGGGTGCCTCGTCTGATTTTTTTAAATCTTTCCCATAAGGTTTAAATCCTTTAACTTTCGGTATATCAGATATTTTTCTTAATACTCTTACTCTTGTTTTCATACGTTTCATAATGTTTAATGAACTATTGTTCGTTGCAAAAGTAATAAACTATTGCTTAATATGCAAGTGTTTTTTTAAAAAAAAATGAAATAAAAGATTATCTCTTTCATTTTCAGAGAGAAAGATTTTGAAAAGATTTTGGAAATATTTATTTTACTATTTCGGCTACTGTAAAAGCACTTCCTCCGACAAAAACGATGTGATTTTTTTTTGCCTTCTTTTTTGCCGTTGAAAATGCATTTTTTACACTGGGATAGCATTTTCCGTATAAATGATGTTTTTTGGCTTCTTCTTTTAATAGGCAGGCATTTAATCCTCTCGGAATGTTTGCTTTGCAAAAATAATATTCGGCATCTTTTGGCAGTAATGCTAACATTTTATTTATATCTTTATCGTTTACAACTCCTAATACAAAATGAAGTTGTTGGTACGGTATCATTTTTAATTGTTGTACTATTTCTTTTATTCCGGCTTCATTATGTCCTATGTCGGCTATGCAAAGCGGATGAGTTTGCAGATATTGCCATCTTCCTTTTAATCCTGTGTTTTTTATGCAATTGGCTATGCCGTGTTTGAAATTACTTTCTGAAATTGTGTATTTATTTTTTAATATTTCGTAGGCAGCCGCAATCGTTAAAAAGTTTTTTTCTTGATAAATTCCTGCTAAAGGCGAAACGACATTTTTAATTTGAAGTATTCCGTTTTTATAGATATCAAAGGATGTAAAGAGACGCTTTGCTCGATAATATTTTTTTATATTTTTCAAAGTATAACATTGATCTGCAAATAGAATTGAAGAGTTGAGAAGTTTTGCTTTCTTAATAAATACATCTTTTGTTTCATGATGAGTTTCTCCGATAATTACGGGAATATTTTTTTTAATGATTCCTGCTTTTTCGTCGGCAATATCGGGTAAAGTACTTCCAAGGAATTGTACATGATCGTATGCTATGTTAGTGATAATACTTACATCCGGTATTATCAGATTAGTAGAATCTAATCTTCCGCCCATTCCGACTTCAATAACAGCAACATCTACTTTTTTCTCAGCAAAATAAGAAAATGCCATTGCTACGGTCATTTCAAAAAAAGAAGGTTGAATTTCATTAAAAATCGCCGTATTGTTATTCACAAAATCAACAATGTATTTTTTGTCTATCATACTTCCATTAATTCGGATGCGCTCTCTAAAAGTTTTTAAATGAGGTGAAGTATATAGTCCAACCGTATAGCCTGATTCTTGTAAAATAGAAGCTAAATTATGCGATACGGAACCTTTGCCGTTGGTGCCTGCAATATGAATTGATTGGAATTTTTGCTGGGGATTTTGAAAATGGTTTAAAAGTGCTATTGTATTGTTTAAGTTTGCTTTGTAAGCGGCACCTCCTATACGTTGATACATAGGTAGACTTTTGTATAAAAAGTCAATACATTCTTTATAAGTCATGCTATTGGATTACGAAACGATAGCGAATAATTCCTTTTTCTTCGGTAGCAGCATCCGATTTCGATTTAAATTTCGATTCTTTGGCAGCTTTTTCACATTCTTTCCAAATATCAACATCTAAAATGGTAGTTCCTTTAACTCCTGCTTTTACATAAATCACATTGCCTTCTTTATCGGCTCTGAATTCAACAATGACTAAACCTTCCAAGTTGTTTTTTGATTTTGGGAACGCTTTTTTGATAACGGGTCTTCCATCTAACCAAAAATCTCCGTCACCGGTACCATAACCGGCTCCGCTACCTCCTCCGCTGCCACTGCCCGAACCCGGTCCTATGCCGCTTCCTTCACCTGTTCCTTGACCTGTCCCTTGACCTCCGGTACCTTGTGTTGTTCTTCGTTTAAATAAGGCATCCTCATTGATTGTTGGAGTTGTTGCTTGTGTGGTTTGTTGGTTTTTTCCTGTAGCAATAGACGATGTTTCTTCTGTTCGTTGAGTAGCAAATCTGTTGGCGGATTGAGCTGTAGATGTTGAAGTAGTTGATTGATTTTCACTACCGCTATTTCCTCCTCCGCCACCACCGCTCATATCTACTTCTATTCCATATTCGGGAGGTGGAGGAACTTGATGGGTTAATCCAAGAAACATAAAACAGAAAAACATCAGAATATAAACTACAACTACCGATACGATAGCTATAATTTTATTTTTCTTCTGATGATTGTTATCTCCGACTATGTTTCTATAAGCCATTTACTTGAATTTTTATTTGTCTTTAGGAGCTGTTGCTAAAATCACTTTATGTTTACGATTATAATTATCGTTTACTTTATTAACAGCATCAATAACATATACAACATTTTGAACGGGAACGCTTTTATCGGCACGTACAACAACCGTCGAAGTAGAATCGTTTTTGATTAAGCGTTCTGCTATGACGACATCTAACATATTTTCTTCTACTGCCATTAAATCTTTACCTTCTTTAATAGCATATTCCAAATCTTGATCAATATAGACTTCAAAAGTTTGCTTTGCCATTACTTTACTTGTACTTTGAGGTAATAGTAATTTAATTGCATTCGGACTAACCATTGTAGATGTTATCATGAAAAATATTAATAACAAAAAAACCATATCGGCTTGTGTCGATATGTTAAACTCAGTTGTTCGTTTATTTTGTGTTTTTATTGCCATATCTTTATCTTATTTAACAGGCTCATGTAATAAATCCATGAATTCTGTAGCTTTAGCTTCTAATAAAACGACTACTCTACTAACTCTTGCTACTAAAATATTATAAAACAAATAGCCGAAAATTCCTACCACTAATCCGCTTGCCGTAGTGATTAAGGCAGTATAAATTCCACCTGCTAAATCGGCGATTTCTAAATTATTTCCGCTATTTGCCATACTATGAAATGCAACTATCATTCCTGTAACGGTTCCTAAAAATCCTAACATAGGCGACAAAGAAGATAAAGTTGCCACAAGACCTAATCCTTTTTCTAAGCGAGCTACTTCTAATTGTCCTACATTATTAATTGCTTCGCTTATATCGTTTAAGGGTTTTCCTAAACGAGTAAGTCCTTTTTCTATCATTCGAGATAGAGGAGTGTTGGTGTTGCGACACAAAGATATTGCCGAATCCAAGCGGTCGTTTAAAATAAAATCTCGAATATTGTTCATAAAATTCGAATCATCTTTCATTGCATTTTTTAGGGTTAAAAATCTTTCGATAAAAATATAGATAATTATTCCCATAAAAATTAATAAAGGGATGGTAATTTCAATTGTCCCACGAGCAAATAATAAGGACCATAGATTGAGCTTTTCGGTATGAGGAACCACATTTTCAACTGCTTCAACTGTATTTTGAGCGATAGCTTCCGTTTGTAATAGTACTAATTGTAACATATCATGTATTTATTAATATTTATTGCAAAAATACAATTTTTTAGTATTCCATTCTTATTTTACAAATATTTTATAAACAATTTAATGTAAAAAATTCTATTAATAGCTTTTTGATATTTAAGATAATTGATAGTGAAAACCATAAATACAAAAAATTTTCTATTTATGTTTTTATTTAAAAAAAATTGTATACTTTTGCGAAGTGAAAAGATTAAAATAATGAACCAAACCTACAACGCAATAAACTTACAACATGCTATTCAACCAATCAGTTCCAAATGGGGAGAGCAGGGAAGGGCTGTTTTGGGAGATTTGGAAAAGTGGAGCAGAAACCCGATGTTTGAGAAATATCCTTTTAAAATCCAAATATTATGAAAATATTATAAAAATGTAGGAATATAAAAATCGGAAAGTAATTTTAAATCAATGATAGAAATTGAACGCTAATTTTCAGTATGTTATAGAAAAATCAAATAAGCATGAGATATTATAAATATTATAAAATAACAATACTTTTAGTATTGACCGTTTCTTGTAGAAATCAATATTCTAATAAAGATGAAGTATGTCAAGAAAAAGTTTATCAGGATGAAGATGGATATTGTGTGTTTTTTATTAGTGATAGATTTCAAACCATCTTAAAATGGGATGAGGAAGAATATTGTTTTTCTTTTCCCACTGATGATTCTATCATATCACTCAAAACAGATCGTGTTTTATACAAAAAAACGCTATTGTCTTGTAATTTAAAATATGACACTATTGATATGGCAAACGCCATAGAACTACCGAGGCCAAGAAATGGTATAGGATTTTTATACAATTTAAGAATTACAGATAAAAAATGGGAAGTTGCACTTTACTATCCTTCAAAATTTAACGACAAAATAAAAGGAACATATAGTTTTTATATTTCTGAATCTGAAGATAAAGTATTCAAAAGGGTACTAAGTACCTTTCTCAAAGATGCAAAACAAGAACATTATCCAATACAAGATAATATTCATAGACTTTACCAAAATTCGGCACATGCTCTTTATTTGAAAATACAATCAAATAAAGAACAATTGGAATATTTCGGTGCAATTTTACCGGCTAAATATGATACCATTACTTCATTATATATGCTTGCTCAAATTACAACTGTGATACTTGGGAATCATATTTTACCTGATGCTTGTAGTAGTAAAATTAGCGATACGATAAAACTTTTAGATATTAGGAATAGATTCAATTCTTATGTTTGCAAAGAAAGTGGTGTCGGATTTATTGTTGAAGATTTTGATAGTATGATTCCACCGCCGCCACCACCAAAAAAAGGCAAAATAAAAAACAAACATAATAAGCCTTTAGAATAACTAAAATAAACAAAGCATGAAAAGATTGAATATTATTTTGACATTGTTTGTAGCATTGCTCACGATTTCTTTTATTGCTTTGGTTTCAAATTGACTTAAAAGTTTGCAATAATAAAATGTAATAAATAGCGTTGTAATATAGATTTATTAAAACAAAAAATCTATTAAAGCATTGATATTTAGTCGAAAAAAAAATATAATACTTTTCATTTTCTTTTTTGTTGCCGTTGTGTTTTTCACCAATTGCTCAACAAAAAAAAATGCATTTATTAATAGAGCTTACCATGGCATAACGACGCGTTATAATATCTATTTTAATGGAAATGAGAGTTATAAAGAAGCTAAAGCGCTGCTTGAAAAAACCACGGAAGACAATTATACCAATATTTTACCTGTTTATATTTATCCTGACAGAAAAGTAGCTTTGTCTTTTTCGCCGCAATGGGATAGAACAATAGAAAAATGTTCCAAAGCAATTACCAAACATTCTATTCTTATTAAAGGGGAAGAGTTTTGTAAACCCATAGACGACACTTACTTATTAATGGGAGAGGCTTATTTTTATCGTCAAGACTACAATGATGCTTTGCGCGTTTTTTCTTATATCATCAACACTCATCAAAAAGGGAATGTGTGGGCAGATGCTTACACATGGAAAGCAAAAACGTTTTTACAATTAAATAGAATTGAAGAGGCAGAAGAATGTTTAGAGCAAATTCGCCAGACAATAGCTAACCATAAAAATAAAAAATACAAGCAACACTGGGAGGCTGTGATAGCAGATAAGTATATCCGTCAGAAAGAGTACGAGTTAGCTATCGATCATTTGACGGAATTGGAGAAAGCAAGGGGAATGAAAAAAGACTTTAAGACAAGGATTTTATTTATCGCTGCACAGATATACCAAGAGATGGGTTTGCTTCCGGAAGCGACAAAAAAATACGCTAAAGTGTTGAAACGTAATCCACCCTACGAAATGGAATTTAATGCAACAATTAATATGATGCTTTGTCAAGGGAAAGGGGCAAAAAGTGACGCAAAAAATAAATTGAAAAAACTATTGAAAGACAGTAGAAATGAAGAATACAAAGATCAGATTTTTTATGTTTTATCAAAAATAGATTTTCAAGAAGAAGATACCATTGCCGGTATTAGAAATTTGGAAGCTTCCGTTTTTTGGAGCATTAATAATAAATATCAAAAAACAGTTTCGGCTTTAGAGTTGGCGGAATATTTTTTCTCTCATTCCCAATTCATTGATTCAC
>ENA-UPXM01004429-UPXM01004429.1-activated-sludge-metagenome-genome-assembly--contig:-NODE-4429-length-14438-cov-6.485921_pt1 | contig 14438 bp, 9 predicted proteins | sample MGYA00238178_ERZ772708 | MGnify/ENA primary metagenome ERZ772708 (study PRJEB29002, sample SAMN05720212) | activated sludge metagenome | isolation source: anaerobic digester from wastewater... | reverse complement strand
AGTCTCAATTAAAAAGGTGAAATAGACCTCACATCCTTTACGAAACCACGATTGTTTGGGCCATAGAAAAACATTTTTAGCTGTTTGTTGAGAGATGGTACTTGCGCCACGTTTTCGTTTTCCCTGTTCACGTTCATCTATCGCTTTTTGTATTGCCCCGAAATCAAATCCATTATGAGCTAAAAAATTATTATCCTCAGCGGCAACGGCACAATTGATAAAATGGGGAGAAATTTCCTCTATGGGAGTCCATTTCTTCTTAATGGGTAAGTCTTTCGCAATTTTCCTCTCAATCATTAAATAGGTAATTGGCGGATTTACCCAACGATAAAGCAGTGTAAGTAAAATAGAAAAAAGGAATAAGAAAACAATAAATTTTCCTAAAACAGAAAAACATTTTTTAAAAATTCCTTTTTTCTTCTTTTTAGCCATAAGAATTTTCTAATTAATACTTTTTACAATGTTTACAGCATTTAGCGGATAATCCTCTTTGCTAAGTATTAATGTTTAACATCTTGAATAGCATTTGGGTCGTGTTTATACTTAAATATTAACGCAAAAGCGATGGCTACCACTAAAGAATAAGCGGCAAATATAAACCACGCACGATCCCATCCAACCGGACTATTTGCCGGATCGGGCACAACACGACTAACCACAGCACCAGCCGCCAAAGAGCCTATCGTAGCTCCAAAGCCATTTGTCATAATCATAAATAACCCTTGGGCACTTGAACGTATAGAAGTGTCTGTCTCTTGATTAACAAACAACGCTCCTGAAATGTTAAAGAAGTCGAAAGCCAAACCATAGACAATCATGGATAGAATAAGCATCCAAATTCCCGGACCCGGATCCCCTGTTCCGAACAGTCCAAAACGTAACACCCATGCAAACATGCTCATTAGCATAACTTTTTTAATACCAAACCGCTTTAAAACAAATGGTATAAGTAAAATGCAAAGTGTTTCTGAAATTTGTGAAAGAGAAATCAGTATCACGGAATGTTTAACTCCGAAAGTGTCGGCATAAGCGGGGTCATTAGCGTAACTATTGATATATAAATCGCCAAATCCGTTCGTAATTTGTAAGGCTGCACCCAAAAGCATCGAAAAGATAAAAAATATCGCCATTTTTTTATCCTTAAAAAGAGTAAATGCTTTTAGCCCAAGTGCTTCCACAAAGCTACGTTTTTCGTTCGACTTACTAACCGGACAGTGCGGTAAAGTAAAAGAGTAAACTCCAAGTATTAAGGAGGCTATCGCTGAAACATAAAATTGCACTTCCGACTGTTTAAAACCTGTTAAATCAACCGTCCACATAGCGGCAATAAAACCGATAGTGCCAAAAACCCGAATCGGAGGGAAATCCTTAATCGTGTCATAACCGTATTTCTCTAATGCATTGTACGCTACTGAATTAGACAAAGCAATCGTGGGCATATAAAAACCCACACCCAGAAAAATATAAGCATACAATAGATTATAATCGGTAGTCGTAGAAGCCATAAATATGAAAAACCCGCCCAACAAGTGAGAAATCCCTAATAGTTTTTCCGCCGGTATCCATCTATCCGCAATAATCCCCATCACAGCAGGCATGAAAAGCGAAGTAATCCCCATGATGGCATAAAAACTACCTATTTGTACACCACTAAATCCGAGTGCTCCGCCTAAGTAGCTTCCTAAAGAAATAAGCCATGCTCCCCAAATAAAATATTGGAGAAAATTCATAATGATTAATTTGATTTTTAACTTCATAATTTTGTGATTAAAAGTGAATATTTAAAAAAGTATCTATTTGATTCTAAAATCAAGAAATTTTTCCGTCTCTATAAAACCTTGTAATTTATCGTTTATCTGTAATTTTTCATTTGTAACGAAAGTCCCAAAACAAATAATATCTCCCATTTTTAGCGTCATAAACTGTGAAACATAAACAATAAAGTCATCAATTTCTAAAGTAAAAAAGGCACTATTAGCTTGTTGAACACACTCGTCATTAATGCGTAATTGAAAATTAATAGAGTTGATATCCTTAAAATTATCTTTCTTTACAAAATTACTAATGGCAAGAGAGCCGTCAAAACAATTGGCAATTTCCCAAGGTTCTCCCTTCTCTATGCTCTGCTGCTGCAAATCGTAGGCAGACATATTGACTCCCAAGCCAACCTCATCGTAATAGGTATGAGCAAACTTTTCACTAATGTGCTTCCCGACTTTACAAATTCTTATCAAGAGAGCCATTGTAGCACGAATATCTTTCGAAAAATCGGGTAGAAAAAAGGGACGGTTACGAGTTACAATAGAAGAATCCGGTTTTAAGAAGAAAACCGTCTTTTTAGTCATTTGATTATCAACAACTTCAGGACTCTCCGTGTAATTTCCTTCTACACAAATTAGCTTCATTTTTGTATTTTTGAGACAGCAAAAATACAAAAATTGTTCATTCTCAAAGAATAAGCATTAAAAATAAGATTTTTATTTTTGGAATCTCTTTACAATATAAGGCATGGTATCAGCTTGTAACTCATATTAATATATGTTTGTAATTTGGCAATTATAAATTTCGACATAATTTTATAAAAAACGGGTTACACGATTATTTTCTCAATCGTATCATTTTCTACTAAAAACAATAATGAAACAAAAAATTAATATTACTTTTGTACAATTAATTTAAAATTAAAAATTCCATGAAAAAATTGATTTATCTATTTTTCTCGTACTTTTTTCTATTCCATTGCAACATTTTATCAGCCCAATTTAATCCCATTATTGATTCTTTAGCTCGTTATATTAACGCCGATAGTTTAGCTCGAACCGTACGAGATTTAGAAAATTTTGGCGATAGATTTGCTACTCGTGATAATAAAGATGTGGCAGAATATTTAGTGCAACGACTTAAAAGTTATGGTATTGATAATGCTGCTATTGATTCTTTCCGCGTTACAGGAAGTTCATTTTTCACAGGAGAATTTGACGTAAATATGTACAATGTAAAAGGACGTATTTCAGGAAGCGAACAGCCTGATTCTGTGATAATTATAGGAGCTCATTTAGATGCTATTTCGTACAACCGATATTATCAACTTTATGCACAAACACCGGGAGCTGATGATAACGCTTCCGGAATTGCGGTAATGATAGAGATGGCTCGTATCATACATTTTCATCATCTCACCCCTGACATTTCAATTGATTTTATGGCTTTTGACGGCGAAGAATTAGGATTAATCGGCTCCGACTATGACGCACGCTACCGTAAAGATAGCAACGAAAATGTTCTATTAATGCTTAACAACGATATGGTTGGTTATCAACCTGATACAATCCTTTGGGAAGTCAAGTTATCTTGGTACGACAATTCCATAGATATTGTACATAAAATGAGAGAATACTGCGAAAATTATACAGCTATTACCCCTATTATACCTGATAGTGCCAATAACAATATTGCCAAGTACAGCGACAGTTATTCCTATTATTTAGAAGGATTTAAAACTGTTTTCTCTTCTGAAAATTGGTTTTCTCCCTACTATCATACCTTAAATGATAGTAGCACTTTCCTTAATTACAATTACATGGCTGATATAGCGAGAATGAATTTTGCAGCTCTTTTTGATTTTTCTCGTCTACAACTACCTATTGACACTTCAGATACTCCTATTGACACCACCCTCCCATCGGCTATTTCACTCCCCTCCGCCCTTTCCCACTACTCAATTTATCCTAATCCTGCTACTGAACGGACAACTTTGCAAATTTCAGTTAATGAAGAAACAGCTATTCAAATTGTAATAACCGACATGATAGGCAGAAAAATTATTGAATTTCCTGAAACAACTTATGCTTCAGGAAATTACAATATTCTTATTAACTGTAGTTCTTTGGCTTCGGGACTCTATTTCTGTCGTATTATGGAGAAAAATAGAGTTTCTACTATAAAATGGATAATTTCAAAATCTTAGTAATTAACCAACTTATTGTAAGGTTTTAGAATAATATAAATATCAGATGTGGAATTTCCTGCGTCACTAATTTGAATTTCCGCTACTTTAATAAAACGGTTAAAATAATCGTAATCATTAATTACCACATAGCTTACGCTTCCCCATAATGGAGTGATTGAATATGCATATCCCACTCCTAATAGTGACTCCATGAAAGTCATCGTATTCTTAAGTTCTTCACTTATATTATTATTTTTAATTCCTTTTTTAAAGGGAATAACCATTTCTAATACAGACAACCGCTCAATAAGAAAACAGGGGGATGCTACACCACCAACGTTCACAATTGATTCGTATTGTTTATCAAAAACGCCTAATGTAGTTTTTGCATTTTTCATCTCTTTCCCTTTATATACAGCAAAATTGTTCTTTGCTTCTTGAAGCATGGCACGTAATTCATTATCTATTTTATTGTAACTTTTTTCCTTTGTTATAGCAATATAGTCTTGTTTTGGAATATCGCTTCCATAGTAAAAAGAGACGTAAAATTTATCTTTCTCCTCGTTTATTTCAAAAGAGGCATTGCTAAATAAAGTTATTGAAATTGAAGTTAAATTAAGAACAACGTATGCAGGATATTCTACCATATATCTATCAATTTTACGGGCAATATACCCCTCATTATTATTCTTGTTAAAATCACTAACAACGGTTGTTAAGAATCTTTCCGCCTCGGCAAGCGTCTGAAACTCACCTAATAAGGCTTCAAACGTGGCAGTATTTCGCTTAGTCGAAGTTTTAGCAATAACTGTATTAGAAAGAGCCTTTTCAACTTTTAATTTACTATCATAAATAGTTAATACATCTTCGTTCTTCATCTGTTTCGCTATTTCAGCTCCTTGAATATCTTTAAATTGAGTGGCTGAGGCTGTTTCAAGCAACTGAATACTTTTGACGAGACTTTGCTCTTGTGCTTGTGCCATATTAAATATGAAAAGGGCACTTAATAAAAATAAACTGATTTTTTTCATTTTTGTAATTTTAAATAATGTTAATAATTTTCGATTTTGTTTTACTAAACTTTTAAAAATTTAGCAATGAGTTAAGTTCATCACTTATTCTCCATAAAACGAATGCAAAGGTATAATTTTTTTAAATTTAAAAACAGTTTTTTTTTATTTTTGTTCATTTTATTAAAAAAACAGCACTCTTTTTTCAGAGTGCTGTTTGGGTTGTGGTGTCCTCGCAGGGATTCGAACCCTGGACCCATTGATTAAGAGTCAATTGCTCTACCTCCTGAGCTACGAAGACTTTTGACCGTGCAAAAGTAAGAAAAAATATTTATTTTAAGCCATTTATTGACAAATTTCGATTAAAAAAGGAGTAACTTTACTGATAAAGAGTATTTTTATTTTATTTTTTATTCGGGCGTATCCCCTTCGCTGGCGTTGCTGTGTTTAATACTCCCATCGGCTTCAATTTCCAAGGTGCATTCAGGAATATCTTTTCGGGTTAACTGCTGAATTTCTTTTAACGCACGATTTTGTTCATCTAGAATGGGTCCGCCTTCTCCTATTTGTTTTGTGGAATAGATTTTTCCGGAAATAAATTCTCCGGTTTTACTTAAATTTAATTCAACGATAGGGGCTATTCCGTTCGGTCCGGATAGATTAAAGCGTCCGTACGTTGCGAAATTACCTAAGCTGTAAGCGATAAACCGGTCTTTGTAAATGTCGATGGCACGAGTAACATGGGGTCCGTGTCCTAAAACGATATCCGCTCCTGCATCAATTGCCATTCTCGCAAATTCGTACGGATTCCCTCTATTTTCGCCAAGAAACATTTCCCTTTTTCGTGTAATATGTCTCATGGTCGCCCCCTCCGCTCCACCATGAAAAGAGACGATGACAATGTCACTAACACTGTCCAAATGGGAAATTATCGCTTTAGCATTGGTATAATCGTTTATCTTGACAGTTCCCGTATTAGGTGCAAATGCGGCAAAACCATAACGAACCCCATCCTTTTCAAAAGTAGTGTAAGGACACTCTTCCAGGCCTGCAAAGTTGATGGGCGAGTTCTCTAAAATCCGAATCGTATTAGCTGTCCCCGTGCGACCAAAGTCACGAATGTGATTATTGGCGATACTCAATAAGTTAAATCCTGCATCTACCAAATAATCAATGTAGTGATCGGGCATCTTGAAAGCGTAACATATCGCAGGATTAGAACATTTTTTTCGTTCACCTTCGCCGGTTAGCAAAACTCCTTCCAAGTTGCCGAATGAGACATCTCCTTTACTTATAATCTCTTTAACAGGAAGTAAAATATCCTTCCCGTCATTGGGCGGCAAGTAGCTACTGTTCGGGTAATTGGTGCCTAACATAATGTCGCCGACACCTATAATTTTAACTATTTGGGGGGGGGAGTGTGTCGTATCCCTATCTGCAATCGGCTTCATTGAAACGAGTTGTTCTTGGCGGTGAATTGTTTTGATTGTGTCGCCCCTTTCTAACGTGTCGGCAATTTCTACGACTTCTGCAATTAGCACATAATCAACTGATAAAGAGTCTTTCGGATATACTTGCGGCAGTTTTCCGGCAAATAAAAATCGAGATGTGTAGTGCTTATTAGTTTGGTACTTCTCTATGATGATACCTCTTCGACAGCTGTGCATCATTTCAATAGTGTCTCCCTGAACGGACGTAACTATGGAAACATGACCGACTCTCGTACTTTGAATATTTCTCCCTTTAAAAAACATTAAATCTCCTTTTTTTACGTCTTTCAAGCTAATCTTTTCAGTAACAGTTGCAATAGAAGCGGAAGAGCGAGGTAAAGTAATTCCCGCATACGCATGTATGTAACTGATATAGCCGCCACAATCCAACACCCTACCATCAGAAGTAAGATATCTGTAAGGCTTACCTAACATAGTTCTACCAAAATCGAGAATGGAGTCGGTCTTGTTTGAAATTTCATTTTTACTGTTGTGTTGTATGTAAAGAGTGTCGTCTTGCGATTGTGCAAAGAGTTGTGTACATGCAAAAAAAGAAAGAAATATTAAAAATAAACGCATATTTGTTAGAATTGATTTTTACTCATTGTTGTCCGATGAAAATTAATAAATTGAGAAGGAAACTTTTCAATCTGCCTCGATTCTTCCTTTTTATTGTTTTGTACGAACAAAAAAATAAAATGCAACGGGCAAAAATACACTTTTTTTGGGAACTCTGTTTTAGGACAGCTGAACTAAAAAAAAATATTACTACTTCTGTAAAAATTTTATAACATTAAAAGTTATGAAAAGAGTGCTGATTTAAATCATTATTTGAATAATATGTATAAAATTATTATTCATTAAAAAAAGAGATTAATTATGAGAATATTTCAAATACAAATTTTATTAAGAGATATTAAGCCCAAAATCTGAAGAAGAATATTAGTTCCTGAAGATTTGCTATTATCTGATTTTCACAAGATAATCCAAACCACGATGGGCTGGACAAATTCACATTTTCACCATTTTATCAAATGGGAGCATGATATAAAGACCGCGAAGCCGTTCTGGATTGGTTAGATGAGGATTTTGAGCCTGATTATTTTGACCTTGAAGAGATAAATGAGCAATTAAGAGAAGAGAATTTCGGGTGTTTTGATTTGGTATTTTAGTTTGCACTTTCAACTTGTTGGCTGCGTGAGGCGCTTAGGTGGAAAGCCCGCAAGGGCGGAAGCCGCTGGGGACGCGGCGGCAAAAAAGCGAGCTTGTAAGCTCTTTTTGCCGCCTTGCGTCCCCACGGCTTGTGCCCGCGGACTTGGAACCGGGCGCCGACCCCGAGCGCAGCGAGGGGGCACGCCCTAATAAAAAATAAAAATATTATATTGAGGCTAAAATCTTCTAAAATCTTAATTATTAACCTTTTGCGACAACTCAACTAAAAATTCTTAGCTTGTCGAAATCAGATAAAAATAGTGCGGCGAAATTTATTTCGATAAAATAATTTTTTTTACAGAGTTGTTATTCCCGTTTTTGCCGATAATTTTAGCGAAGTAGAGTCCGTTTGGGTGCTCGTTTATATTTATATAAGTGATATCGTCGCTAATATTTTTTTGAATTAACATTTTCCCCGTAATATCGAAAATTTGAACGGCGGAATAGTGCTGCGTGGCGTTTTCCATTTTAATTTCAAAAGTTCCGTTATTTGGATTGGGATATAAATTGATATCACTTTTGTCGCGTTGTTGCTTTATCCCTACGGGCGGTTCCCAATTGAAATCTTCACCATAAACCACAAAATTGTCAAACGCATTGGTTCCCGTAGCTCCGGGCGCATCGTCCACGGTTAACCTCAGAAAAACGGAATCTTTATCATTTAACTCTTGAATATATCGCAAATCCAACTCTCGCATCATGTAAATAGCGGAGGCTTGCACCGTTCCATAATCACTGATGGTATTTCCCACCTTTACGCTATCGTAATTTACACCGTCAATACTCCATTCCCATCTATGAGTCGTAAACCCTGTACTCGAACGTGTATCGGCAAAGGTCATCATAATCTCCCGCCACCCTTTCGTGGAAAATCTGAGAACAATGGACTTCCCGTTAGCATCTCTTCTTTTCAATGACAAAGCTTTTCCTGCAACGGCGGCTTTGCGTGGGTCGCCCGCAAGATTGCCCTGGGAGGCAACACCTATTTGATTGGATTCAAAGAAAGAAGAACCATATTCACCGTTAGCAAAAATTTTGGCATTCCAAAAAGAGGTCGGTTCTCCGATATTGCGATTAGACATAATTGTCAACGTAGAATCAAGCTCTAAATCGTCGAACGTCCAAACGGTTAAGACTTCGCGAGGCGGCGCACAAAAAATGTAGCGTGAACCGTAAGGTCCGTACAAGAAACCTACGGCTTGCTCCATCATGTGTTTCCCTGCTAACGATTTTACATTTCTCGTGTACACATGATAAATCGTACCTTTTACTAAAGGAGAACTTAATTCTATGATTACTTTATTTTGTTGACACGTTACGGACGAAACACATATTCCGCCGGTAAACGTATAATTTGCAGGATTTTCGGCAGACGCAGGGTCTAATTCCATATTAAATGTTAAAACCACCTGACGCTCGCTCGTGTCAACATCAAGAATAGTAGGACGTCCTTCGTTATGGGGAGAGTTAAACGTGCTGTACAAAGAGTCACTACCCCAAATGAGAGTTACAATTTCAGGGTGGTCAATCAATGGGTTCCTATTAAACTGAAATAAGCTATGAATGACATTGTTTCTATCTCTCTCCTTTTGGCTCACCGGGTCCATGAGGTGCCATTTTTTCAACTCTTCAATAGCCCAAGGCTTAAATTGCGATTTTTCGGTCATGACAGACGAGCCAAACGTTTCGTCCATATTCATGTAGCGAATGGAGATGTAGAGTAAAGCGCGGGCAACGTCTCCTTTAAACTCGTCAACAGGTTCAAAGACAGGAACTCCCTGAACTAACGAGTCGTAACATTCATAATTGACGTATCCCCATTTAGAACCGTTCTGCGATATTTTTCGCGGTTGGGCTACTTCGGCAAACGGAGCAGACCCGTGATAGGAAGAGTTAACATAATGGTCTGTCGGAAAAGTGTGATGTAAATCGGAACATGGAGGAAACGGACCGCTTTCATTACAATTGTACATGGTACTACCTTCAACAACAGGATTAAACCAACTTTGACAAAAGAGATGTTCAAAGCTATATATTTTGCACTGCTCGGACATGCCCGTTCCGGGATTCGTAATTTGACAGCATGGATAAGAGTAAATGTCATATAAATAACCATCTATAAAATCCATCGCACGAGCCGCCGTGGTATTGCCGTAATCAATCGTAAAAGCTCCATCTGAAATAATTTGTGAGAGCGCTTGCTGTAACTCCTTCCCCTTTTTGCCTATTGCCGCATTGTAATAAGCGTCAGGAATCTGTGCAAATAGAGAAAAAATAGAGACATTGCAAAACAAAAAGAGAAATAAATAAACAATTTTCTTCATAGCATTTTTTTTTGCAAAAATACACTTTTTTTAAAAATAAGCTTGAAAATCATAAAAATTTATGAAAATTGACGATAAAAAGCTAAAAATTGCAGCTATTTATTTAAAAATATTTGATAAAATTGCAACTGAATCTATCGACTTAATATGCTCATTATGAATTAGATAGTATTTTATTAAGCCTTGTAATAATTCGTTGCGAACATTTTTGGAAGGAAGTGTAATATTCTCTTGATTTTGGTAGAAAATTATAATTTGTTGTAAATAATAACTTGCCTCTTTGGACAATAAATCTTCGTTATTTATAAAATCTCTTGCAAATTGTGCGTTAACAATTGAAAAATAACAATTATCCTTGTCATAATTATTGATAGGTTCAAAACCTAATTTTCGAGACAGTTCATACATAAAAATAAGATGAATGTCGGGACGAATAACTTCTGTCGTATCTAACTCTATTAATTGTTTTTCTATACAAGTAAAAAGCTCTTCGTCTTCGGCAGTTTCGTATAATAGCTTACTAATCAACTCCGTATAGAAGATAAAAATCAAATTTTTACTAAGATTAAAAGGGATGGACGAATATTGATAATAGGTCGTAACCTCTTTGAAATATTGTAACGAAGATTTTTTTCGATAGTCAAAATTGAGTTCTAAGAGAGAAAGGGGTGCAAACAGAGCATTTGAAAATTTACTTTTTTTACTAAAACTATTTTTAATAAAAAAGGAGACATTTCCATACTCCTTAGTAAATATCTTAACTATTAAACCGGTATCTGCATATTTAGTTCTTTGCAGGACAATCCCTTTTGTTTTTGTTAGCATGTGAGTTTACTTAATAAATAAAATCTTTGCTACATTTCTCTGTTTTCCTGTTTCATCGGAAGAAAAAACGTAATAGACCCCCGTTGCCGGTTTTTTACCGTAAAAATCTTTCCCGTTCCAGTTAAGTTGTCCTCCTTCTGCGAAGCCTTGCCAAACTAAATTGCCGGCGGCATCGACAATTTTACAAAATGAATGGTACATAAGCCCGCTGACCGAGATAGTTCCTTGATAATTTTCTCGCACCGGATTAGGAAAAACCATAACGTCATTATAATCTTCCTTTGCTTCCGAAGCCGTACCTCTATAAGAAATAATACCTTTGTCGGTAGCAAAAAAGATTTCCCCATTCGTGTTATCAATTATTATATCATTTATCTGGTTCGAGAAGAGAGGACTATTTTTCTCGTTCAGGTGTAACAACTCTTCCGTGCCGTTGGCAGAGATAAGGAAAGCCCCCGCCTTTGAGGTGCCTATCCATTTTCTATTAGCCGCATCCACCGTTATAGCCGTTATATTTTCAAATTCCAACAAGTTTTGCGCGCCGCTGTTCACTTCTATAATAATATTTTTTGCAAAAACCGTTTCGGAAAGTGCATTTTGTGGATTGTAAATAACTTTAACGCCTTGATTGGTACCAATCCATATTTCCCCGTCTAAATCTTCGGCTAAACAGGTAATCGTGCTTGTTTTGACATTCGCCAACGTATTCAGGTCAACATTTCGGATTTTATCATCTGACGGATTAGACGGAGTGCCGTTTTCGGAAAAAACGACCAATTTATTAAGTTGAGGAGCGGTTACCCATTTGTAATTTCGAGAATCTACTAATATTTTATCTACAACATTACTTCCGACTAAATAGGGATTTAAACTAAAAGAGAACCATCTATTATCGGCTTGTCGCATACAAATCGGATTAGCACAAAAAGAGTTGGTCATCCACAATCGTCCGTTGTTATCAAATGTAATGTCTCCAACAAAAACCAAACCCTCATGCACCGTACTATATTGCAACAAGCTATTTTCCGGATTGTAAAGTGTCGGGGGTGCGTCTGTGTTATATTGCACTAACCCCTGCCCCCAAGAACCGGCAAACACTTCTTGACTATTCTTTGGATTGATTGCTACACAACATAAATCGGAAAGTTGTACAGCAAAGAGATTATCATAAGCTGAAAAAAGGCAAATTCCCCATTTCTTATTATACAAATAACTGAAATTCCCCTGTGTATAACTCTTTTGATAATTTACATTAGACCCGGGAACAACAGCAAGGTTCCCATTTCTACTATCTATTTGATGAGCTAAATAGGAATGAGGACCGTCTAAGAAATAGAATTCTTTTTTATTGAATCTTCTATTTATTTTTACTAATCCGTTTACCCTATCTCCAATCCAAATATCGTCCGTACCGTCAAATTTGGCATCTTGACCATTTTCATAATAACGGTTGTACCAACTGTTTACCGTATAGATAAGTTGAAATTGCGTATCGTACACTTTCAATCTATATTTCTCACAAATTAACATCTCTGCTCCCCTGACATCAATAGCCCGAAGTTCTTCATAATTTATTTCATCAATATAACGCCAATCATTGTGATTGTACACAAAAAGCGAATCCGTCCCTACGGAACTATCATATTTTTGAGCAATTAAATTTCCATTAAAATATTTCAGAGCAATATAATTACCATTTCCTGCTTCTATTAAAGGTTCCCACGTGGAAAAATCGGCAATATTGGGATTGTTTGTTGGTGTAAAAAAGAGACCGTCATCGGTAGCAATGAAAAACTTATTTCGACTTGCTGTCATCTCTTTCACTTCGTAATTTTTGTTGGCAGTCCGCGTAAACCAGGTCTCTTTGACCAAAAAATTATCCGTATTTAAAACTACAACGCCGAAACCACACGACAAATAAAGGTAATTATCATAAACAAAAAAATTATTAATTGTCTTGGAACCAATAATTTGCTTATTTTTAATATCCGGCATATTTAACAATTGATTCTCCTTTACAAAATCAAGATTTGCATTTTGATAAGCTATAATGAGAGTATTTTTCTCATTGAGATAATAGAGTTTTGATATCCCAACATCAGATAAGCCGTCAATTTTAGACCAAGTAGACAGAGATTTATCTTGTTTATTGAAACGGAGAATACTTGTTTCGCCGGCAGCATAAACGGCATTCGGGGCAACTGCTACGGATTTAAAATTATCGTAGGGAAGATGCTCGCGAAAAGTCCCCACGGGCAATTGCGCCGACAATCTGACAAGAGAAAATGAAATTACAAAAAAGAAAATGTATTTTTTTTTCATTCTTAGCAAGACAATTTATAAATAAACGCTTTTTTTAGTAGAAAAATATAAATTAAACTTTTTAATCTTGATTTTTTAGAAAAATAGAGATAAAAATAGGAGTAAAGAGAAATATATCATCATATTTCTCGCCAAATACCAACGAATCATAAACCAATCAATACCAAGCTCTTCAATTTTCTCCCACCTTTCCATTGGCTTTATCCACCACACCGGCTTAAATTTTTTATCAGGAAAATAGAGAAATTGATAAAGAAGATAAAATAGCATAATCGCCAAAGGTAGAGAGAAAAAAACCAAAAGGAGGGAAATATTGACAATTTTTAAAAAAACGCCGATTAAAATAATGAGATAAGGAGAAAAGATAAATAAAAAAGCCGCTATTAACATTTTTGTCGGTGTTTTGAGCCAACGAGCTAAGGTAATTTTTAGGGCTTTTTCGTCTGAGGTAAAATCCAAAATAGAGTGAGTATATAGGACATTTCCTGCTAAAATCCCCATCGGGAAAGAAATAAACCATAAGAGAAGAGGCAAATTGCCAACGGCAGCATAATAGACGCCGCTCATCAAAAGAGGACCGAAAAGGAGTGTAACAATAATCTCTCCTAATCCGCGATACGAAAGTTTTAGCGGTTTAGCAGAATAAAAAAAGAGAAGAAAACCACCCAATATCGCTATTAAAAAAATGGGGAAGCCACGATGAAAGCCGATGTAACAGCCAATGAAAAAGGCTATTACGGCAAAAAATGAAGCAACCTGAAAAAGTCTTTTAGTCGTAGTTTCGCCTGATGTTATATAATTGCATTTAGCAATTCGCACTTTCAGTCCCGACGAAGCCAAAATCTCGCGATGGCAGCCGCCGGACTGTTTAAAATCAAAATAATCATCAAAAAGATTTGCACTTAAATGCGCAAAAACTACGCCAAATAGAGCCAAAATCGCATATTGCCATGAGAAGCCCGCTTGCGAATAAGCCAATTTCAATGCTATTAAAGCAGGAAATAGACTTTGGGGCAATGCCACACAACGAGCATTTCTCAACCAGAAAAGAATAGAACGAAGAATTTTCATAAACACAAATTACGCTACAAAAGTAACATAAACAAACCAAATAGGCGATATTTTTTTATTACAGAATTTTCACGAAAATCATTTTTCCTAATAGCAAGACCATAATCATATTTTTCTTTTGGGCGTGCCCCGTTCGCTAACGCTCACGGGTCGGTCTACGGCTGCAAGTCCGCGGTCGGCAGCCGTGGGGTCGCAAGGCGGCAAAAAGAGCTTCTAAAGTCGCTTTTTTGCCGCC
>ENA-UPXM01004423-UPXM01004423.1-activated-sludge-metagenome-genome-assembly--contig:-NODE-4423-length-14444-cov-7.523872_pt1 | contig 14444 bp, 12 predicted proteins | sample MGYA00238178_ERZ772708 | MGnify/ENA primary metagenome ERZ772708 (study PRJEB29002, sample SAMN05720212) | activated sludge metagenome | isolation source: anaerobic digester from wastewater... | reverse complement strand
TGAAAAACAACATCAAACAATATTGGTGGAAAGCAATGGTGCAGCTGAATGACAATATTGTCGGCATCGATTCTGCAATTTTTATGCATCCCACGATTTGGAAAGCTTCTGGTCACGTTGATGCTTTTAATGATCCTTTGATCGATAATAAAGATTCGAAAAAACGTTTCAGAGCTGATGTTTTAATTGAAGATTACTGCGCCAAATTAGAAGAAAAAGCCCAAAAAGAAATAGAAAAAGCGGCCAAAAGATTTGGTGATGCTTTCGATAAAAATGAATTTGAAAACACGAATCCACGCGTTCTAGAATATCGAGAAAAGCAAAAAACGATCCTTTCGAGAATGGCACAATCTCTTGAAAAAGAAGATCTTGCCGATGTAAAAGCTTTAATTGAAGAACTGGAAATCGCTGATCCAGACACTGGTTCAAAAAACTGGACCGATGTTCGACAGTTCAATTTGATGTTCGGAACAAAACTCGGAGCTTCTGCAGATACTGCAACCGATTTATATTTGCGACCAGAAACAGCGCAGGGAATTTTTGTAAACTTTTTAAATGTTCAGAAAACTTCGCGTCAGAAATTGCCGTTCGGAATTGCGCAAATCGGAAAAGCCTTTAGAAATGAGATTGTTGCGAGACAGTTTATTTTCAGAATGAGAGAATTTGAACAAATGGAAATGCAGTATTTTGTCCCACCCGGAACAGAATTAGGATTTTATGAAACCTGGAAAGAAAAACGTTTGAATTGGCATTTGGCTTTAGGTTTAGGTGCAGAAAATTATAAATTTCACGATCACGAAAAACTGGCGCATTACGCAAATGCTGCGGCAGATATTGAATTTAAATTCCCATTTGGATTTAAAGAACTGGAAGGAATTCACTCCAGAACAGATTTCGATTTAAGCGCGCACGAAAAACATTCTGGTAGAAAATTACAGTATTTCGATTCAGAAAGAAATGAAAATTACGTTCCTTATGTCGTAGAAACTTCGGTTGGATTAGACCGTTTATTTTTGGCAATTTTCTCTAACTGTTTGAAAGATGAAGTTTTAGAAGACGGCTCAGAAAGAACCGTACTTTCGCTTCCTCCAGCTTTGGCGCCTGTAAAAGCAGCGATCTTACCATTAATGAAAAAAGATGGTTTAGGAGAATATGGCGAGAAAATCTTCAATGATTTGAAGTACGATTTCAACATGATTTATGAAGATAAAGACAGCATTGGAAAAAGATACAGAAGACAAGATGCAATCGGAACACCTTTCTGCATCACGATTGACCACGATTCTTTAACCGACAACACCGTAACTTTGAGAGACAGAGACACGATGAAACAGGAACGAGTTGCTGTTGCAGATTTGAGAAGAATTATCGACGAAAAAACAAATTTCCGCAATTTACTTTCGAAGATTTAAGATTGAAAAAAAAATATTTACTGAAAAGTTCTGGAGCAATCCGGGACTTTTTTATTTGAAGGAATTTCCATTAATAATTCTAAATTTGTAGGAAACAGTTTAGCATGATAGAAAAAACTTTGAAAGGACTATTAGTTGGAATGGCAGCACTCATTGCGTTGGCTTATATGTTTGGATATGATTATTTATTCAATGGCATTCGAGAAACTTATCTGCGTGGAGAAACAGGTTCTACAATAGACGACGGATCTTATTTCAAGTCTCATACGATTGCAAAAGGAAATTCAATTCCGTGGGTTAAAGATTCTTTGTACAATAAAAAACCTCTACCTAAAACTTTAGTCGAGGATTTGAAACTTTCAAAAACGGCTTCTTTTGTCATCATTAAAAACGGAAAATTGCTTCATGAACAATATTGGGATGGCTATAATGAGCGATCGAAAACCAATTCCTTTTCTATGGCAAAAGGTGTAACGGTGATGTTGCTCGGAAAAGCTCTTGAAGAAAAAAAAATACTAAGTTTAAGTCAGAAATATTCGGATTTCTTTGGAAATTATGCGAATGTTGAATTGGGAAATCATTTAACAATCGGTGATTTAGCCAAAATGGAAGCGGGTTTAAACTGGACCGAAGATTACAAAAATCCCTTCCTTCAAAATGCAAAAGCCTATTATGGAAAATCTTTGGAAGAAGCGGTTTTCCTTCGAGGTTTCAAAGATGAACCAGGAAGTAAATTTGAATACCAAAGTGGTGCGACGCAACTATTAGGTTTTGCGCTAAGAAAGTCGATGAACAAAACCCTTTCCGAATACGCATCAGAAAAATTCTGGAAACCTCTCGGAATGGAACAAAACGCTAATTGGAGCACCGATGATTTCAAGATGGAAAAAACTTTTTGCTGCATACATTCCAACGCGCGGGATTTTGCAAAATTGGGACAACTTATCCTAAATGATGGAAAGGTTGGAGATTTACAAATCCTTAATTCTAAATTTATTGATGAAATGCGAACTCCGACCTCACTATCAAAAGGTGCTTATGGAATGGGAATTTGGATCAATAATGACGCTGTCAACAAACATTACTATTTCTGGGGATTATACGGACAATACATTATCGTCATTCCAGAAAAAAACATCGTCATTGTACGAACCGGAACGTTCAAAGATCAGCCAACAGATGAAAAAGGAAGACCAAAACAAGTTGCGTTTTTAGTAAATGAAGTGGTAGAAAACTTTAAATAAACTTCTTAAATCGTCTTTTTCTATTTTTCTAAATGTCTATTTATACAGATTATTCAATTTAAATTTCCGTAAATTTGAAGCATTCTAAATAAGTAACATGTTCGATCTTCAAAATATTCGCGATCAGTTTCCTATTCTTTCCCAAAAAGTCAATGGCAAAGATTTGGTCTATTTCGATAATGCCGCAACTTCCCAAAAACCGATTTCGGTTTTAAATTCTTGGCAAAAATATTACACGGAAATCAATGCTAATGTTCATCGTGGCATTCACACATTGAGCCAATTAGCGACTGAAGAAATGGAACTTTCGCGCCGGAAAATTCAGAAATTCATTAATGCAAAAAATGATTTCGAAGTTATTTTCACGAAAGGAACCACGGAAGGAATTAACCTCATCGCTTATTCCCTCACGAATTTAATTAAGGAAAATGACGAGATTATTATTTCCTATTTAGAACATCACTCAAATATTGTTCCTTGGCAAATGTTGTGCGAACGAACCGGCGCAAAACTGAAAGTTATTCCGATGGACGAAAACGGAATTTTGCAACTAGATTTTTTAGATGAAAATTTAAGCGAAAAGACGAAAATAGTTTCTTTAAATCAGGTTTCAAACGCTTTAGGAGTGATCAATCCGATCGAGGAAATTATTGCGAAAACGCGTGCGAATTCTAATGCGATGATTGTCATTGACGGTGCTCAATCTGTTCCGCATTTTAAGATCGATGTTCAAAAAATGGATTGCGATTTTTTCGTTTTTTCCGGGCATAAAATGTACGCTCCGATGGGAACCGGAATTTTGTACGGAAAAGAAGAAATTTTAAGAACAATTCATCCTTTTCATGGTGGTGGAGAAATGATTGCGACGTGTTCTTTTGAAAAAACAACCTACGCCGATCTGCCTTTTAAATTTGAAGCCGGAACGCCAAATGTGGGTGGAAATATTGCTTTGGGAGCTGCTGTAGATTTCATGGAAAGTATTGGTCAGAAAAATATTCAAGCGCACGAAAAAGCTTTGCTGGATTATGCTCAGAAGAAATTATTAGAAATTGAAGGCCTGAAAATTTATGGCGAAAAAGCCAACCGAACCGGTGTTGCTTCCTTTAATTTAGAAGGAATTGGGATCGCTTCTGATGTGGGAATGATTCTCGATAAACTCGGAATTGCAGTGAGAACGGGTCATCATTGTACGCAACCGATCATGGAATTTTTCAATATTGCGGGAACTGTTCGCGCGAGTTTTGCGGTGTATAATACGTTTGAGGAAATTGATATTTTGGTGGAAGGCGTGAAAAAAGCGCAGCGAATGCTGAGTTAACCGCACTTTCTTTTTTTTTACCGCAAAAGGGTCAAAAATTTAACTTTAAATAAATGTAAAAAAGCCTGCAAAAGCGAATAATTTTACTTTTGCAGGCTTTGAAAATCTAAAAATTCACAATTTGCTTTTGTTTCTTTTGCGGTGAAAAATGTACACTTAATTTTCTAAAATTTGACTTGCCGCTTCTTTCGTTTTTACCTTTTCGATTACTCTGATGCAAATTCCTTTTTCATCGAAAATAAAAGTGGTTCTCACGATGCCCATGAATTCTTTTCCCATGAATTTTTTCAGTTGCCACACTCCGAATTTTTCTACGATATCTTTGCTTTCATCGGCAATTAAAGGATACTGAAATCCGAATTTTTCATGAAACTTTTTTTGTGCTTTCACTGGATCAGCCGAAATTCCGACCAATTGATAGCCTTCTTTTTTTAAGGTTTCAAAGTTATCGTTAATATCACACGCTTCTGCGGTACAACCTGGAGTATTTGCCTTTGGATAAAAGAAAACAACGAGTTTTTTTCCAATGAAATCTTTAGAATTTACGGTTTCGCCGTCTTGATTTAGACTTTGAAATTCTGGTAATTGATCGCCAACTTGCAACATAATGTTTGATTTTTTTAAAATTATTACAATTAAATCGTTCTATTTTTAACACATTAGTTCGTCAAAAAAACCTTCATTGAGTTCACTTTAGGACACATTAGTCCTGAAACGCAAATATTTTTTGCAACTTTGTGTACATTTATGCTTTAGAACTTTTATAATTCTTAAGTGAAGAATGTGTTAAAAATTCAAATTTAACTTTAAAATGACGAAAAAGCAAAAAGCCCAAATTATCATAGATGAACTGGAGAAATTATATCCAGAAGTTCCCGTTCCACTCGATCATTCAGATCCTTTTACGCTTTTGGTTGCGGTTGCACTTTCTGCCCAAACTACAGATAAGAAAGTGAATCAGATTTCCCCCAAATTATTTGAAGTTGCAGGAAATCCCTTTACAATGAAAGATCTGGAAGTGGAGGAAATCAAATTTTTAATCAAAGAAATCGGTTTAGCCAACACAAAAGCTAAGAACCTGAAAAGAATGGCAGAACTCCTTGTAGAAAGGCACAACGGAATTATTCCTCAAACTTATGAAGAGCTAGAAGCACTTCCTGGAATTGGGCATAAAACGGCTTCTGTGGTGATGAGTCAGGCTTTTGGATTTCCGGCTTTTCCTGTAGATACGCATATTCACCGCTTGATGACGCAGTGGAAATTAACGTCAGGAAAAAACGTGGTGGAAACTGAAAATGACGCGAAAAAACTTTTCCCGAAAGATGCGTGGAACAAACTGCATTTACAAATCATCTTCTATGGCAGAGAATATTCGCCTGCAAGAGGGAATAAGGAAAATGATTATCTTACAAAAATGGTACTGGAGTAATTGGTCCGTTTGAACTTAAAAAAAATGATTGAATTTACTTTAAAAGATTTTCAACTTTAGTAACCAAGTCATCAATTTCGAATGGTTTTGTTAAAAAATCGTCTACACCCGCTTTCTCACTTAGTTTTTTAGCGTCGGGATGAGCAGACATCATTATAATTTTGATGTGTTGAGTCTCTGCATTTTCTTTAATTTCTCTTGTTAAAGTGCGACCATCATATCCAGACATGAGTAAATCGGTGATGATGAGCTTGGGTTGAGTTTGTTTAATAATTTCGCTAAACTGCAGCGGATTGAAGCATGACTCTACATTGTAACCATCTGACAATAAAATACTTTCAATCAGCTGACAAATATCTTTATTATCATCGACAATTAAAATTTCCATAATTATTTGCTGTTTTTATTTTTTTTCAAAGGTAGGAAGAAACTGAATCTACTTCCCTGCTCTTTTTTACTTATTACGGTGATTTTTCCATCATGTCTATCCAAAATATCTTTAACGATAAATAGTCCGATTCCAAATCCGGGAAATGTTTCTTCATCATCACCAGAAACACGATAGAAACGCTCGAAAATTTTGTTTAATTCCTCATGATCCATTCCAATTCCAAAATCTTCTACGGATACAACCGCATACTCTTCCTCGACAAACAGCTCTACATTCACCATTTTTGAAGTTGGGGAATATTTAATAGCGTTGGTCAAAAGATTATTTAAAACTTGGGTAATTCGATCTTTATCTGCGTAGACTTCAATATCTGTAGGATGTTTCAGTTCAAAATTAATATGATGGCTTTGTTCCGAAGCTTTTATATCTTCTATGGTTTCGGTGACCAAACCTAGGAGGGAAAATTCTTTTTTATTTAATGGCAGATTTCCGGCTTCCATTCGAGAAATATCCAAAAGATCACCGATTAAAACATTGAGTTTATTGACTTGATTTTCAATGGTATTTAAAGAATTTACCAAAAATTTATCCTCAGAATCTCCCCGCATTTTTTTGAGCAATTGTACATAGCCTTTTATCGTGGTAACAGGAGTTTTCAGTTCATGGTTTGCCATTTTGATGAAATCATTTTTCTGCTTTTCCTGTCGCTTCATGTCATCAATGTCTGTACTGGTTCCGACCCATTTTTTCACATTTCCTGCTTCGTCTAAGTCGGGGAAAGCACGGCTCAAAAACCATCGATACTCATTATCTTTATTGCGAAAGCGATGTTCAAAAAAGAACGGTTTTTTGGTGCGGATACTTTTAGCCCAAAGACGTATGTTTTCTTGCTGTTCATCGGGATGTACAATTTCTAACCAGCCATCTCCATCTAGAAAATCGTTATAATTCTTACCCGAATAATCCATGGTGGCTTTATTAAAATAAGTGAGTTGCCCATCTTTTTCGCCAATCCAAACAATTTGTGGAATTGCATCGGCCAAAAAGCGGTATTTTTTCTCACTTTCTCTGATGTTTTTTTCGTAATTTTTGTTTTCAGTAATATCTCGAATGGTTCCAGAAATGTAGGCTTTTCGCCCATCTATTGGTTCCAGAAGTTTCCCGTAGATTTCGATCCATTTTTGCGTACCGTCGCGAAGTACAATCTTCGTTTGATAGAAAAGATCTCCGGTCTGTTTTGCCGCCTTGAGTGCATCGAGTCTTAATTGGACAAAATTTTTGTGAATATGTTTTTCAAAAACTTCCGAACTTATTGTTTCTGTTTGCGAATCATAACCCAAAATTTCTAAAAACCGCGGTGAAAAATTATATTTATGCTGGGTTTCATAATCCATATCAAACCTTCCCAATTTACTAGCAACCATTGCGGTATTGAGTTGATGATGGCTTTGTTGCAAAAGAATCTCACTTGTTTTTCTCTGCGTAATATCTTGCATAACACCAACCATTCTGCTCGGTATTCCGTCATGGTCGAAAAAAACTTTACCGTTGGTTGAGATCCATTTTTCATTCTGAACCTTATCAATAAGTCGCGCTTCATATTGATAAACTCCTGTTTGCAAAGCCTTTTCGAATGCTTTTTCTACGATATTGATACGGTCTTCTTCGCAAAGATGATCTCGCATTTGCTGATGAGAAATCTGCTCTCCTTCATTGTACCCAAAAATTTTTGATAAATAGGAGGAATGAATGATGTCAAAAGTTTTCAGATTAAGATCCCAAGTTGCGGTATGGGAACTTTCTGTGGCAAGACGCAGCCGTTCCTCGTCATTTTTAATTTTATTTCTGGTCGTAATCAAATCTGTAACCTCGATTACAACAGATGCAAAATATTGAAATTCACCACTTTCGGTATAAATCGGTTGATAAACAAAATTAAAAAAAACGTCCTGCAACAATCCTTTTCTTTCCAATTTTATATTTTGCTCAGGTGCATAAAATGGAACTTTGGTGTTTTTTACAATTTCGAAAATAGAAAGCAGATTAGTTTCCGTTTCTGGGAAAATATCAAAAATTCTTTTCCCCAAAATTTCATGGTTTTCCTTTTGAACAATTTTCAGCCAAGCTTCATTTGCAAATTCGAAAACGTAATCCTCGTTGATTAACGAAAAACCAAATGGTGTTTTTTGTAACACATTTTCTAGAACATTTTCTTTATTTTGAAAAAGAGAAAGTAATCCATTTTCGCTCATCGTAGCATAATTTTTTTTAACAAGGTAAAAATACTTAATTAATTTAGTTTTTTAACATAACATTTACCGTTTTTCGGAAATACCAATATTCCTCAATTTATAATTTTAGAAGACTAATTAGAAGATCTTTTGAAAAATCCTTGCTTTTGAATCACAGCAAATCCGCTGAGTAACTCACCGGATTCGCTTGCTGTATTCTTTAAAATAATAATTTATTGTCGTTTTGCCCAGTTTTCCATTTTGCGATCCAAAACATCCAGTGGAAGGCAACCTTGATTTAAAACTTCATCATGAAACTTCGCTAAATTGAATTTCGACCCCAAATTTTTCTGATAAAGATCTCTCAGTTCTCTAATTTTCAAGGCACCAATTTTATAAGAAAGCGCTTGTCCTGGAGTTGCCATATATCTTTCTACTTCTGCTGTTGCACCCTGTTCATCATAGGAAATGTTTTTCAAAAAGTAGGCAATTGCTTCTTCTCTGTTCATCTTCCCCGTATGCAATCCTGTATCTACAACCAGTCGAACAGCACGCAACATCTGATCGCTCAAGTAACCCATTTTCTGATAAGGATCAGTGTAAAGACCTAATTCTGGACCGAGTGTTTCGCAATAGTGCGCCCAACCTTCGCCATACGCTCCGAACCAGCCGAAACGCATAAATTTCGGAAGTTGCACGTTTTCTTGTTGCAGGGAAATTTGGTAATGGTGACCGGGAATTGCTTCATGCAAAAAGAGAGATTCCATTCCGGAGGTCACATTAAATTTGGTAGGATCGGGAAGCGGAATGTAAAATATCCCTGGTCTTTTTCCATCGGGAGTTCCCGGCATATATTCTGCACTTGCGGTATTTTCGCGAAATTTTTCCGTTTGCCGAATTTCGAAGGGTGTTTTTGGCGTCACCTTAAACATCGTTTTCAGTTTCGGGGTAATCTTGGTTAAAACAGCATTGAAAACCTTGATAACTTCCACATCGGTTTTATAAGGCATTGCTTTTGGATCTGATTTTAAATGGATCAAAAACTCCTCTAATGAACCACTGAAACCCACTTGTTGCTTTACTTTTTCCATTTCATTTCGAAGCATTGCAACTTGTTCCAAACCAATTTGATTGATTTCATTCGGTGTTTTTGTGGTTGTAGTCCAGCTTTTTGCAAAGTAGGCATAAATGTCGTTTCCTTTTGGCAACCCATTGATTCCGTCTGTAGTTCTTGCTTTCGGTAAATACTCTGTTTGTAAGAAACTGCCCATTTTGGTATAAGACGGAATGATTCTTTTGGTAATCATGGTCTTAAATTCGTTCGTAAATTTTTCTCTTTGAGCAGCGGTGAAATTTTTCGGAAAATTATTGATCGGTCCGTAAAAAATATTTTTACTAAAATCTGAAGTTGTAATTTCTTCAGCGTTCATCTGTGTCACCATTTTTACAACCAGTTTTTTGGGCAAAACATATTGGTTTGTAATTCCTTCTCTGAAATTTTCGATGGCTGCATCCATCCAAGCAGGAAAGTTTTCAGTTCTTTTTAACCAATCACTGTAATCTTTTTCCGTTTTGAAGGGTTGATTTCCTTGTCCACTTCCAAGCAACGGAAAATCGAGAGGAAGCCCGCTAAATTGAGTGAAAGGGATGTATTCCGGATGATAAGCGTACCGTTCAATTTTATCTTTCAAGGTATAGTCCAAAACATCATATACCGTTTTATCCTGATCATTCAATGATTTGTAATCAACTTTTTTAAGTTGGTTTTGAACAGAATTATAAAAAGTAATTTCGCCCGAAATAAAATCTTTATCAATGTTAATCGGCAATTGATCATTGTATCTCTCATCACCTTGAGCGGTTGCATCGAGGGGATATAATTTTAAATACTGTTCGTAATAATTAGCCGTAATTGAATCTAAATCAACGGGAGTTACTTTGGTAATCGGGGAATCAGACTTTTTGCAGGAAATCATACTTGCAATGATTAGAAATCCAAAAAGCTTTTTACAAAACAGTTTTTTCATGCGTATATTTTGAGGAAGCTAATTTAAATTATTTTGAGTTAAGTATAAATGAAATTTATATTTCCAACGCAGATCTTGGGGAAACATGATTGAAGGTGCATTTTTTAATCTCCCTTTTTTAAAAATGCAGTAAAACACTTTGCACAATCAATCAATTTTTTATCTTTGTTGAATCAGTTCAAAACAAATTACTTAACTATTTTTCTTAAAAGATGAAAGGGATTTTAAAAATCTACCACCCTGAAGAAACCCTTAAATATCACATCAAAAGCAGTTACTGCAAAGCGGTTTACAGCAACAAAAAACATTTTCTAGACGTCGAAATTATCACCGATGATTCTTTAGACCATGTTGATGATGATTCTTTACAATACAATTTCCCTCAACTGTCAATGAATATTATCGAGTTCCCGATTGATGAAGAGGAGCTTGATGGTAAAAACTTCGAAATAATCGACAGTTCCGACGATATCTATACCGAAGTTGATCTTTTCGATAATGAAGATGCGTATCTCTACGAAAGCGAACTTGTTTTTGATAGAAATGCGGAAGGTGAGCTTCAGCTCCTTTGGAAAGGAACAATTGATGATTTCTACACCGGTTCGGAGACGCCAATTCCCTTCAAAATGAAATGTCATTTCAAACCCGACGTTATTGAAGTAGAGGAAGATTAACCTGCCAAATTTCATTACCTAGCCGAAAAATACCTTAAAATCTATACTATTAAGGTGATTTTGCCGTTCAATTTTAAATAAAATTTATAATCAATGTTTTTACAAACAGCAGCTCAAGTCGTAACCCCCGAAACTCAGGAGCAAGTTTTCTCTTTCTGGAAGATTATGTTTCATGGTAATGTTTTTGCCAATATCGTAATGATTACGGTACTTGTACTAGGTATTTTCTCCCTTTATATATTTTTAGAAAGGCTTTTTTACATCAACCGAATGTTGAAAATAAATGATGCAAATTTGATGAATAACATTCAGGATTTGCTAAACCAAGGCCGAGTAGAAGCAGCCGTAGATTATTGCGTACGACAAAATACGCCGGAAGCACGCATTCTCGAAAAAGGCATCACAAGAATCGGAAGACCTATTTCGGATATTGTAAGTGCAATGGAAAGCCAAGGTCAAATTGAAGTTTCCAAACTCGAAAAAAACCTGAATCTTTTGGCTGCAGTACCTAGTTTAGCACCGATGCTTGGACTTTTAGGAACGGTAATCGGACTGATTATGGCTTTCTTCAGCATGTCGAATGCGGAAGGTTCGTTTTCACCAAAAATTCTTTCGGAAGGTATTTACACAGCATTGGGACAAACAGCCACTGGTTTGGCTGTGGCAATTCCCGCCAACTTTTTTTACAATTTACTCTTAACGAGAATTGATAAATTTATGTTGAAAGTTCAGCATCTTTCGACTGATTTCTTAGACATCATCAACAAACCATCATAAACGAACTGTATAATCCTCATCAGCAAAATATGTTTTTTGATAAAATATTGATGAAGATGGCAATTGCACAAAACCCGTAAAATCATAGAAATCTCCTTATGAAACTTAAACGAAGAAATAAAGCAAATCCCGAGTTCAGCCTTGCTGCAATGGTTGATGTTATTTTGTTGCTCCTCATATTTTTTATGGTGACTTCTGCTGCTGCAAACCAAAGTGCAATTGACGTAAAACTGCCGAAAGTAGAAATCGAAAACCCAAATATTCCCAGCCAAGTTACGGTAACCATCAAAGCAGACGGCTCGTATTTTGTAGATGATGTTTTGGTAAAAAAAGAAACGTTGGAATCGGTGATCGTTAATAAATTGCAAAACTCGAAAACACCTTCTTTCACGATTCGGGCAGATGAAAATTCTTATCACAAAGACGTCGTTTTTGCAATGGAAATTGCCGAAAAACACCAATTCAATATTGCAATTGCAACCACTAAAGTAGATTAATCGTTAAAAATGAACGACCACCGCATCAATAGCCGGGAAGAAAATAAGGACAAACTGAAAAGTGGCATTCTGACCGCAATTATTTGGTCTCTACTTCTGCTGTTTGTTTTTGTTTACAAATTCACCGAAAAAATTCCCGATAAAAAAGAAGTGGTGACGCAAATGCTCATTAATTTTGGCGATAACAGAAACGGAAATGGCGCAGAAGAACCCGCAAACCAAGAAGGAAGTTTAGCCTCAAAAGCAAATCCCAGCGTTGTAGAAACGCCCGCTGAACCGGAATCTAAAACAAAAATTACAGAAAAATCACCCGATGTCTCTCCGATAAAAAAAGAAACGCCGAAAGAAAAAATCATCACCGGAACAGATTCTAAAAACCTCGTGAAAACAAGCGAAAAATCCGATAAAAACACCAAAACTTCCACTGCTTCCACCACTTCAAAATCTGCGTCGAAAACCTCCACCTCCAAAGCAACCACACCAAATTCGAAAACAGGAACCGGAGACGGAAAAGGAACAGCAGCAATCGGAAATCTCATCAAAGGAAGAGGCACAAAAAAAGGAACTCAAGGAACAAACGGCACCACCGGAAACGCCGGAGATCCTCTTGGAGGCGACAGTAATGGCGACAGCAAAATCGGTATTGACCGCAAATTAATTGGCTTTATCCCAGGAACAATGGGTCGCGGCGGCGCACAACCCACTCATAATTGTTCTGCAAGTGGCACGATCAGCATTTCCTACACGGTCGATAAAGCCGGAAATGTGATTTCAGCTCGCCGATTGGGAGGTATTTCCGATCCGTGCGTTTCTACAAATTCAGTGTCGTGGGTTAAAAAATATGTAAAAGCTGAGAAAGCAAACTCTTCATCCACAGGTGTTTACAAAATAACTTTCTAGGAAACACCCTTTTTTCGGGGCGCACATTTCCTGCTTTCACTACTCGCTTTTTTATCATTTTTCAAAGAAAAAAATGATAAAAAGAGCTCAAACATGCCGTTCAATCAGGGGCGCAATTCAGGCGTCGTAACCAAACTAAAATTAATCCATCAGTTTTTTTTCTATTCCAAAAACTTTTGAGAATTTTGTACCATGACCAATCAGGAATATCAAAAAGAGGTAGAATGGCTTTTTAACCAAGCTCCCAATTACCAAATTGATGGAAAAAAAGCCTACAAACCAGGACTCGAAAACATCACCACACTCTGTGCATTTTTCGGTAATCCCCAAAATCATTTAAAAACCATCCACATTGGTGGTACGAACGGAAAAGGTTCTACGAGCAATATGCTTGCTTCGGTTTTACAGGAAGCCGGCTACAAAGTTGGCCTGTACAACTCACCGCACCTCATCGACTTCTCAGAGCGGATAAAAATCAACGGCGTCAATTGCGAAAAGGAATTTATATATGGCTTTATTCAAAAATTAAAAAACCTACCTGCAGCAATAACCCCTTCTTTTTTTGAGTTCACCACCATCATGGCGTTTGAATATTTTAAACAAAAAGAAGTTGATTTTGCAATTATAGAAGTTGGTTTAGGCGGAAGGTTAGATGCAACCAATATCATCAATCCGATGATTTCTGCAATCACCAATATTGCTTTGGATCACCAAGATATTTTAGGAAACACCCTCGAAGAAATTGCGCGAGAAAAAGCAGGAATTATCAAACATGGCGTTCCCTTAATCTCAGGCGAAGAGAATGATATTGTAACCCAAATATTTAAAATAAAAACAGCTGAACTACAGTCAGAATTTATTGATGCGACCTCCGTTCAAACTACGTTCGCTTCCGATTTAAAAGGAAATTATCAGACTAAAAATATTAAAGTGGTCTTGGCGATTATCAGGCATTTACAAAATGATGAGGTCATGATTTCTACGAAAAACAGCGAGCAAGGTCTTTTGAACGTTCAAAAAAACACGAATTTCATTGGCCGTTGGTATGAATTTTCAGCGGACCCCTTAACAATTTGTGACACGGCGCATAATCAAGCAGGGTTAAAAGAGGTTTTTGCGCAACTTAATTCAATTCCAAAATTCAAACATATCATCTTGGGTTTTGTGAATGATAAAAAAATCGATGAAGTTTTACAAATTCTTCCCACCGATTCTACTTACTATTTTGCGAAACCTAATAACAATCGCGGTCGTCACCCTAAAGATTATGAACAATTATTAAAAAAATCAAAAATAAATTATAAAATTTTTGATCAGGTTAATGACGCCTATCTTTCTGCAAAACAGATTGTTAAAAAAGAAGAAATGATTTTTATTGGTGGAAGCAACTTTGTAGTAGGAGATTTTTTGGAAAAAAATTTGGAGAATTAGAAAATTTTTGTACATTTGCCGAACCAAAATTTGAGAAATCAAAAACGGTATCGGGCTCTTAGCTCAGTTGGTTCAGAGCATCTGGTTTACACCCAGAGGGTCGGGGGTTCGAA
>ENA-UPXM01004392-UPXM01004392.1-activated-sludge-metagenome-genome-assembly--contig:-NODE-4392-length-14489-cov-4.209921_pt1 | contig 14489 bp, 5 predicted proteins | sample MGYA00238178_ERZ772708 | MGnify/ENA primary metagenome ERZ772708 (study PRJEB29002, sample SAMN05720212) | activated sludge metagenome | isolation source: anaerobic digester from wastewater... | reverse complement strand
TATCGATGGTGAGAACGTTGACATCACTACACTGCCATGGGCAGTGTACGTTAGTCCACTTGCTGGACAAGCACATGACTATCCTGCTGGTGGAACATCTGGTAAATCACTTGGACCTGTTTCATATGGAGTTTGGGCAATCCCAAAGATCGGCGCCAAAGTTCTGATCTCGTTCCTCTATGGCGACTACAATCAACGTGTTTACATGGGATCGATATTCGGTGATCATGGTAACCGATCGCTACCTGCTGGTAGAAATTCTGTTGGCGCCCCAACATCAGACACTTTTGAATTGATTGAACCGCAGACATCTAATCTGAAGGCACAATTCCAGGGTGACTTAGCAAGTTCAATCTCACGTACCCGAGGTGCGTACGAACGTCAAGTCGCTCAAGCAGCAGATCAGAAGGATACAAATGAAGGATATTCGTCACGCGTGATTAAAGTGGCAGATGAAGGTGCTGGGGATCTTGATCCGCAGACCTACTCGATTACCACCCCAGGTCGCCATGCGATCATCATGCAAGACGATCCAAGATTTGCCAGAGTTCGAATCAAAACAGCAGAGGGTCATCAGGTAATTTTTGATGATGCCAACGAGCGCATTTACATTTCAACAGCACACGGTAAGACTTGGGTTGAATTGGATCAAGATGGACATGTCAACGTTTATGGTGCCGATTCGATTAGCATGTCGACAGGAAAAGACTTTAACATTCAAGCACTTGGTAGTGTGAACATCGCTGCTGGCGGCAATGTGAATATCGGCGCCAAGGGATATGCGCGGATGTCTGCTTGTGGAGATGTATCGCTTTCAGGTGACGGTGGCGTCAATTTGACATCTGGCGGAGCGTTCAATATTCTCGCTGGCGGGGCAATGCTACAGACAGCATCCACGATTCACCTGAACGGTCCAGGAGCCCCTGCCGCACCTTGCGCTGTAGGACCAACCATTTCGCCGAGTCACGAACCCTGGACAAGACCACCGACTTCTGGCAAACGTGGCAAAAATTGGAAAGAATAAACTATGGCAACCACAACAGCACGATCATCGCTCTACCGTGGATTTTCTACGCAGAGTCATATTGACAATCGCGGCAAGAGTTTCAGCACAGCTAACATCGAAACGATTAAGCGGGACCTGCTAAATCACATCTACACTATTCCTGGTGAGCGCGTGATGTTACCAGATTTTGGAACGCGAATCCCATTGATGGCATTTGAACCGCTGGACCAAACAAGCATTTCAATTATTAAGGAAGACCTGACAAAGGTCTTCAATTACGATCCGCGTGTCAAGTTGATTGACATTGCGATGTTGCCTATGCCTGACAACAACGCGATTGTTGCCCTAGTCGATATTGAATACCTTGAGCTCGCAACGGCAGAGACGCTGAAACTAAGTTTTCCAGTAGGATCATAATATGAAAATATTCGAACTGTTCGACAAACCGAAAACAGGTCCAGACACTCCGACATTTAAAGGGTCCGAACAATACTCTGCTGGCAAACAGATTGGAGATCTTGAAATTCGGTTTCTTGCCGAACGCGAGTCGGTCTCAAAAAGTTACGCAATGATTCACGGACTAACAAAACCATATGTGTGGATCGTTCAGTTCTCGGGCAATGATGGTGGCGAAGACACATTCGACATTACCGGCAAAGGGAATGAATTCAAAGTATTCCAGTTCGTGATGGACTGCTTCAGATCCTTTATTGCTGAATATGACCCAGAGTACATTTCATTTGAATCAAAGATCAAGGACGGTTCGCGTGTTAGTTTGTATGAGCGAATGATCAAACGACTTGCTAGCGATTACATTGTTCAAAAGAGAGACAGTCCGTTTAATTCGCCACACAATCGGAATTCAAGTTTTACCTATAACCTTTTTGCTAAGCGCTTGAAACCGATGGATGGTCTTCATGAGAGTCAGTCAGAGCACAAAAAATACAAGGGCGGTGAACTTCACTACAACTGGAAAGATGATCTTGAAGACGAAGAGTTCGAAGGGTACATTCCAAAAGGATACAGCAAACGAGTTCTAGAACTCGGCGGGATCTACGCCGATGAACCCGGCAAAGGACTTGGCGACAAGATGATGAAGGACTTCCTCGCATCACCAGCGGCAAAGGAAGCAGAACTAATCTTCCTCGACCCAGTTCCAAATCTCGGAAAGAACCACGGATCAAAGGACTCTGAAGAGCAGCAGATTCGTCGCCTTCAGGCATTCTATCGCCGATATGGATTCAAGAATCGACCAGGTTCTAACCGTATGTGGTTAGTTCAAAAAGGGTCGATCCCAGATTCTAAGTTGCCAACATAATCTGCATCGTGTTATATCCAACCATCGGGTTATTGATGTTGTACCTGTTGATGAACAGCGATTTAGCCTTCTGGCCTTCACTCTTCCCATAAACAACCAGAGAATCAATTTTAGTGAATTTATGGATCACCTCCGCAGGTGGCAAATGCCCAGCGTGCTTCAACAGGTATTCTAGTCCTAAATATTGTAAATATTTAAGATGCTTAGAGAATTATCTCTAGTACCTTTTTAGGTGAGCACACCCAGATCTCGTGTTTGAATCCAAGGACTTTAGCAGCTTCGTGTTTAGCAAGGTTCTCCTGTAGTTGAGCCTTCAAAGTCCAAGATGATTTGATCTCGATAAGACGATTTTCAGTCTTCACAAAGATGTCTGGATAGTAGACACACATTCTACCCTTTACAGGATTCCAATATTCAATTGACGGAATCTTTTCAACATCACTTATGATTAGATCCTCTTCTAAAATCCCATTTTCAAGAAGTCCCTGTATTCCAACATTTTCAAAACCTTGATATGAATATGTTTTGCCAGACGGCAGGGTGCCAGCCTTCCTTTTGTATCTTTGTGCCCTCTCAAAAATAGGCGGATGCTGCATAGGGTTATCAACCCCGTATCTTGCAAAACAAGTCGATTTTGATTTACCGGTTTTGAATATATGGTCGACACCATATTTTTCTAGAGAAGACGATTTATAAAGTGATTGGACTTTTGCCGATTGTGCCGGCCAGTCGACACCAAGATTTTTCCTATTTGTCCCTTTACACTTTTCTAAAATCTCTGGCCTTTTCATAGGGTTATCAACGCCATACTTGTCAACCCATTTTTCTTTAGTTTTGGTCCTCGTGGCACCCCACATATTGTTAGTATGACCATATCTTTGTAAGTTCGTCTTAGCAATCTTTTCAGCAAAGGCCGGATCTCTGCTTCTACAAGATGTAGAGCAATATTGTTGCTGTTTGTAGCCATCTCGAATACTAACAAATTTTGTGAGTGCGAATTGTTGTTTACAATAGTCGCACACCTTCGAAGGATTTTTCTTGAGATCATTCAGTAACCAATAAACGGCTTCGCTTGTTTTCAGTTTCTCACCACTAACAAATTCTGCTCCGCCCACAATCAGCTCACGGTCGGTCTTAGATAATTTTACAATTTTGAGCCGAAGTTCTTGATGTTGTTCTTGACCCGTAAAAACTGACTCTGCGAACAATCTTGCTTTTTGATAAATAGATTCTGACATTGGCTTACCTTGATACCTGGGATAATTTCTATTTATGGCATTACGCACAACTTATAGTTCCGAGAGTTGGAGCAAGATTTATCAGGCATTTTCTGCCGTAAGTTTCGTCTCCTACGATTTCGATAGCATCAAGCAATCGCTTGTTGATTACACGCGCACTTACTATCCAGAGCAGTTCAATGACTACATTCAGTCGTCTGAATATATTGCGATGCTGGAAATGTTCGCATATGTTGCTGAGCAAATTGCTTACCGCATTGATATGGTCTCGCACGAGAACTTTATCACGACAGCACAACGTAAGCAATCGATTCTTCGTCTCGCAAAGTTGATCTCATACAAGGCAACACGAAACATTCCTGTTCGTGGTCTTGTTAAACTGACATCCATCTCAACATCTGAGAACGTTGTTGATAGTCGCGGCATCAATCTTTCGGGTCTGACAATCACTTGGAACGATCCAAACAATGCTAATTGGAAAGAACAGTTCATTCTGATTATGAATCGCGTTCTTTCAACTCGCTTCGGGCAACCACAAAAGACAACACAAGTCGGCGATGTGGTTATGGATCTTTACTCATTGAAGAATGACCCAGCATCGTTGCGTAATGGCGTGTTCCCATTCAGCGCATCTACCGGCATTGAATCATTCCCAATGGAAGTTGTTCCAGCTGACATTGATGAGAACGGTCCATTCGAGCGTGAACCAGATTTGATTTCATCGTTGTCAATCATCTATGCCAATGACGGTATTGGTGATGGTTCAGACTACACAGGCTTCCTGATGTTCACGAAGCAGGGTGTTCTTGCCCGAATCGATTATGACATTGCTGATGTTCTCCCAGATCGTCGTGTAGAATTCCTGCCGCAAAACGTCAATCACACAGACGTGTGGGTTCAAAAGATTAATCAAGATGGCACCATCGCAGAGCGTTGGAAGCAAGTCGACACGATCAGCGAGCAGAATCTTGTCTTCAATGACAACCGTTCCACTCGTAAGAAGTTTGAAGTTGACACTCGCGAAAACGATCAGATCGCCGTAGTGTTCGGTGACGGCGATTTCTCAGATGCGCCGCAAGGGCAATTCAGATTCTGGATGCGTCAATCAGCAAACAGAAGTCTGGTGATTCAGAAGAACAAAATTGTCAATGAGGCACTTGGATTTACGTACACATCGGCAATTGGCAATCTCGAAACTTGCTCGGCGACGTTCAGTCTGACATCGACTCTTCAAAACGGGTCGGCAACAGAATCGATCGAACATATTCGTCGTTCTGCTCCGTCTACATACTATGCTCAGAACCGTATGGTCAATGGGCAAGATTACAACACGTTCTTGCTGAAGGACCCTACGATTCTTCGTTTGAAGACAATCAATCGCACATTCGCAGGACAACCAAAATACATTGACTGGAACGATGCTTCTGGACAATACGAGAACGTCAAGTTGTTTGGCGATGATCTCGCTATGCGTTATCAGATTACTCTGAACACGATGACAACATCGGCATCAGGTAAGTCATTGATCGACGAGGTCATTGAACCGCTGTTGAAGACTTCTGGCGTTGTCAACACGCTGCTTCACATTTCTGCTGGCGACCCTGATACATATGGGATCGTTAGCTCGCCACGACGCAAGTTCATTGAGGACAATCGTGGGTCACGTTACTTTGATAAGGACGGGTCTGAGGTTGCTGTTCTAGGCGCTGGTGATGGATCGCTAAAAGAAAAAACTGCTATGCAGGGTTTGATCGATCGTCACTGGTACGGTGAACCACTGTCGCAAGTCCTCGATTCAAGCAATGTTCTGATGGGCGTTATTCCTGACCCAGGTCTTTATCCAGAAGACGATAGTCGCATCTACGATGCTACATTGCCACGAACAATTGACGGTGTAAATCGTTACCCACCAGGAGATATTGGGTCTGGGTTACAACCGGTTGCGGTTCAAAACTACTTTGGTCTTCGCTACAATCGATTGATGAAGCGCGTCGGCAATGGTACGATTGACCTGACAACTGCTAATACCGCAGGATCAACGTGGTTGGCAAATTCTTACTGGTTGCCTGGAGAAGTCTGGACCATTGAAGTTCAGGCGGATAACCAATCATTGGCAGTTCGCTCTAATCTTCGTGGATCATTCCCATCTGGAAAGATTGGTAATGCCTACAACATCACACCAACTGGATTCTCAGCAAGTGCTGAAATGTTTAGGGTGACTAATGGATCGCCTGTTCTTGCTGCTGGTGATGCTTTCATCCTTGAGACAAGCGATGGTTCAGCGCCTGGAACTCTACCAGGTGAATTGGTATTTGGTACTCGCTCATGGGGTGCGTATCCAATCAATCTTGACGGGTGGTGGGAAGTCATGCCTGCGGTGGATATGCCTGCTTATGCTACTGGCATGTTGGATGCTCAAATTTTCACCACAGCAAATGACGCTAACAAGCAGCACAGCTGGGTTATTTTTGTTCGTAAGATTCTTCAAGCACCAAGCAACAATGTTATTGGGTATGAAGTTCATCACCGTGATTTGAAACTTACAGTTCAATCAGACACCACAAAGTTCTGGTATAACTCTGTTGACCAGTTGCTTGATGGGCAGACAAAGAAGCGTGTGTTTGACAATATCAAGGTTCTTGGAAGCAATCTTAACACAAGCGGTGTCCCGATCAAAAAGAATCAAGTGTATGATGTGGTTGGCGCTGTTGCCGATTCTGATGGCATCGTTAATTTCAATAAACTTGAAATCGTTCCAACCGACCTTCTACAAGAAGACGGTTCTGGTGACTTGATCCCTGATCGTCTGCTTCAGTTTGAAACATTTGCTGCCGATAGCTATGAGTACTTCTTGCTTGGAGCACCAGGGACTATTCTGACGAGTGACCCATACACAACGCCTGGCGCTTGGACACCAGGGTCAACCGTTGATAATTCTCTGATCTACGGTAGAAATCTTCGTATGCCTCAGCTTGACGGATCAGGAAACGCTGGTCTAGATTTCATGTGGCAACATTACTCGCCGCACACAAACATCATTGATCCATCCGTGACAAACATTCACGATGCCTATGTGATGACACGCGGGTATTACGACAATGTAATTGGTTATGTTCGTGGAACTAGCACATCAGCGCCATCGGCACCGACGCCATTGGAACTTCGAAATAGCTATGGATACTTGCTAGAAAGCAAGATGCTGTCAGACACAGTGGTTCTCCACCCAGGAAAACTTCGTTTGCTGTTCGGCGGACTTGCTGAAGCGCAACTTCGTGCTAAGTTCAAGGTTGTTCGTGCTCAGTCGGCAACTCTAACAAATGAGCGAATCAAAGAAGAAATTCTGAATGTTATCAATACATTCTTCGACATCGATGGATGGGACTTCGGCGATACATTCTACGCTACTGAATTGATCAGTCTTATTCACCAGCGTCTGCCAGCTGATGTGGCATCAGTTGTTCTCGTCCCAGTGTATAGCACCAATTCGTTTGGATCGCTGTTCACCGTCGAATCTGGCGTTGATGAGATCCTTCAATCCGCTGCTGAACTCGGAGACATCATTGTCGTTGAGGCGCTAACACCAACGGTGATTCGACAATCAAAGTAATATGCTTTTAACAGAAATTGCCGCACAATCTTTTGATTACAAACTGATTGCTAGTTCTGACAAACTATTCAAAACGCAAAAGCGAATTAACGACCGACTTGTTGTTTTCAGCGCGTCGGCATATTCGCCAACAGAGTGGTTGATTGAGTTTGAAGAACTAGATGACAAAGGACGCGGCACTTACGCTGTTACTGGGTCTGGCGGCGAGTTCAAAGTCTTTGGGTTTGTTCTGTCAAGTTTATCAGAATTTGTTCAACTCTATCACCCGTTGTCGATTTCGTTCTCTGCCGAAAAAGAATCAGAGGACGATGTTCGACCTATCGTATACGAGAAGTTGATCAAAAGAAGTCTTAAGGGATTCCTAAAAGGGTATGAACTTAAGGTCGCAAAACGAGATTCACACGACTCCTTCGAGTTGGTCAAAACCTAACCCAATTTTTTAGAATCGCCATTCTTCGTAAATACACAATCAATATGATTGGTTACGACTAATGGCGCAAAAACTAGACTATAGCATTCCTTTCAACGACCTCACACAGTATGTTCCACAGAATCTGCGGAACCAGGTCATTAAGGGTCTGATTGACAATTTGTTCAATCGCTTTATGACTCACGACGAGAGCATTCCTCTTTATGGATATGTTGGGCGCAAACCATCATCTCACGATGATCACGCTCCGCGCGTACCACAACCAACCGCTGAACGCGACATCAATGCCGTTATTCCTGTTCTGAATTTTTCTCTCGGAACTGAAAAGCACGCGTTCACTGTTCAAGACATTATCAATCGCGCTAAAGTCCTTGGCATCAACACAGATGATCTGCGTTGGATGTATTCGCAAGCAAATAACTATTTGCCGCCAATCGACATTGATCGCTTTGCCAATTTTTACAATTACTTCTGGGTTGCTAAGGCGATTCCTGCTGTTCCAGCAATGGCGTGGAATGCCGAGTTGTTGCCAGAATATTACACGATTGCTCGTCCACAACCAAGCGATCTTGATAAACTAAACGTTGTCGCTGCTTCGACACAACCAGTCGTGCTCACTGGGTCTGGGTTCGACGATCAAAGTTTTACGCTCACGTTCACCTCGCCAACTACATTCGTTGTGTCTGCCGACAATTCACTTGGTAGTTTTTACACTTGGGCAGGCGGCGCAGGGTCGAATCAAGTCTTGTCTAGCATGAGTTCGTACGCTTGTACTCTTCAACCTGCGACGACTGAACAAGCATTCGAAGACAACTTCACATTCAAGGTAACCAATTCTCTTGGTGATGAAGTTGAACTGTTGTCATTCGCGGTTTCTCGTGAACCGATGTATGACAGTCTTGGTGTTTGGATTGGGAACACTTCATTTGCTGCCGGCGATTCATTTGCCATCGACTCTGTCTTCTTGTCATACACATACAACGTGGTATTCACAGGATCACCAGGGGTCAAGGGCAAAATCAAAAATGCCGACGCGCTAAAAGTGTATCAGACAATCGACGGCATATTGCTTGAAGAGGGTAATCGTGTTCTTGTAAAGAACAACACCGCTACTGAGAACGGGATCTATATTGTTGGACCACAAGCGTGGTCGCGAGCGCAAGATTACGAAGGCGCAAATATTGTCGCCGGCGCTAAAGTCTGGGTTGCTAGTGGTACAGTGAACGGCGAGATGTTGTTTACTTCAGGTGCCGGTAATTCATGGAGCGGGGCGCCTTCGCAAAACAATACCAATGATTGGCAAGAAGGAAATTATTGGGTTCACGCTACAGAACTTGAGGCGCTGAATCTTTCTCGCGCTGTTGTCACACAAGCAGTTCGCCCGATCATCGAATACATTTCGTCCACACAGCTAAATTCGAGCGTTAGCGGCGGCGTGCCAACAGAAGGCGGAGCAGTATCATTCAAACAAGAAAAAACAGAGTTCAATCAACTTCCGTTGTTTGACTTGTTCAGATATGATGGGACGCACTCTGGTAAGGTTAGTGCTATTTTTTACTACGTTGAAGATCTTACAGCGGATCTCGATCTTGATCTTCAGAAGCGCGTTAAGACAAGCTCGAGTGATAGCGCAGACTATGTCTTCAATCACGGTCTCGCAGATGATCAAGGTGACTTGTTGTTTTACAAGGCAAACGGCGCTCTCAAATCTATTTGGCACGCTGGTTACTCAGAAGCGACAATTGTTGATCAGACATTTATTGGTGATGATGCCGCAACAAAGGGGACGTTAACATCCATTGTCGCATCATTCCAGACTCAGCAGCAGATTTGGACATTGCGCGCCACATCCCCAACGACATTCGTTGTATCTGGGTCAAAGACTGCTGTATTGCCAGCTGGTGTTGATACTCTCACAGTCGGGGTGCCATATTCGAATGCTGACTTCTCCTGTGTAATTACAGCTGGTGCGTTGCCGTTCGCGATTGACGATACTTTCATGTTCCGAATTGGAAATCTCGAAACACCACGCTACGTGTACCGCGATGACAACGACACAGTGTTTGACCTCTATGGTGGTCCTGCCGCAGATACTTCTGGCATTGGTGCGTATCAAGTATCACGCTCGTTCATCAACAACCCGTACAATGAGTCGCGTGATGAGGTTCTTGAGGGTACTCTGTATTCGCACTTCCGTGGTATTATTCAGAACCAACCTGAAGGTGTTGCTCCAAACTACGCCTTCGGCGGCGCAATTAAAAACTGGAGCGAGCAACAGACGCTTTTAGCGTCACTGCTGATTCAGCGTGATATTACCCCGATCAGCATAATTGATTTGGCGCAGCGCGAATACGATGCCGGACTTAATGCTGTAGCGGACATCTACAAGCAGAACATCGCCCAATATTTCGCAACCAACGGAGTTGTTGACATTGACGGATCTATCGAGCAGCAAAATAATCTTGAAAATCTGCTCGCGTCGATTCTTGAATTGCGAAAACTTGACAATGATGTTAGAACTGTGTTGTATGATTCAACATCAGCGGTCGTTGGTTTTCCTGCTACACTGCCACAACTTGGCATCCTACAGCTAGTCACGCCGACAATCGGATTCGACAATGTTCTTGGGCAAACGCTGATTACTCACCACGATGGTCACAATTCGCCATTGTATGCTGACGGCGTTGAATTTAGACGCGCAATTCTGAATGACACTGCGTCAATTGAAGTTGTTCATGCCGATGGTTCTAAATCAGCAGCGGTTGGTTCGTTCACTACAACGGCACCTGTTCGTCCTCACAAGGGCACTCTCTGGATTTATCCAAACGGCGCTGAAAGCATCATGTACGCTTTCGACGTAGATTCTGACTTTAACGCTCCAACATCGCCGGCAATTGGCGCTACTTGGTATCAGCGTGAAGCGGGCGCGCAAGGCACATTGAGTATCTGGGATGGGGTACAATGGGTTGTTCAACCTACACATGCGACTCAGTGGCGTGTGATTGATCTAGCTGATACTCTCAATCAACTGGTTTTGCTCGTAGAGAAAAAACTTCACGCTGGTATTAACCCGAATTCACGTAAGGTTGATTTTACGCCATTGATGTCTGATGCTGGATTTAAGATTCAGCTTGAGCGCGAACTCTTCTCTTTTGCTGCTCTTAATGGGTTAGTCCCGCTTGGTTCAGATTATCAGGCAAGCGATGCGATGACTTGGAATTACTCGTCAGCATTGCCTGCCAACTTCCCGCCGCTGGCAACAGGTTCTGTACCAGCGCGTTGGTACAATGTTTTGAAGGCACATCAGACGACAGTTGCTGGTGTTATCCCAACAGAGCGCCCGAATCTTGAACCATGGAAACTCTTTGGTTTCCAGACGTTCGCGCTGTGGGCAGCATCATTGACGCCAGCACAGCAAGCGGCATACTCATCGTACGCTCTCCCATCTGACTTGCCGTCAATGATCGATGGCGGCAATGTACGAGCAGTAGAAACAAGTTTCGTCTCGACATCGTTGTTTGGACTCCAAGTTATCGACGGAGTAAGTCTTGTTGCTGGTGATAAGGTTCTGCTTCAGAATCAAATTGGACCATCAAACAATGGTGTTTGGATTGTCTCATCCGGCGCGTGGGTGCGTTCGCCTCTTCCACTTACTCTGAACACATATGTCACAGTAACTTCAGGGGTTGATAATTTCTCAACCACCTGGGCATTGTCATCTGCTGTCACGACATTGAATGTAGACCCAGTTCTCTTCAAGCAAGTACGTCATTGGTCAGATCAACTTTGGGTTGATGTTGCGATCGCTCGCCCAACGCTTCGTTTGTCTGTAGACACTCGCCGCGATACTATTTTGCCGCCATACGTCAGCGCCGCTACGGCACAATCAGTTAACGCATTGACTACTGTTATGCCAACTGGACTTTCAGCAACATACTCATTTGGCGACGGTGGTCCAGTCGAATCAGTATGGTTATCATCGCTCGAGTTTGGATACTCATTAGCACGTGCGTTGTTCCGTCATGATCCAATGATGTTCCTTGGTTTCTGCTGGGGATTCAACTGGGTTGAAGTTGACGGTATCATGTATGATGGATACGATGTAAACACACCTGGACATAAACGCTTCCGTCTCCATGGCGAAGCTGTTCGTCAGATCGATCGTAGCACTTCGCCAACAAGCACAACGCCAGCTCTTCTTGTTAGCGCGGTTACTGGCACAGCGCCAGTCGATGTTACGTTGACCTTTGATGCGTACGAAGTTGTTGGCGCTAATCGCTACCAGAACTTCAGCGTTAAAGACACCGTCACTGGTGAGACTCTTGCTTACGTTCGCGAAGGTGTGTTTTCGACTATCAGCACAGGGTCCGTGTCATTGACGAACTTGGTGATCAGCGACTTTGGACGTCCATTCCATACTGGTGACAAGTTTAGAATTACTGCTGATGCTGCTGGATCTAATGTTGTTATCACCTTCACACCAACACCGATTTACCAATACCTTGGATTCGGACAAACGTTCACGAATGCTCTTCGCGCAATCGCCGTTGACACCACAGACAGTTTCGCCATTGAAGCGTATCGTGGATGGGACGTCAATATGGGATACCGCGCAGGCGGTCTTGTCGCGACTAGCGACTTGAGCGTTCGCACAGATTCTGACACACTGTCAACATCAAGCTACGATCTCATCTTCAAGAAGAACGAAGCAGCGAAAGACATTTGGATTCAAGGACTTCGTATCACTGTTTCTACTTTTGGAAGTACTGTTGATACGACATCTGGGTTTGCTCCAGTAAGTGATGGATCTGATTGGGTTTTTCAGATTGAGGGATACAATCCTCGTTACGCGAATATTTCTTATTACGCTGTAAACACTGGCGGCGACTACGAAACATTTAATGTTCTCGATCAAAGTTCCACAACGACTGTTTGGAAGCACTTCACATCACATACTAGCGTTGTTGAATCATTCTTGCCACTGACAATCACTGGTATCCAGAATGTCACCAATTTCCTGTTTGGTTATTCTGACTATCTCACATCACTCGGATGGGAGTTCAATAAAGACCTCACGTCGAATGTTGACGCTGAGACTGGGCGTGCTCGCACATGGCAGCTCGAAATCGAAAAGTTTATCGATCGCTGCTACCGTGGAATGACTGCTGGTCAAGGTCATATTGTCAATCCATTTATGGATCAGATTTGGGTTCGACAGGATCAAGGTCTGTTGTCTGAGTTCAAGGACACCGCGCTGTTTGACATCACCGGAAATCCTGGTGTGTTTGACATTGCTGGTATCAAAATGGTCGCTAACGATCTATACGTTGTTCGCGGCAATGCTGAATCGCAATTCGGCGCAGCTGCGCCGATGTATTCTGTCCACGCCCAGTTTGATGAGTACGAACATCTGTTCATCTTCAACTGGTATGTTGAAGACTCAATCAACAACGGTGTGCTATATCAGCCATTCTCTGGTTCACGTGTTATCACCTACAAGTTCAATGGGCGTCGTCAGGCATCTCAGACATTCCGTCCTGAGTTTGGCGGGCACTTCCTTGTTGGTAATGAAGTCCGTCAGAACATTCAGGCGTCATCTGATAACATCGCAAACTTCTACGATGCTAATCACGCGTTTGAGAATGACACTACAACTCGTCACGCACTTGCTGTCCTTGGATTCAGCACCAAGACATACTTCGATGATCTAGATATTTCTGATAAGTCGCAGTTCAATTTCTGGCGTGGTCTCATTCAGTCAAAGGGCACTAACATGTCCATTGGCGCCTACTTGAACAACGATCGATTTGAAGACGCGAAGGTTGATGAGTACTGGGCATACAAGGTTGCTGAGTACGGTGACGCTCGTCAGAACACATACCCAGAACTGAAATTGTCGGTGAACGATACTGTTCAGCAGTACACTCAACTCCAATTCGACGCGACACCGGCAAATGGTATCCTCGACAACTTTACGCAGATCGATCGTTTCGATGAGGCGCGTTGGTTCAGTCTCGATGATCTTGACCAAGATGCTTATTTCAAAGCTGAGACAGTTGGTGTGTATACGCGTCCATCAGTTACGGTCGGCGAAATCATTTCTCTCCCATTCGTTGCTGATAAACTTGTTATCACTGGCACGGCAACAGTAACAACATACAATGCTACGACATTGGTGGTTACGGCGATTACTGGAGCAGGCTCATTGTCTGTTGTTGGCTTTGGACCAGCGACTCCACGTTACAACCCAATCAAATTGTTCAACTACGTTGCTAGCGAATTGATCGAAGAGATTCCATTATGGCACCCAGCGTTTGGTCAACACACTCCAACGGCGCTGGAGTCAATCAACGTTATTGCTTCACAGAATCCTGCGAAATACAATTTCAGCACGCAGGTTGTAAACAACAACTCGTATGATCCGCTGCGCCCTTGGGGTAGCAATGAGATCGGTCGTACTTGGTTCGACACTCGTAACCTTGCGTACATCCCATACTACGACGAGGCAATCTTTGCTAATCGTCCAGAGCGTCTGTCTCGCTGGGGTGCGCTTGCTGACTTCGCTACTATCGATGTGTACGAATGGGTTCAGTCGTCGGTGCCGCCAAAGGAATACAATGCGCTGGCATTAGCACAAGCTGGCAATGCCGATCTTGATCCTTCAACAAAGGCCGGTGGTGAAGTTGCTCTTGAAGAGACATATGTTCGCGATCGTGAATGGAGCATTCGTCCAATTGCTTGGTCGTACTCCCCTGTTCCAACTGCTAGTGCGCACCCATCGTTCAACAACTCTTTTGAATCTAAGTTGTTCACTAATGTCGGCACCAATATGATGTCGCTCGAGCGTGGTCTGTTCTCTGATTACGGCATCACCGCTGGAATGCGAATTG
>ENA-UPXM01004390-UPXM01004390.1-activated-sludge-metagenome-genome-assembly--contig:-NODE-4390-length-14494-cov-3.570192_pt1 | contig 14494 bp, 16 predicted proteins | sample MGYA00238178_ERZ772708 | MGnify/ENA primary metagenome ERZ772708 (study PRJEB29002, sample SAMN05720212) | activated sludge metagenome | isolation source: anaerobic digester from wastewater... | reverse complement strand
TTTAAGTATCTATTATTTTCATTGTATAAGTTTTGTTGAAGCATATGCAGTGAACGTTTTGTTTTGTATACATTAACAAAAATAAAAGTTAATAGCGTTAATATGTATAAAATTATCATTTAATCACTCCTAAAAGAAATTATTTAAAATATTTACAACTTGTCCTAAGTTTTCTAGATATGCATAATGTGTTCCTGGCATTGTAATAAGTGCTGCATCTAGCATTATTTTTTCAAGTTCTTTTGCATCATTCAACGGAGCCTCTTCATCATTAGTTCCCCAGATTAGTAATGTTGGTGCATCTATTTCTCTTGCATATTTTGATAAGTCTTCATTAACAACTTCTACAAGAGTCTGTCTCATTATTGGGCTTGCTGCTTTGTAATCTCTTGATCCAATAAATTGTTTCATATATTCACCTATTCCATTCATGCCTGGAAGTTTCTTTATTTTCTTTAATATTTTTACTGAAAGCGGTAAATTTTCTTGTATTCTTATGCACGGACTTCCAAATAATACTAACTTTTCAATTGGGTTTCTTGAGGAAAACTTAATTGCTACTCTGCCTCCAAATGAATGGCCTATAACAATTGGTTTTTTTATATTTAATTTTTTTGATAATTCCTCTAACAAACATACATATTTTTCTATAGTCCATGTCTCTTTAGGTTCTTCACTTTCACCGAACCCTGGAAAATCTAAAATTGTAATTCTAAATCTATCACAAAAATTATCTCCAAGTGGTTTCATCATTTCTATATTTTGTCCCCATCCATGAAGAAGAAGTATATCCTTTCCTTCTCCATATTGTATGTAATTAATATCTAAATTTTGTACATTTATTTTCAATTTAATCACCTATTTCCATTATATCATAATTGAAATATATATATAAACAAAAAACACTTCCTTGACACGGAGTGTTTTTTTATTTTTAAGTATTATGTAAAATAATGTAAAAAAACTCTATCTTGTTCTTTCAATTCTATATAGAGCATAGTTATTATTACTACTATTTTCTCTAAATATAAAATTATAAGTACTTAATTTTGAACTAAATTTACCTAGAATTTCTTCTATATTTAATCCTTTCTTTACTATAGAAACATTTCCAAGTTTTTGTTGCTTACTTATATCATTATATATTGTTGCTGTTGTCACTACACCAACCTCATTAGGTGTATACTCAACGTAAAATACTTTTCTTGTTACAATAATTGTTCCATTTTCAACTGCTGTCTTTGCATTTATTGAAACTATTCCTGATGTATAGGCATTAATTATGTCTTTTGATACATATGAATATCCTGAATCCTGATTATATAGTATTGAGTAATTATCTGCCGCATCGATAACTTTTGCTTCATATTTCAAATTATCTCCATACATTTCTTCAAATTTTGATTTAACAACTGGCTCTGGAATAACTCTTGGTTCAGTTGTAGCAATCATGTCATTTCTCAATGTTGCATACAATGCAGCTTGTTTGTCGAACTTATCAACTTCTATTTTCTTATCCTTATAAATATAGCCAAAGAAATTAGAATCCTCATAGTTAAAAGCTCTATCAAGTTTTGTTAATGTATTATATATTTGATAAAATGCTTCTGGCCTTATTTCAACATCTCCGATTGTAACTTTTGTTGGTTCATCGTCAATTTTATTTACTAATAATTTATCATATATAATATAGCCACTTAATCCCAAGATAACTAATACAAGTAATACTATTGTTATTATTACAGGCTTTTTGTTTTCTATCATAACATACCCTCCTATTTTATTCTACTCTAGTTTAATTATAGAAAAAAATTGCAATTTATTCAAGATTATTTTAATTTAAATACATATGTATATATTTATATCATTTTTTCTTTTGTTCAAGTATTTTATTGATTTCCTCTACTTCATCATCATCTAATATTTCTATCTCTATATCTTTATCTTTTTTTAATTCAGTAGTATTCTTGCTTGATTCTTTAATATCTTTTTTTTCATCATATAATTCTAGTATTTCTAAGGTTTTTTCCTCTTCTTTTTTATTTGCATTATTCTTTTTATTATCGATTTTTTTGTTTTCATATTTTTCTTTTTTTGGATTCTCTTCCTCATTATTTTTATATTCAATAAAATCCATGATAAGAGATATTATAACTATCACAAATAATATTATCGTTATGAAAAAGTTTCTTTGAAAGAACAAAACTATGAACCCAACATAAGGTACTGAAAAAGCATATTTACCTATATATTCTTTTTTTGAAATAACTATAGATTGTTGTTTGCTTTCAGAATCACCTTTAACATTAAGTGTTTTATCTTTATCATTTTTTGATTGTACTCTAACCATTAAATTTTGATTATATACTTTTATTTCAATGATGTCGTTTTTATTAATGTTTTTGTATTTAAAGTTTCTATTTACATATGAAATTGAACCTTTCGATATCTTTGGTTTCATGGTACCTAATAAATCAATTGTGGGAGTTATCCCCAATAGATTTGGTACAAAAACCAATGCAGCAAAAATTAAAATTATTGCTATTGAAAATACTCTTAATATATATAGTAACTTTTTCATTTTTTCACCCTATTTACTATTTGTATTTTATCATTTTAGTTTGTCTAAATCAATTAATATGAAAAAAAGTCTTTTACCTATTCACTTTTTTTACATAAAGTTTTTTTCTTATATCATTATCAAGTCTATATTTTTTTGTTTGTATTTTTATTATTAAATTTTTATTTGATTTACTAATTATTGATTTTTTTCTTAAACATTGTATAATAACTTGCTAACTAGTATGAAAGGAGCCGTTATATCATATATGTTTAATTTATTCAAAAAAAAAGATAGCAGCCCAATACATGAAGATGAACGAATTGCATATTTGCAAGAAAAAGAAATAGATAATTATGTTATTTCGTATATATCACAACTACTTAATGGATTAAAAATTGACATAATGTCATTATATAATGGAAGAATTTTAGATTTAATGTCTCAAAACAAACTAATTGGCTGGTGTTGGCAAACTGCTGAAACCGCAAGTATCTTTTTCGACGATAACGATTATGTTGAGAGAGGATATTTATTTTTAGATCCACATAGACAAGAATATTTTCATTCCTGGATTGCTTTTACATTTAATAACAATCAATATATTTTTGATCCATGTCTAAATATTATATGTGAAAGATATGATTTCTTTAGAATTTTTCAAGTGAAAACAGTTTCACGTATAAAAACGAAAGTTATTAAAAATTCCTTAAAAAGTAGAATTGACTATAATTCAGAAAAAAATACTGATTACGAAATTCTTATTCCAGGTACTGAAGATATTAACGGCCCATTTTTCAGGGGAACAAGAAAGTATGATATTAACATTAATAAGAAAAAAATTCTAAATTTACATGCACTTTTCTATGATAGAAATTACTAAAATTAAAAAGTTCTATAATATATAGAACTTTTTATCTTCTGAATGTACCATTTGTTGGTTGACCTAGTTTTATTTCGTTCGTATACACGATATTGTAAACTTTTCCATCTTTTCCTGTAATTATATTTTTTTTCAATATCAACTACGCCTATACTGTTTGGTGCACCTAATATTTTTAACTTTTGTTCAGGATCCCAATAAAAGTTTTTTCCATCAAAGTATACTTTTCTTTTAGTTAAATAACTATTATTGTTTGTGTTTATTGTTTCTTTTGAAACTCGTATAATTGTATAATTTATTCCATTTAAACCTTCTATTATTGTTCCATTTATTTGACCTAAACTTCCTGGTGCACCTAATATTCTATGTGTACATTCACTATTCCAATAATATTTACCATCTAATACATTATAATAGATTGATTTATTTATTATTAGGCCATTATTTGCATTATGATTGTTTTTACTTGGTTGATATTGAGTGTTAGCTTTTATTTCATGTTCTTCATGCATTGGTCTATCTTTATATACTCTAACATCTACAATTATATATATTTTTCCATCTTTTCCATAAATCGTGTTTTCAGCTCTTTTACCAAGACTTCCAATTCCTCCACTTATCGGATAATTACATTGTGAATCCCAATAGTATTGATTATCAACTAAGTTATGAAAGATTGTTATAGGACTTATTGGACTACTAATCTTCAAATGATGAATTATATATTTTTCGCCATTAAATCCTTTTATTGTATTTCCGTCTTTTACACCTAATTCATTAATATCATCTATTGGTTTTGTATGTTGTGAATCCCAAAAATACTGATTTTTTTATTGGATCATAATATATTTCTTTGTTTGTTTCTTCTTGCATATTTATAAATTCTATTGTAGAAATTGGCTTTTTTCTTGTACTAATTTTATTTGGTAAAATTGAAATGCTCTCTCTAGTTCCACTTTCAGTTATTTTATCTACTAGTTTTTTGAATATTTCACTATTGTAGTCAGTTAATGGAACTTTTTGAAATTTGTCACCGATTTTTTCTAAGATAGTAATCATACTATTGTTTTTTTATTGTTAAATCACGATATATCATTAAAAATATTTTTTTATTTTTAATATTACTACTTAGTAGTCCTACTGGTTCTATTTCGTGTGTTGTACCATCAAATACTCGACTAGTTGTATCTAATGGATAATCCATTTTTATTTTCATACATTTACTCTCCTATTCTACCTTATAGTAACATATTATCATTTTTTTTATTAAACAACAATGTATTTTATTTTTTTTGGAATAAATAATATAATAAAAAAATGACACTCATTCATAGAATAAGTGTCTAAACACAGTGTTTGGTAGACATTCAACTCACAAAAACTGAATGTTTTTTTATTTTATGTAATATTTCTTGCTACATACATAATAACATAAAAAGAAACTTTTCAAGTTCCTTTAATTTTTCATGGAGCGATAACTTTACTTATATTCGAAAAATTATACTCCCAAAGTTGTATTGATTAAATCAACTAAGTAAACTATATCAGTTTTTGGGATTATTTCAATAGGATTATAGAAAATCACTACTAAAAATGGTATAATTTTATTAATTGATGTGCTTTTAATTAGAAGGAGTAAATATTATGGCAAGAAAGAAAGAAAAGTTACCTTTCATAAAAATAATATATTTTGATAATTCTACAGCTATTGATTATATAAATATAATTAACGAGGGTGAAATTACTATTGAAGAAATCAATAAAGTAATGAATGAATCTGGTGCAAATATAAATGTTGGTGGAGAAGCAAAGGCAAAAACATCTCTACTAAACATGTTAAAACTATCAATTGGCTTGAAAAGTAATGTTAATTTATCTAGTTCATCGGAAAAAATAGTTAATTCTACATTAACAACAAATATGATGGTTGAATTTATTAAATTTGCTAAAGATGATAAAAAAATAGAACAAATAAAAGATGTAAAATTATATGCTGACAAAGAAACAGCTAGTTATATAAAAAGCGTTTCTCCATATTTGGCGCTTTTAAAAGATACTAACGAGATACCTGAATTTAAAGATTTTAATATAGCAAAGTTTGATGAAGTTATATCTAAGGCAAAAGGTTACTATGAATTTATTGCAAAGAAAAAAGATGGTAAAGAAATAATATTGAGATTTAACGTAGATGGATTTAGAAATAACTATAAATTTAACGATTTATTAAGGATGGATTTAACTTATTATGGTATTAAAGTTGGAAATTGTTTTAAAGAAGATATTAAATTTATTAATGAAATAAATCAAGAAGAAAAAATAGTTACAATAAATGATTTTAATGATTCCAATGATAATACTAATGATGAATTATTAGATATATATGATGTTATTTTAGCAGGTGTAAAAAATGACTAGCGAAGAAAATATTATTATATTTTATGGTCCTAAGAAACCTTTTCAAAAATATATAGAAGATAATTCTCAGCTTTCGTCAGATGATTTTACACTTACCCAACTTGTTAATCTTAGTGAAAAAGAAAGAAATAAATTTACCATAGAAGGAATCAAAACAGACAGCGATGAGAAACAAGTTAGTATAAACAATTTGATTATTAATGCTGAAGAATATTCTGGAGTAACAGAAGCTGTTGTAAACAATTTTGTGTCTTATATTTCAAAATATGAAATCAAGAAAATATTCATTCAAAATCCACCACAAGAAATAGTAGAACAATTATATAGACAATTTGATAAAACTAGAATTAAAGAGTTTAGATATGAATATGAAATTATAAATGAAGAAAAAATAAAAAAATTTAAAAATATAGTTAGAAATAAAATTATTGGGCAAGATGAAGCAATTGATGGAATATGTAGATCGTTGATTATACAAAGCAAATTAAATAGTAGCAAAAAACCAATCGTAGTAATGTTGTATGGCCCTTCTGGTGTGGGGAAAACCGAAACTGCACGCTGTATTGCAGAAGCACTTGGAGAATCTATGTTTTATAAGCAATTTTCTATGTTTCAAAATCATGGCTTTAGAGAATATTTATATGGAATATCTTATAGGGAATCTTGCTTTGCAAAAGATTTATTAAATAGAAGTTCAAACATAATATTTTTAGATGAATTTGATAAAGCCAATATATTTGTTTATTCTGGATTATATCAAATGTTTGATGAAGGCATATTCAGAGATAATAATTATGAAGTGAATTTAGAAAACTCGTTAATAATATGCACATCAAATTATAGTGATTTACAAGATATTATGAACCAATTAGGTTCACCAATGTTTTATAGAATTAATTGTTTTATTGAATATAAAAAATTGTCAATAGATACTATATTAAAACTAATAGATAAAAGTTTCGATAACAATCTAGAAAATTTAGATAAAGATATCGTGGATAAGATTGAACAAATAAAATTAAGGGAATTTATAAAATCAAAATCCAAATTATTTAATAATGCACGTCAAATAGATAATATAATAAAAGAGAAGATTGCAGAAGTTATTTTAAACATAAAGGAGAATTATAATGAATAAGTATTATGACAGATTAAATGATGAAGTAAAAGAATATTTTAGTATTTTATCACCAGAATTTCCAGAATGGTTATTAGAATATATTGATACTCCTGAAATGGAGAGAATTGGAAAAATAAGTATGAGTTGTGGAACTGATTATTCCAAATGTTTTAATGTAAGATATTGGTATTCCAATTTAGATCATAGTATTGGTGTTGCACTTATTATATGGCATTTTACTCACGATAAAAAGCAAACATTAGCTGGTTTATTTCATGATATAGCAACACCTGTATTTAAACATTGTATAGATTTTATGAATGGTGATTCTGAAACACAAGAATCTACTGAAGAAAGAACAACTGATATTATTAAAAATTCAAAGGAAATAATGTCATTACTAGAAAGAGATGGAATAAAATTAGAAGAAGTAAATGATTATAAGATTTATCCTATTGCTGATAATGATACACCAAAACTATCTGCTGATAGATTTGAATATAAATTTTCAAGTGGTCTAACTTTTTTTAGAGTTTGGGAATTAGATAAAATTAGAAAGATGTATGATAATGTTGTAATTGCTAAAAACGAAGATGGTATAGATGAATTAGTATTTAAAGATAAAGAAATATGTGAAGAATATATTCATACTATATCAAGACTTTGGCCTGAATGGGTAAGCAATAAAGATAGAACTGTTATGCAATTCCTAGCAGATATGTGTATGTCTATGAGCAATGCTGGTTATTTAACAATTGATGATCTATATACATTATCAGAAAGTGAAATAATTAGTAAATTTTTAAATTGTGAAGATACTTATTTGTCAGATAGTTTCAGAACTTTTCAAAATGCTGATAAAGTTTATCAAAGTGATGAATATGTTGATGGAAAATATTGTGTAAATATTAAAGCAAAGTCAAGATATGTTACTCCATTAGTTTTAACTGAAAATGGTTCAGCAAGAATTAATGCAATATCAGAAAAAGCAGACAATGAAATAAATGAATATTTGTGTTTACCAAAAGGTGGATATTATACATATTTTGATTTTGATTTTATACCTTATAAATCTAGAATAAAAAAAGTAATGACAAAGAATCAAACTACGAGATAATTTTAAAACGATGGCCTATCTTTCAAAGCCATCGTCTTTTTCTTTATAAAGTAGGATAGTTTTTGATAACACAAAAAAACTAATCCAAATTGGATTAGTTATTTATCAAAACTCGAAAAGTTCGACGTTTATTTCAAATGGAGCGAATGAGGGGAATCGAACCCCCATCACAGCCTTGGCAAGGCCGTATTCTAACCATTGAACCACATTCGCAAAAAAAATGGAGGGGCCTGACGGATTTGAACCGACGATCAGGGTGTTGCAGACCCACGCCTTACCACTTGGCTAAAGCCCCATTGCAGTTATTATTATAACAAAACATTTTTTATATTTCAACATTTTTTTGTGTATTTTATAAAATAAAAAAGGGAGAATTATTATTTCTCCCAAATATTATATATATTCTTATAATTATATCGTAATTCGTTGTATTGAATAAGTTTTTTCAAACCATTTTCTTCAGTGTATGAATACACTGTATCTTGTTTCGTAAGATATATTGTGTCATTTATTATAAACCATTCTTTAATATCAAATGTGTGAAATAATAGCACTGGATTATTTTCATAACCTTTTATAACTTTATAAAAATCTCCATTCTTAACGTAATAGTAATAATCAATACTTTCTTTCATATCATCACTATCAATTTTATCGCTTACAAGTGAATAATTATTAAAATATTGTTCTTTCATAAAGAAGTCACTCTTGTTGTATACTATTTTCTCATTATTTTTAAACAATATATATTCAGTTTGATTATTATCAATTTCTGCTAGTTTTTTTCTTTTAATATCTAATGTATACTCTTTCTTTGCTGATTTATCTGTTATATATATTAATCCATCTTTTACACCATTAATATATGACTTTTTTGATATCTTATTTTCTAGTTTAAATGATTTTAACTTATCTTTTTTCAAATCATAGTAGTATATCATTTCTATTCCATTAACAGATGTATTATCAAATAACACATAATTATTATTTACTATTGTACTCATTATATTATCGTATAAATCTTTTTTTAATATTTTTTTATATTTTTGTTCTGTTTTTCCTAGAATATATATACCTTTATAATCCCAGATAATCATTTTTTTATTATTGAAATTATCTTTATACATATTTATCTTTTTATATGTCGTTTGTTTTTCTTTTTGTTTTGGTATATTTATCTTATTCTTTTTCATAACATCTTTTATTTTTTCAAAATCTGGATTGTCTGTCTGTAAAAGATAATTAATTGATACTTGTTTTCCATCTAATTGACAATAGATTTTTTTTGAAATGTTCTTTTTATAGTTTGGAATAATACATTTCAAGTCATTACTTTTTACAGTTGTAATGCTTTTAATAATCTTTTTATTTTTATTCATTTGATTATTCAAATAATATAAATATACATTTTTTCCTTTTGTAATTTTTATGATGTAATGATTTTTATCAAATTTTTCTTCTACCTTGTATTTGTTAATTTCATAATTTACTCTATGTTCCTTTTTTAATATATTCATTCCTAAAAGTATAAATATAACAATACTTAGTACAATTAAAAGTAGAACAATAACAATCTTATTTTTTTTCATAAAATCACCATTTAAATTATAACAAAATAAAGGACTAAAAACTAGTCCTTTGCTTTGCCTCTCATTCCGTATTTTTTCTTTTCTCTCATCATATATGAACTTATTTCTGTTTCAATTTCTGTTAATGCATCATTACTAATATTTGATAATGTTACGAATTCTTTTACAGTATCAATATATACTTTTCCCCATATTAAGCCACCAGAAACTTTTAAATCATTAAACATATCTGGGGTAATAGAATTTAAAAAATACCAAAATACAACTCTTGATCTTCCTATTAATATTCTTTTATTTGTTAAACAAACTACTGCACTATCTACAATATTAAATGTATTGTCATTTTTTTGTGCGATGAATGCATATTTTACATCTTCATCTGGATTTAAATGTCTTTCAACTATATCGCAGTGTTTTTTTATTCTCCAGCCTATTGTCATTGGGTGTCTACTTTTAAAGCTTAATACTTTCTTATATACTGATTCCATTTTATTACCTCCACTACTTAATAAAATTATAGTTTTTTAGAAAACCTATATAGTGTGCTGTATCAGTTAGACCATCAACTTTATCAATAATCTTTCCTTGTCCTACAACTAATAACATTGGTGTTCCAAATCCATTAGAAAACTCGTCATCTGAAGATGTGAATTTTTCTGTATCTTCACCTTTTAAATTGTCAGTATTTAAATAGTTTATTTCAATATTATATTCTTTTATTATTTTTTTTAATATAGGTTCAGCAATTTGACAGTATGTACATGTTGGTCTAGCAATTAATACTAGTTTTTCAGATTCAGCATTGTAATATTCTAGATATTTATCAATATCTATTTCTGTATAATCACCTTGTTCATCTTCTTTTACTGCTTTACTTTCTCTTTGTGCATTACTTAAAATATCTTGTGGATTATTACTAAGTTGAGTATTACTTTCTCCAGCTTCTTCATTTCCAACTAAACATCCAACTATTAATAATATTATTAATAGAATTATTCCAACTATTGTTAATATTTTTTTTCTATCCATAATGGTACCTCTTTTTTTTATATTATATCATACATTTTTTATTATTAAAGTTTATTATTTGTTATTTTTTTCTATATATTCCTCATATGGAATACTTCTATCTGTTATACTTCCATCTTCATTTATCTCAATTACTCGATTTGCAACAGTACTATTTAATTCATAATCACGTGAAGTAAACAATACTTCTCCCTGAAAGTTACATAATCCTTTATTTAATGATGTTATACTTTCAAGATCCAAATGGTTTGTTGGTTCATCTAAAATTAAGAAATTTGGTTGTTCAAGCATCATTTTTGATAACATACAACGTGCTTTTTCTCCTCCAGATAAAACATTTACTTTTTTAAATACGTCTTCTCCAGAAAATAACATTCTTCCTAAGAATCCTCTTAACACTGTTTCATCCTTTATATCATAGAATTGTCCAATCCACTCCATAATGTTTTTATCACAGTCAAAATATTCATTATTATCTTGTGGAAGATATCCTGGAATTATAGTTTTTCCCCATTCAATTGTTCCTTTATCGTATTTTTCTTTTCCACTTAGAATATTAAACAATGTTGTTTTTACCATATCATCATTTGCAAGGAAACATATCTTATCACCTTTTAATATTGTAAATGATACCTTATCAAGGATTTTCTTTCCATCAACAATTTTTGTTAGATTTTCAACTTTTAAAATTTCTTTTCCAGCTGGTTTTTCTATTTTAAAATCAATGTATGGATACTTTCTACTTGATGGAACTATTTCATCTAATTCAATTTTTTCAAGCATTTTTTTACGTGATGTTGCTTGCTTACTTTTAGATGCATTTGCAGAGAATCTTGCAATAAATGCTTGTAGTTCTTTTATTTTTTCTTCTTTTTTCTTATTTGATTCTCTCATTTGTTTTTGCAATAACTCGCTTGATTCATACCAAAAGTCATAGTTACCTACATACAATTTTATCTTTGAATAATCAATATCTGCAATATGAGTACATACTTTATTTAAGAAATGTCTATCGTGTGAAACAATAATTACAGTATTGTTAAAATTAATTAAAAATTCTTCTAACCATCTTATTGCTTCTAAGTCTAGTGAGTTTGTTGGTTCATCTAATAATAAAATATCAGGGTTTCCAAATAATGCTTGTGCTAATAATATTTTTACACGAAGCTTTACTGGTAACTCTTGCATAGTCATATAATGAAATTCCTCTGATACTCCTAGATTATTTAATAGTTGAGCAGCATCTGGTTCTGCATTCCAACCATCTAAATCCATAAACTCTGCTTCTAGGTTTGCTAATTTCATACCATCTTCATCTGTAAATTCTGTTTGTTGATACATCTTGTCTTTTTCTTCCATTATTTGATAAAGCTTCTGATTACCCATTATAACAACATCAATAACTCTTTTATCTTCAAATTGATAATGGTCTTGTTTTAATATTGATAATCTTTCACCTTTTGAAATTATAATCTCACCAGTTGTTGTTTCAAGTTCTCCACTTAATAATTTTAAAAATGTTGACTTTCCTGACCCATTTGCGCCAATTAAACCATAACAATTACCATTTGTAAATTTTATATTAACATCTTCAAATAAAGTTCTTTTTCCAAATTTTAAGCTTACATTATTTACTTGTATCATTTTATCACCTCAAAAACTTATTATATTTTACTATAGAATAAATAAAAAGACAAGTTTCCTTGCCTTTTACATTTTCATAACGTATTCTTTTACTGTGTCGGTTTTTGAAAAAACGTCAGCAAAAAAATCACTTGTATTTACATTTTCTCTTTTTATTGATAATAATTCTTTGAACTGTTTTTCCATAGCATTTGTTACACCACATTTTTTTATTTCTGATACTAACATTGCACTTATTAATAGGTGTAATTGAAAGTTATTTAATTTTTGAAGTTCTTCAGTAGAAAAAATATCTTCTAAGATTGAATATTCACTTGGATCTGTTATAAACAAATCGCCATTAAAAATACAATTTGATTGATCAATTCCATTTAATAATACAGATTTTTCACTCAATTTTTTACTATCATTTTCTAAAATCGATATATTACCAATTAATTCATCAATTGGTAATGATATCATTCTTCTTCCTAAACCTTTTTTCTCAACTAATCTGTAAGTATAGCCTCGAAATGTTTTGTTGTAAAATAGTAAGTTGCGTGGTAATAAAATTCTTTGTGTATCTATTTCTGTAAGACGCTTTGCTGTTTCTGCATCAATTGGAGGTGTTGTATCTTCTCTAAAGATTTTTAATGCAGATTTTCTATATTTATATACATCACCATTTTTACCGCTTGCAATTTTAGTCAATTTTTTCAATAAAATTTCTTCATTTTTCCCGTCCAATATAAATCCCATATTTCCCTCCGTTTATTTGCGATTAATATACCATACTTTTTTTTATTTGTAAAATAATATTATTTTTTATAAAAGTGTGATACAAATTTTGCAAACTCATAGAGAATTATATCGCTTTTATTGATTGCAAAACTTTTTCCCATTGCTTTTCCACCAATTGTTAGTGAAGCAATAATTGCTGCAACGGTTAAGCTTGTAATTAAAGGATTGCAATTATATCTTGTAACTAATTGAGCTGCAATTGTTGTTCCTGCGGCACCTGAAACTATACCACAAATATCACCTATAACATCACAACAAAATGTAGATACTTTATCAGCGCTTTTTTTGAATTTTACAGCTATATTAGCTCCTTTTACTTTTCTAGAATTCATTGAATGAAAAACCGCTTCATCTGCTGTTGTTACTGATACACCAATTATATCAAACATAATTCCTAGCACAATAAATTGTAATGTTTTAATTATTCCCATGACAATTGACATATGTGGAATTGTCATTTCTGATATAAATGACATTGTAAAAGAAATAGAAAAAGCAAGTACCACAATAATTAATATCCATTTTACATTGATTACTTCTTTTTTTATTTTTTCTTTCCTTTTAGTTTCTTTTATTAAATATTCTAATTCTGACATTTTTTTCTTAAACATATTCATCCCTCATTATTTATTATAGCAAAAAAAAAGTAGTATAACTACTTTGATTACTAATTAATTGGTTTGGCCTTTGATATAATTAACCTTGAGCCTTAGGTCAAGTAGGATTTCCCTGATTCCTACATATCCGTTACCAGATATGCGGTTCCCCTTTAAAGGAATCAATATGTCGTTACCGAATCATACGACTTGATTACCACTTAGTGCCACTGCAATCCTATATCAAAATACACCCTAGGAGATTTCCTCTCCAACACTTTATTATTAATTCTTTTTTGCAAAAACAAATTCAAGATGCGATACCTTACTATAATTGGCCGATTATACTAAGTTAGTTCATCTATCCCAATATTTTCACTCAAGACAGGCTACGCTGTACATAACTTTCGCCACAATACAGGTTCAATCCAATTTCGTACTAAATATTAATTAATTTACCACAAGAATTGGTCTCCGCGAATAGTGGGTCGTGATTCGTATGCCATTACGAGTCGCCCAATATTCTTCATCTCCAGCATCCACCCCAAACTGGGCGTAAGAAGCAGACACCAAAGGTTTCATCGATATGCCCTTTAACGAATCTTTAAGCTCGTCTTCCTAATAAAGTAATTGACTAGAATAATGTGCCATCAATTACGTTCCTAATTATACTATATTTTATTCAAAATGTCAAGTTTTATTACATATCGATAGTGTAAAATAGTTTTGGGATTGAGTATACAAAAAGGAAGACCTTTTGT
>ENA-UPXM01004383-UPXM01004383.1-activated-sludge-metagenome-genome-assembly--contig:-NODE-4383-length-14507-cov-40.979518_pt1 | contig 14507 bp, 9 predicted proteins | sample MGYA00238178_ERZ772708 | MGnify/ENA primary metagenome ERZ772708 (study PRJEB29002, sample SAMN05720212) | activated sludge metagenome | isolation source: anaerobic digester from wastewater... | reverse complement strand
CTTATTTGAACAACTTCTTGCAGAGGGTGGGGATGTCGGAAATGGGGGTGACGGTAATGCCGCCTTCAGGACGCTTTGCAAAAGAACTTTCCTTGTTGTATGAAGAGATGAATATCTGTTCAAATCCGAGCTTCTCGGCCTCGGCAATGCGTCTCTCCACCTGACTGACCGGACGAATCTCGCCGCTGAGTCCCACTTCAGCAGCAAAGCAGATTTTCGGACTTATATGGAGATCAAAATTTGAGGAAAGAATTGCAGCGGCAATGGCCAAATCACATGCAGGATCGCTGACTCTCAACCCTCCGGCAATATTGAGGAAGACATCTTTGGCTGCAAGTCTGAATCCGGCGCGCTTTTCCAGTACTGCAAGCAACATATTGAGCCGCCGAACATCAAATCCGGTAGTGGAGCGTTGAGGAGTGCCGTAAGTCGCCGTGCTTACCAATGATTGTATTTCAATCAAAAAGGGTCTTGTGCCATCCATCATGGCACTTACCGCCACTCCGCTCAAATCATCCTTGTGCATCGGCATAAAGATCTCGGAGGGATTGGAAACTTCCCGAAGACCATTGCCGGTCATCTCGAAAACCGCAAGTTCATCGGTGGATCCGAAACGGTTTTTGATGCTGCGAAGGATACGGTAGGCGCCTTTTGTGTCGCCCTCAAATAGCAGCACTACATCTACTATGTGCTCCAGAATTTTCGGGCCGGCGATGGAACCGTCTTTGGTGATGTGTCCGATCAGGATTACCGGTACATTGCTCTCCTTTGCGTAGCGAAGCAGTACGGAGGCACATTCTCTAACTTGCGATACACTGCCGGCGGAGGACTCAATGTTCTCGCTGTAGATGGTCTGGATGGAGTCGATTATGAGCAAAGAGGGCTTAACTTCCTTGGCCTGCACCAGGATATTCTCCAGCAGAGTTTCACCCAGCACATAGCATTGCGAGTCATCGCCCTGCAGTCGTTGGGCGCGGAGTTTGATCTGAACCGCACTCTCCTCTCCCGATACATAAAGGGTCTTGAGTCCTGAAGCATGGAGCGGAATCTGAAGGGAGAGAGTAGATTTACCGATGCCTGGTTCCCCTCCTATGAGAATCATTGAGCCTTGCACCATTCCTCCTCCAAGTATTCTGTCCAGTTCCGTATTTCCTATGGAAAATCTCTGTTCTTCGTCAAAAGTAATTCCGGTCAGAAGCTGGGGACGTGCATCTTGTGTCTGTATTAGGTTACGGTTGCGTCCGGAAGCTCCACCTCCGGTGCCGGCAGAGGATTTTGGCTCCTCCACCATACTGTTCCATTCGCCGCAAGCGGGGCAGCGTCCCATCCATTTTGGACTTTCATTACCGCAGGAGCTGCAGAACCAAGCTGATTTTCTCTTTGCCATGATGCAAAGATAATAAATCACCAAAAAAACTTTGATATACCGTAAAATTATCTGATGAATAAGTTTTATTTTTCCTATTTTTGCGAACAAACCAAAAACCTCAAAAGCAGTGATCAGTTTCAATATTGAATACAAGACCTATTTCGGCCAGCAATTGTATGTTGCAGGTTCAATCCCCGAGTTGGGAAAGTGGGATTATTCCCGTGCACTTCCTATGAAATATTCTGAAGGGGGAAATTGGAAAGCAAACATCAAAACCCTTCAAGGTACCTTTTCATACAAATACATACTCAAGAGTCCTTCGGGTATCCTGGTTGAAGTAGGTGAACCCAGAACTATTTCAACCATCGGCCGCTTCGGCAACATTGTACTGCAAGATATGTGGCAGGGAAGCAGCGACCATTCCGCTTTTCTTTCAGCTCCCTTTGCAAATGTCTTTTACAGGAGGAAGAGCCTGAAGTCTCCGGTGGAGTCAAACTTTGTAAAGGAACTCGTTATCAGGGTGACCGCACCTCTGGTTCAATCCGAAGACTCTATTTCTATTTGCGGTGAGTCCGATGCTCTTGGAAACTGGAATCCGCTTAAGGCCCTGCCTATGCGTCCTGTTTCAGGATGCAGGTGGGAGGTGGCTCTGGATGCGTCACGCTTGCCTGAAGTTGTGAGGTTTAAGTTTATAAAGCTTATAGGAGAGTCTGCCTGTATCTGGGAGGCTTGTGATAACAGGGTACTTGAGATTCCTGTGTTGGCAAAGGGAGGCTCCATACGTTATGAATGCGGTGTGACAACTTTCCCGCCGCGTACTCCCCGTTTTGCAGGAGTGGCGGTTCCTGTTTTCTCGCTACGCAGTAAAGAGGGCTATGGCATAGGTGATTTTAGCGATATCCGAAAACTGGTAGATTGGGCTACCATCACACAGCAGAGCATTATCCAGCTTTTACCTATCAACGATACCTGGTCTACGGGTACCTGGACCGACTCGTACCCCTATTCGGGCATCTCAATCATGGCTTTGCATCCTATATATATCAATCCTTCTCTTGTTGGAAAGGTGGATGATATCGCTAAGTTAAAGAAGTTTGAGTCAGAGCGACGTGCTCTTAATGCCCTCGAAACTCTCGATTATGAGAGGGTTTTGCATCTCAAGGATGCTTGGTGTAGGACACTTTTCGAGCAAAACGGCGATTCATTTATGGAGGATCCCGGATTTCAGGAGTTTTTTGAGGGCAATCGCGAATGGCTTCTTCCTTATGCGGCCTTTTGTGTTTTGAGGGATAAATATGATACTGCCGACTTTTCCCGTTGGGAAAAATATTCCATTTATGATCGCAAAAAGGTAGACACTCTCTGGAAAAATGTGCGCTCCGGCCGGGAAATGAGGTACTATGTATATCTGCAGCACCATCTTCATCTCCAGATGCTGGATGCCCGTGATTATGCCCATTCCAGAGGCATAGCCATAAAAGGTGACATTCCGATAGGAATTACACCTCAAAGCGTGGAAGCCTGGAGTGAGCCCCATTATTTCAATATGGATGCACAGGCGGGTGCGCCGCCTGATGACTTTTCGGTCAAAGGCCAGAACTGGGGCTTTCCTACTTATAATTGGGCAAGGATGGCTGAAGATGGTTATAGCTGGTGGAAGAGACGTTTTACCAAGATGGCGGAATATTTCGATGCATACCGCATAGACCATGTTCTGGGATTTTTCAGGATCTGGCAGGTGCCTTCCAATCAGGTTCTCGGCCTTATGGGACATTTCAATCCCGCCATGCCCTACTCCTATGAGGATATGATATCGCGCGGATTTGATTTCAGGTACGACCGTCACGCTACTCCCTTTATCCGCTACTATATGCTTCGCGAAATGTTCGGTGACAGGTGTCAGATGGTGCAGGAGACATTTCTCGATTCGAACGAGCTTGATGTTTTCACTCTTAAACCTGAATTTTCCAACCAGAAACTCATTGAGGCCTGGTTTGAGGGCAAAGAGGATAATGAGCTGAAGGATGGCATAATGGCCCTTGCCGGAGAGGTTCTCTTTGTGGAGGATCCCCACAATTTCGGATGCTTCCATCCGAGAATTTCCGCTCAGTATACTTACAGCTATCAGGCACTTTCCGAAGAGGAAAAGTCGGCATTCAACCGTCTCTATGATGAATTTTTCTATACAAGGCACAATTCATTCTGGCAGGAGGCGGCCATGCGCAGACTGCCTCAACTGATTACTGCCACCAATATGCTCACTTGCGCTGAGGATCTCGGTATGATACCGGCCTGCGTACCGCCGGTACTCGAACAACTCAAGATACTTACGCTCGAAATACAAAGGATGCCTAAGGAGGTAGGTGTCAACCTAGGTAACCCGGCATACTATCCCTATCTTTCGGTTTGTGCTACCGGCACACATGATACCAGTACTCTCCGCGGTTGGTGGCTTGAAAGGTATGGCGAAGATTGCCCCAGCCATCATTGCGAAGATATAGTGGACAGCCATCTCAATTCCCCGGCCATGCTTACCATATTGCCGCTTCAGGATTGGTTCTCTCTGGATGATTCTCTACGTGTAGAGGATCCGGAAAGTGAGCGCATCAATATACCCTCAAACCCCAAACACTACTGGAGGTACAGGATGCACCTCACTCTTGAGGATCTATTCGATAAAACGCAATTCAACTCACACATTGCACATAAAGTGATCCTAAGCGGTCGTTCAGAAAGATAATCCATCACACACAACTATGACAAAAAGCACTTCTACTGAAAAGAAAACCCGTAAGAAACTGGCCATCCACTGGCAGATTCTCATTGGTATCGGTCTCGGTATCATCTTCGGTATCGTGATGACCAAATTCATTCCTTACGAAAAATGGTCTCCCTACATAAAATGGGCAGGGGATATGTTCCTCAGAGGACTGAGGATGATTGTAATCCCTCTTATTTTCTCATCCATTGCACTTGGCGTGGCCGGAATGGGCGATTCCAAGGCTCTTGGACGTATTGCAGGCAAAACTTTTGCCTTTTATATAGTCACTACGCTAATTGCCGCTACTATAGGACTGACACTGGTTAATATAGTCAAACCCGGAGTTGGGGCAGACCTCAAACTGACCGAAAATGTTACTGAACTGGCCGGCACTCAGGTATCGTTCATAGATCAGATTGTGCACATAGTGCCGGCAAATATATTTGAGGCATTGAGCACGGGAAATCTGCTTGCCATCATCTTTTTTGCCATAGTTTTTGGTTTTTTTATCACTATGGTTGACCAGAAACAGCAGACTACGCTAAAGGATATTCTGCAAGCCATCTACGATGTAATAATGAAGATAACGCTCTTTATCATCAAGCTTGCTCCCTACGGAGTGTTTGCTATAGTAGCCAATGTGGTGGGCAAACAGGCGGGGGACACAAAAGCCCTGCTCGACATTGCGGGCAGTCTTGGGATATTCGTTCTCATAGTTTGGGGAGGTCTGCTTCTTCATGGTGGAATCGTACTGCCCGCACTTGTAAGGATACTAGGCAAGGCAAATCCCTGGAAACATATTTCCAAAGTCTCAACAGCTCTTTTGACGGCATTTTCTACCTGTTCTTCAGGTGCGGCCCTGCCTTTCAATATTCGACAAACGCAGGAGTGTGGTGTTTCGAGCAAGATTGCCAGTTTCGCCCTTCCTCTGGGTGCTACCATTAACATGAATGGAACTGCTCTTTACGAGTGCGTTGCAGCGATATTCATTGCACAGGCTTACGGTATTGAATTGACCATAATGCAGCAGGTCATACTGGTCTTTACCTCTCTGATGGCTGCTATCGGTGCTGCCGGTATCCCTATGGCTGGAATGGTGATGCTCACCATCGTGCTCAATGTGGTAGGTCTGCCTCTTGAGGGCATCGGACTTGTATTGGCTGTAGAGCAACTCTGCGATATGCCCCGCACAATGATAAACACCTACGGCGACACTTGTGGTGCCGTAATCGTTGCCAGAAGTGAGGGCGAAGAACTTACGATTTAGAATAAACCGTGTAACTGCGCATCAATCTTATCGGTAATGGTGCGGAAATGAAGAGGATTCTCCTGAAAATTGAGGTTATCTACGTCAATTATCAGGAGATTTCCGTCTTTGTATTCCTCAATCCACTTCTCATAACGTTCGTTGAGGCCTTTGAGATAGTCAAGACGAATACTGCTTTCGTATTCGCGTCCGCGTTTCTGGATATTGTTTACCAGATTGGGAATGCTTGAACGGAGATAAATCAACAGATCGGGAGCTTTTACAAGCGACACCATTAGCGAAAACAGAGAGGCGTAGTTTTCATAGTCGCGGGTGGCCATCAGTCCCATCGCATGAAGATTAGGAGCAAATATACGGGCATCTTCGTATATGCTGCGGTCCTGAACGATCACATCGTCAGACTTGCTGATCTCCACAACATCGAGAAATCTTTTGTTGAGAAAATAAATCTGTATGTTGAACGACCAGCGTTCCATATCGTTATAGAAATCCACAAGGTAGGGATTGTAGTCTACGGACTCGTATCTGGGAGTCCAGCCGTAGTGTTCGGCAAGCATCTTGGTGAGTGTGGTTTTACCACTTCCGATATTTCCTGCGATAGCGATGTGCATAGCTCCTGATAAAATTGCGTTATTGACAAAAATACAAACTCTTTTTCGTATTTTTGCAATTATTCGTACAAATCTCTTATTATGGTCAATTATAAATGTTTCTATTTTAATGAATTGAGGGTGGGATGCTATCTGATTTGGGATGACACCCGCGAGTGTGTGATTGTGGATCCGGGATGCAAGGATGACAATGAATTGGGACGTTTGGTGAAGTTTATAGGGGAAAACTCGCTCATTCCCGTCAAAATTCTTCTCACTCATGGCCATTTTGATCATGTAATGGGGGTACAGGGCGTTGCCGACAAATGGGATCTCAAAGCTTATATTCATCCCAATGATCGCAATTTTGCCCTTTCGGCCCACGAGTCTTGCAGCTATTTCGGATTTTATATGGAACCCATAACTTGTGAGGTACTCAATATATCCGATAATTCCACTATAGAATTCGGTACAACCAAACTCAAAGTGATCCATACGCCGGGTCATACCCAAGGTTCTGTCTGCTTTCATTATAGAAAACAGAAACTACTCTTCTGCGGTGATACCCTTTTTGCGGGAAGTATAGGGCGCACAGACCTTCCCGGAGGCAATTTTGACCAGTTGATAGAGAGCATTACGCAGAAGCTCCTCTCACTGGACAGCGCAACAAGGGTGATGCCCGGCCATGGCCCCGAGACTACCATAGGATACGAATATTCCACAAATCCTTTCCTCGGCTGACATTATGGGCGGAGGCACCGACCATATCGAAATTACCGGTGCGAGGGTCCACAATCTCAAGAACATTGATCTGTCAATTCCTCGCGATCGTCTCGTCGTGGTGACAGGACTCTCCGGCAGTGGTAAATCCTCCCTCGCATTTGATACCATCTATGCGGAGGGGCAGCGCCGCTATATGGAGACCCTTTCCGCCTATGCCAGGCAATTTATCGGCATTCTCGAGAGACCGGATGTGGAGGATATCAAAGGGCTTAGTCCCATAATTGCCATAGAGCAGAAGACCACCGGCCGCAATCCGCGTTCGACAGTCGGTACCATAACCGAAATATATGATTTCTTCCGCCTCCTTTATGCCCGCGCAGCGGATGCATTTTCGCCGGAGAGCGGAAAAAAGATGATCCGCTATACGGATGAGCAGATTACCGATCTGATCATAGAAAACCACAAGGAAGAGAGAATCCTGCTATTGGCTCCCCTTGTAAAGGGACGCAAAGGTCACTACAAGGAGCTCTTTGAGCAACTCATCCGCAAAGGATACAACCAGGTGCGCATCGATGGAGAGATTAAATGGCTCTCCGATGTTAAGCCGCTCGATCGCTACAAGGTGCATTTTGTGGAATTGGTGGTGGATAAACTCATCCCTCGTGAAGAGGAGCGCAAGCGCATTAGGGAATCGGTACTTACTGCGCTTCATCAGGGCAAGGGATCTCTGGCAATTTTAAGAATGGAGGATGACTCCATTGAGCACCTGAGCCGCCATCTGATATGCCCTGAGAGCGGCCTCTCTTTTGCAACACCGGCTCCTCATACCTTCTCGTTCAATTCCCCGCAGGGAGCTTGCCCTCACTGCAAGGGATTGGGTACAATAGCTACCGTGGATATCGGCAAGATAATCCCGAATTTCTCCAAATCCATCGCCGGTGGGGGTATTGAGAGCGTTGGAGCGCTAAGGGACAATACTACTTTCAGATTTCTGGAGGCAATTGCTTCAAAATATGGTTTCTCGCTGCACGACCCCATCAGCACTATCCCGGAAGATGTGCTGAATCTCATTCTTTACGGCTCGGACGAGCTCCTGAGGATAGGCAAAGGCTCCAATATGGAAATGGCCTCGTTTCAGGGAGTTATTGCGTTGATTTATCACAATAATGATGAGAGCGATCAGGTTTGGGATAAGAAAGAGCTCTTCGTGGATGAAATGGTCTGTCCCGTGTGTAACGGAACGCGGCTCAAGAGCGAGTCACTCTGCTTCCGCATAGATGACAAAAACATAGCCGAGGTGGCCGGAATGGAAATTGATGCCCTCTATGAATGGGTTTGCGGACTTCACCGGAGACTCTCTCCCAGGCAACTGATAATAGCTGAGGACATTCTCAAGGAGCTGAAAGACAGGATAGGTTTTCTTAAGGAAGTAGGACTTGATTATCTTTCCCTCGATCGCACCACACGTTCACTTAGCGGCGGCGAAAGTCAGCGTATCCGGTTGGCTACTCAGATAGGTTCCAAACTGGTCAATGTGCTCTATATCCTCGATGAGCCCAGCATCGGTCTCCATCAGAGAGATAATCTCAAGCTCATCAACTCCCTGAAGGCACTCCGCGATGAAGGCAACTCCGTGATGGTGGTGGAACACGATCAACAGATGATGGAAAATGCAGATTGGCTGATAGACCTTGGTCCGGGTGCGGGAGAGAAAGGCGGTGAGCTGTTATACAATGGGCCTCCCGGAGATATTGCCTCCGGCAGTTGCCAAAGTCTTACAATTGATTATCTCCTCGGGCGGAAAACCATAGAGATCCCATCTGTTCGCCATAAAGGCAATGGAAAATATATAATTCTGGAGGGAGCCACCGGTAATAATCTCAAAAATGTCACCCTTAATCTCCCTCTGGGTCTTTTTGTGGGCATTAGCGGAGTCAGCGGCAGCGGCAAATCTTCACTAATCAACGAAACTCTGATGCCGATACTCAGCCGCCATTTTTACAGATCCAAATACAAAGTGTTGCCTTATAAATCGATTAACGGTATCTACAATATCGACAAGATTATAGAGATCGACCAGGCTCCGATAGGACGCTCACCACGCAGCAATCCTGCCACCTATACAAATGTCTTTACTGACATAAGAAGGCTTTTCGGGGAGACTCCCGATGCAAAAATCAGGGGATTCAAGGCCAACAGATTCTCTTTCAATGTCAAGGGGGGTCGCTGTGAAGTTTGCAAAGGAGCCGGAGTACAGGTAATAGAGATGAATTTCCTGCCCCCTGCCTACGTCACCTGTAAAGAATGCAACGGCCTTCGTTATAAGCCGGATACCCTTGCGGTCAAATACAAGGGGAAGAGCATCAACGATGTACTCAATATGACCATTTCCCAGGCTTGTGATTTTTTTGAAGCGATACCTGCCATATCACAAAGGCTTCGCACACTAAAAGATGTAGGGCTCGGATACCTTAAGCTCGGACAGCAGAGTACCACTCTCAGCGGCGGCGAAAGCCAGCGTCTCAAACTTTCGGCAGAACTTGCACGCAGAGACACAGGCAATACACTCTATATTCTTGATGAACCCACCACAGGACTTCATTTCGAGGACATAAAAGTGCTCCTTAGAGTACTTCGCCGTCTGGTAGATCAGGGTAATACCGTAGTAATTATCGAGCATAATCTGGATGTGCTCAAATCAGTCGATTATCTGATAGATCTAGGTCCGGAAGGGGGAAAAGGAGGCGGTCAGATCATTGCAGAAGGTACTCCCGAGCAGGTGGCTGCTTGTGATGCTTCCTATACGGGTGGTTTTCTTCGTAATATACTCGAAGTGAAATGATCCTTTATCAGCGTGGTCTTAGCCAAACTGCCGGATTCTGCTTCGTAGTTCCCTTCCATATCTGGAAATGGAGTTCGGAGGTATTGCCCTCTTCGTTGAGGATACCGATAGGCTCCCCTGTAGCCACCTTGTCTCCTGTTTTGACATTCACCTTTTTCAGTTTGCAGTAGAAAGTAAAATAGGTGCCGTGCTGGATAAGGACGCATTGGTTGTAACCGGGCATCATTATAATCTGCTTGACAACTCCATCAAACACGCAGAGAACTTCTGCATTCCTTGAAGTGGATATGTCTATACCGTTATTTTCCGGCAGTTTGAGATTTTTGTAGACAGGGTGGTAATGGACACCATATTTTCCAATTACAACCCCTTTGGCCACCGGCCAGGGAAGTTTTCCCTTATTTTGCTCAAACATTCCTGAAAGAGTGTAATCAATTGGAGTTTTCTCTTTTTGTTGAGTCTTGACGGCTTTGCTGAGAATGCTTTCTATCTCGCGATTGAGTTTTTCCACCTGCCGGCGTTTCCTCTCCAGTTCGCGCATTTGTTGTTTACGGCTTTTGGCAAGGTTGTCCGCCACTTGACGGCTAATGGTCTCTTCACGCAGTAATTCTTTGTACTCCTGCTCACGTTCGGCGCGGGTAGCCTCAGCTTTCTTTTTCATATTCTCGAGTTCCTTCTTCTCGCGTTCGAGTTGTGCCTGCTTTTCTTTAATTTTAACTCCCTGAGCATTGACAACATCTGCAAGATTTTTCAGATATGAAAATCTACGATAGCCCTGCCCGAGGCTTTCGCTGGCAAATAGGTACATAAACCACACTTTAGTATCGCGATTTTTATAGGTATTGCGAACCAGGCGCGCATAATAACTTTCAAGAGTGTCGATTTCGCGCTGAAGGGTTCGGATTGAGTGGTTTTTTGCGTTTATATTGCGACCTATCTCTGCTATTTCCTTGTCAATGCCTTCGATTATTGCTTTGCGGTTGGATATTTTTCTGCTGATGAGAGTCAGTTGCAGAGTACTGGCTTTCTCCTTCGAGAGAATCTCCTTGAGCTGCTTATTGATAAACTCGATCTCCTCCTCGAGCCGCTTTTTCTGCTCCGACTGGCGCGAGGTATCCTGTGCGGAAAGGCTCGAAAATGGTAGTAGAAGTACGAGTATTAGCAGGAGCCGTTTCATGGTTATCTGCCGATTTCAGCTTTTTTGGCCTTGATTTTCTCCTCGATGCCAAGTGTGTCATCGAGTGCTTTTGCCTGATTCCAGTAAACAAAGGCAAGGTCATACTCCTTGAGTGCAAAGAGCACATCACCATAATGGTCCATAATCACAGCATTCTCTTTACCTCCGTAGAGCATTGCATGTTTGAATATTGCCTTTGCTTCGATGTCCTGTCCGAGCAGGTGCAGAATCCAGGCATAGGTATCGAGGTAGGTGGGGTTGTCCGGCTCCTGTTTGATGGTAATTTCGCTCATCGCCTTCGCCTTTTTCAGGTTTTTGCCCTCCAGAGCAAGGAAGTATGCGTAATTGTTGAGGGTTGGCGCATAATTCGGATTGGTCTTGAGCACCTTTTTGTAGTGTTTGTAGGCATTTTTGCTATCTCCTTTCTGGTGATAAAGATCGCCCAACATGGAGTTGGAGAAGACGATTATGGCACTGTCTTTCGGTGCAGATGCTGCGATGAGTTTGAAATCTCTGATGGCCGAGTCGTAATCCTCCTTCAAGCCGTAGGCAAACCCTCTAAGCTGGACTATGTCAAAATTGTAGCCGAAACGCTCAATGACTCCATCACAGGCAGGTATCAGTTCGTCCCACATTTTCTGGTAGTAGAGCATCATAAGGTATTGAATGGCAGCCTCCGGATTGTCGGAATGATTTTCGTAATTCTGCCTCATCAACTCTATTGCATAGTGGGGTTTATCCATTCTGTAGAAAAACACCCCTGCCATTGTGGTGATGCCCTCATCTTTCGGATGCGTGGTATATGCGTCGATTACCATTTGCTCCGTCTCCTCCGGAAATGCCATGACAAATTGAGATGACTCGGTCAACTTGTTGAGGTATTCGGATTTGAGGAGGGGAGAGATGGCCGGATCTTTCATGAATATGCTCATATCGGCAAAATACCTATCATACTGTCTGAGTGCCTGATAAACATGTGCGCGGCCATAATATGCGGGGGAATAGTCCTGGTCCATATCAATGGCCTGGTTGTAATAGAAGAGCGAAAGGGAGTCGTTGTAAAGTGATGCGTAGCGGTCACCGAGCATTGTAGCCATTCTCGGACTCTGACAATCTTGATAATAACTTTCAAGATAGTCGTAGAGTTGTTTGTCGGTGTAAGTACCCTGTTTGCTCATAAGGTCCATTCTGGTCAGGCCTATCATCTCATTTTTGCCAAGTTTCCCCTCTATTTTATCGAGTGTGGCCAGAGCTTTTGTGATATCGTTCTGGTTGAGATATGCATTGATTGCCGTAAAATAGAGTTCGCTCTTTCCGGGAAAGGCCTCAATCAGTTCTTCAAGCAAAAGGGTGGTCAGTTCAATCCTGTCCGTCTCAGCATAGAAGAGGGCCAGGGAATATTTGTACCAATAGTTATTCGGGTCAATGGCGAGAGCCTTCTTGAATTCATCTTCCGCCTTGGCGTGACTGTTCTCGTTTGCCGAATAGATCATTGCCAGATAGAAGTGGGCGGCATCATTATCGGGGTTTGCCTTTATCTCTTTGATGAATAGGGAATGAGCCTCGGCTATTTCCCCCATCTGATAGGCTTGTAATGCATCAAGATAGGTGTGTGACTGTGCTGTGCATGGCAGCGGAGCGACGATTATCGCAAATATTAGCAGAAATTTTCTCATCTTTCTCTACAATTCTTTATATTGTACGCAATATGCAAAATTAAGTATAAATGTTCAAACAAAAATCACTCCAAAAATATTTTGCACCCGATGCAACATTTTGTGCTATTTTTGCATCTATATAATGAAACAGTCAATGAAAAAGCAGTCGGCTTTAACTGATACTGATTTAAATGATCTCATCCGGAGGTGTTTGAAGAAAGATGTCGTAGCTCAGAAGCGCTTGTACGACGCCTACGCGCCAAAGATGCTGGCTTTATGTATCAGATATATGGGTGACCGCGAAGCAGGGATGGATGTCTTGCAGGACGGATTTGTAGCAGTTTTCATGAAACTCCGTACCTACAAGGGTGAAGGTTCTTTTGAAGGTTGGATGAGGAAGATTTTTGTCAATGAAGCATTGATGGTACTTCGCAAAAACGACGCACTTCGTTATGCAGACAAGATTGACAATGTTCCTGCGGCATCTATGATGCAAAGCAACGACGATGCCGTTTCCAGGATGGGTGTAAAAGAGCTCACCGCACTTATTGAAAGTATGCCTCCGGGCTACCGTGCGGTCTTCAATCTTACCATTGACGGGTTTCAACATGACGAGATCGCCCGGATGCTGGGCATATCTTCAGCATCATCCAGGTCGCAACTCTCGAGAGCCAGGGAATGGCTGCAGAAAAGGATTGAAGAATTATATTGAATGAACGAAAAAGATCTATACAAACTCTTGCAGGAAAAGCTTGATTCCAGCGTTGAGATGCCTGATGCGTCTGTTTGGGATGGTATCTGCAGCAAGATGGCACGCCGCTACCGGATGATGGTGGTGCGTCGCGTTTCGTTCATTTCGGTTGCAGCCGCAGCGGTACTTGCTGCCGGATTGTTCATATTCAGGGGAGATGAGATTTCCACTTTACCTTCTGCCCCTTCGGTTATGGCTGAGAGTATTCTCCCCGAAACGGAGACTCCGGCTGATCAGGATGTCATGCCCATGGCTGAACAAATTGCCGGCCTTACATCTTCAGGTGTAACGGCTCAGCAGGCAAAGCCCGTTTCTCGTTCCGTAACACCTACTTTAGACAAACTTACAGAGAGTCCGTCAACTACAGCCGACAAAGTTGTTGAGGAGAAAGTCGTTGCCGATATCGTTGTATCAGGCGATGATGTAGCAGAAGAGCAGGTAGTCGTACAAGAGGATAGGCCTGCTACGAATCCTGTAATCCGGGAATGGGATGAGAAGGACCTTGAGGGAATTATTGGTAAAGAAGAACCTGTACGTCGTAAATTCAAAAAGAACACATCATTACTCGCTATATCTTCAAATATATCACAAGTAGCATCAAAGGATGGCTTAATAGCTGATCTTGGGCCGAAATATGCTCCGTCGGAATTAGGCACTGCTTTTGAGACCCATAGCATTATCCCCTTTGATGATGAACCGCAGTTTGACATACCGCTGTCGTTCAGTCTCCAGTTCAAACAATCCATAGTGCCTAGATTGTATATAGGTACAGGTCTTGTTTATACCTATCTTCATACGCAGTACAGCGCTATGATAGATTTGGAGAGACACCCCAATGTCTCCAGCCAGCTTCATTACCTCGGCATTCCACTCAATCTCTCTTACAATTTTGTTGACCGTCCAAGGTTTGACGCATTTGTGTCAGTGGGTGGCATGGTGGATAAATGCATTATGAGGCGTTATGTCTATGGCAGCACGGATAGACGTGAAAAAGTTGACGGTGTGCAATGGTCGGTGAATTTGGGTCTGGGCGCGGAATACTGGTTTGTAAAACATGTAGGTATTGCATTTAAACCTTCAGTGGCCTATTATTTTGATAATAATCAGCCGCTCAGCATCCGCACCCAGCAGCCGATACAGTTCAACCTCGAATTGGGCTTGAGATTCAGGATGTAGCGTAATATTTCATACATAAAATAGAAAAGCGACCTTCGGGTCGCTTTTCTATTTACTCTTCATATAGCAGATAAGGTCTTCTTTGCTCTTTAAAGTAGGCGACATCTTCGGCCCACATTGCCTTGATCTCTTCGGCTGAAGCTCCGGACATTATCATTTTTCTGACGTAGTCTTGGCCTATGAGCAGTTCAAA
>ENA-UPXM01004362-UPXM01004362.1-activated-sludge-metagenome-genome-assembly--contig:-NODE-4362-length-14533-cov-6.191187_pt1 | contig 14533 bp, 9 predicted proteins | sample MGYA00238178_ERZ772708 | MGnify/ENA primary metagenome ERZ772708 (study PRJEB29002, sample SAMN05720212) | activated sludge metagenome | isolation source: anaerobic digester from wastewater... | reverse complement strand
ATTATATTTTTTATTAGGGCGTGTCCCCTCGCTACGCTCGGGGTCGGCGCCCGGTTCCAAGTCCGCGGGCACAAGCCGTGGGGTCGCAAGGCGGCAAAAAGAGCTTACAAGCTCGCTTTTTTGCCGCCGCGTCCCCAGCGGCTTCCGCCCTTGCGGGCTTTCCACCTAAGCGCCTCACGCAGCTAACTTGCTCATACAGAAATATTAAACTTTGAGTTTTATACACTTTTTGAGACATTACCTAAAAATAAAAGAATTAGCTGAGAAACTCGCTATTTTCACAGATTTGCCTTATTACGTAATACTCCTTTGTCTTTTTGGACTCAATAGCAAAACGATGATCGGCAGCAAGACCCACAATCCAAACAATTTTATCACTACTCCATAAAATAGGTATCTCCTTCTTTTTCAAGCGATTAATCTTATTGTCAGTAAAAAAATCGCTCAATTTCTTTTTGCCGGTAAGACCGTACGGATGAAAATAGTCGCCAGCCTGCCATTTTCTTATATAAAGCGGAAAAACTAATTTATTTTTGTCAATATATATTGTTTTCTTATCGTCAGAAAATGTAATTTTAGAACTATTTTTGTACAATTCTACTGAAAAACCGTAATTTTTCAACTCTTTTATGTCATTTATGACAATATTTATCGCTTTTTCTTCCTTTTTCTCTGAAATAATTAGTTCCTTTCTGTTTTTTAACAATTGATGAGTCGGTGAATAGAAATATTTCCCGGATTGTGTCCCTAAACGATTGAAAATATCGTAAATAACCGTGCTGTTAAAGTTGAAATCGGTAAGAATTTCGTAAAGAATCAACCTCCCATGTTTTTCAAGTAAGAGTTTATCAATGGAAATATGGTATTTTTTATTTTTTTGTTCTAAATATGCCTTTTTTAACGGATTAATGGAATCTGAAAAAAAGTCATATTGCGATTTAAAAATCTCTATATTTTGAGAAAAAGTATCAATAACTTTCGGATTTATGGTTTTTAAAACAGGGATAATTTGATGTCGAATTTTGTTTCTATGAAATTGAGTGGAAAAATTGGTTTGATCGGTACGGAAAGGAATTTGATTTTCTGTTGCAAAATTTTTAATCTCTTCGGCGGTGAAAGGTAGCAACGGGCGTATAATTTTATTATTAAATGTCGGAATTGCCGTCAATCCCTTTAAGCCTGTTCCCCGCGTTAAATTTAGTAATAAAGTTTCAGCATTATCGTCCGCATGATGCGCTGTAACAATGTAATCGTAATCGTGTGCTAACTCTTCAAACCATTGATAACGTAGTTCTCGAGCCACCATTTCGATAGAGCGTTTAGAATCTTTTTGCTCTGCAAAAGTGTCAAATTCTTTGATAAATATTTTACTATTCGACAAATAAGGAATGGATTTAACAAATTCCATATCCAAATTCGATTCCACTCCACGTAAATGAAAATTACAATGAGCTACGTCAAAGGAGAGATTTATTTGATGAAACAGATAGGCTAAAACCGAAGAATCTAAGCCGCCGCTGACTGCTAAAAGATATTTTTTAGTTTTAAAATCTTTTAGCAGTTTTGTAAAGTGGTCGGCAAAAATTTCCGCATTGAGCATTTATATTATCTATATCTCAAATTATTCGACAATAATCATTTCGTCGATAAGTCGTTGAGCATTAGCAAATTTATCAATAACAAAAAGCACGTAACGAATATCAACATTAATACAGCGTTGTAGGTCAGGGTCGAAGGCGATATTACTGCTAAGCGCTTCAATATTTCCGTCGAACGCACAGCCGATAAGTTCGCCTTTTCCGTTAAGCACGGGGCTACCTGAATTTCCGCCTGTAATATCGTTGTTCGTTAGGAAGCAGACGGGGAGTGTTCCGTCCGGCATAGCATATCTGCCGAAATCTTTGTTTAAAATCAGTTCTTTTAATTTTGCGGGTACGTCAAATTCGTGGTCGCCCGGTATTTCTTTCTCTAATACACCTTTTGCAGTGGTATAGTAGTTGTAAAATACGCCGTCAACAGGATAATATCCAATAACGGTGCCGTAAGTAAAACGCATTGTCGAGTTTGCGTCAGGGTAGAGAGGGGTGTCATTTTTCATCTCTTTCATGGCTGCAAGATATTTACGACGAGGGGTTTCCAATTTCTTAGTAAAATTGAAATATTCATGTTGTGTAAGGAAAATAAGAGTTATCATAGAAGAATAATATTGAATTATAGGGTCGTTGTCATAAATTTTAGCAGACGGTTTTTGTAAATATTTCTCCAAATTTTCTTCAGTAGCAACAATTGATTTTTTGATAGCGTCTTGAGCAAAAGCTTCAAAATTCCCTTTATATTTTTTTTCAATATGGGAGAAAATTACCGGTTGATATTCTGAAGGGAGCGTTGCCATCAATTCGAGCGTAGCAGTGATAATTTTACCTTCGGTAATCAAATCGGTACCTTCCATATTTTCACGATACGTGGCAAGTAGTCTCTCTTTCTTATCTTGAGAGAATGATTTTTCTTTCTCATAAGGTTTTAATCCGTTAAGGAAATGGGGAGTAAAGAGCATTTTGGAGTTCATCAATGTTAAATTAATATAGTAAAAGCAGGTCAAGGCATCTTTATTATTTTCCTCACATGTTTTTTGAATAGATTGGAATGGGTTGCCGTAGAGTTCAACTCTTTGGGGGTCGCTATTAATCCATTTTAACAGTTCTGCTTCTTCTTTCTCTTTCTTTTCCGCTACTTTTAATTTAATAAGACTTGCCGTTTCGCCTTTTTTATTTTTCCAAGTATTTGCCATTGATGCATAGTCGGAGGTGTATGCAATTCTAACGGCATCTCGTGCGTTCATCTCTTCTCTGATAACGGGCAGAATAATATCAAAAGCTTTGATGAAAGCCGCATTATCTACTTCGAGCATATTTCTAATTTCGTAGGAAGTCATAAAGCGGTCTGTTGTTCCGGGGAATCCCCAAATCATAGCAAAGTCGTCAGCTTGCACACCTTTAAGACTAATTGGCAGTACATGTTTAGGCTTTAAAGGAATATTAGACGGGGAATATTCTGCCGGATTTCCGTCTTTATCCGTGTAAATACGAAATAGTGAAAAATCACCCGTATGTCTGGGCCATACCCAATTGTCCGTTTCGTCTCCAAATTTACCGATGGAGCTTGGTGGAGCACCGACTAAACGCACATCTTTATACACACTATAAACAAACATGTAATATTCATTTCCTTCAAAAAACGGTTTAACAACGACTTGATATTTCCCATTTTCAGAATTTTCGGAAACAAGTTTTTTAATAGCTTTATCAATCTTTGTTTGCCGCTCATCTTTCTTATCACTACTTGTTACATCAGCTAAGACGGTGTCGGTAACGTCTTCCATACGTACTAAGAAAGTAGCTGTTAATCCTTCGTTCGGCAGTTCTTCTTCATTAGTTTTTGCCCAAAAACCATACTTTAAATAATCATGCTCTTCACTTGAATGCTCAGCGATGCTTGCATAGCCGCAGTGATGGTTTGTCAGCATAAGTCCGTCAGAGGAGATGATTTCTCCCGTGCAAAAGTTCCCAAGTTGAACAATAGCATCTTTGAGAGATGAATGATTAATATCATACAACTGTTCAGGAGTCAACTTTAGCCCTAATTGCTGCATCTCAGCATAATTATACTCTTTGACAAACATTGGGAGCCACATACCTTCATCAGGCGGTGTCATGGCACCTATCTTTCCGATAAATAGTGCCAATACGGAAATAAGAAAAATTTTTTTCATAAAAACGGATTTTAAAAATTATAAATTAAATGTATTTTTCACCAAAATCTATTTGTACATCATTAACATATTGTCGAATTTGTTGTTCATCTTCTTTTTTGCAAATCAATAAAATATTATCATTTTCAACGACAATATAGTCCTCAAGCCCTTGAATGACAACAATTTTATCTTTTGGTACGTGAATGATGGAGCGTTTTGTATTGTAGGTTTTAACTTTTTTCCCTATAATGGAATTTTGATTTTCATCTTTTGTTCTTATTTCGTGTAATGCTCCCCAAGTACCGATATCAGACCATCCGAAATCGGCGGCATAAACAAAAACGTTATCTGCTTTTTCGAGGATGCCGTAGTCGATAGAGATATTTTTACAAATTCCGTATATTTTTTTAATAAAATTCTTTTCTTTAGGTGTATTATAAAATTGTTCACCCTGAGCAAAAAGTTGGTCTATTTCGGGTAGATACATGTGGAATGCATGTTGAATCGTTTTCAATGACCACATAAAGACACCGGCATTCCATAGAAAGTCGCCGCACTCAATGAATTTTTTTGCCATTTGAAGTTCTGGTTTTTCGGTGAAGGTCTTAACCGGAAAAATAGAATTATTTGTCGGGTATGGTTGTTCTTCGAAATCATATTGAATATAACCGTAGCCCGTATTGGGATAAGAGGGGCGAATGCCAATTGTCAGGAGCCAATCTTGCGTTGAGACGGCTTCTAAGCCGGAGAGAATCACTTCGGTGAAAACTTTCTCGTTAAGAATCCGGTGGTCTGATGGAGCAACAACTACAACGGCATTAGGATTTTGTTGTTTTATTTTATAGGTGGCGTACGCTATGCAGGGTGCCGTATTTCGACGTGTAGGTTCTAAAATAATCTGACTGTCACTTAATTCCGGAAGTTGTTGCTTTATTAAATTATAATGGTTCGCATTGCCGACTAAAAATGTTTTTTTGGGGACAAATATTCAAAAAACGATTATACGTTTTTTGAATTAAAGTTTTTCCTTCGCCTAAAATGTCAATAAACTGTTTCGGCTTTGTACTTTTACTCATGGGCCAAAAACGTGTGCCGGATCCGCCTGCCATGATAACACAATAGTAGTTTGTATTCAAATTTTTCATTTTTAAATAATGTAAATTGCAAATATATACAAATTCATTAAAAAAAATCTTAAACGATTCTTGATTGAGAAACGAAATAATAATTTTATTATTTCATACTCCTAAAAATCTTCATTTCGTTCTATCCATTTGTAAACTTTATCACCTCTACGAACCAACGTTTCGGTTTGTATAGAAAAAGTTTCCCCTTTTGTTGCTTGCGGAACAGGTTTTAAATCCACACGTATTTCTTTAATGTCTGTTTCATAAACGCCGGTTGTAGTGCCGATAAATAGTAGTCGGTCACCAATATTTACGTCGTACGCTTCCATTTGTATTTCGGCGACTCCCAATTTAGAAAAGTAGTTTGTTACTTTCCCAACATATATTTTTGTGCGTACGGCTTGTGAGCCGTAACGATTTGCCCATTCGCCTATTTTACGTCCTAAATAGTAACCGTCCCAAAAGTCGCGATTGTAGACACTTCGAAGGCGGGTTGTCCACTTCTCAATTTTCTCCTGAGAGTATGTGCCGTTTTGAATAGCTACTACTGCTTCGTGGTAACACTCGGTAACAATTTTTACGTATTCTGCCGAGCGACCACGACCTTCAATTTTAAGAACCGTAACACCCGCTTTTAAAATTTTGTCCAGAAAACCAATAGTACAGAGGTCTTTGGGAGACATTATATACTTATTGTCAATTTTTAGTTCCAAATCACTCTCTTCGTCTTTAACAATATATGAACGACGGCACGGTTGGAGACAAGCTCCGCGATTGGCGGAATAGTTTAAGTTATCCAAACTTAAATAGCACTTTCCGGAAATAGCCATACACAGCGCACCATGTACAAACATTTCAATTTGTACAAGATTCCCGCTCGGACCGCAAATATTTTCCTTGCGAATAGCTTCCGTTATTTGATAGACTTGTTGCAAATTATTCTCACGCGCCAACACAATTACCTCGGCATATTGTGCGTAAAAGCGAACTGCTTCAATATTGGTAACATTGCATTGCGTAGAAATATGTATCTCTAATCCAATAGAGGAGGCGTAGCGAATCACCGACCAGTCGGAAGCAATAATCGCGGAAACGCCATATTCTTTTGCCATGTTTAGTAAAGATTGCATCTCATCAATCTCTTCATCATAAATAACGCTATTGACGGTGAGGTATGAGCGAACGTGATGGTCGTTACAAATATTGACAATTTCTTGTAAATCTTCTGTCGTGAAATTGACGGCGGAGCGTGAACGCATGTTCAAACTGCCAACACCAAAATAGACCGCAGACGAACCGGCTTGAATAGCCGCCGCTAAAGACTCATAAGAGCCAACGGGAGACATTATTTCTATTGCTTTCATTGGGCAAAATATTCTTTTAATTCATTTTCGGATAACCCCCTGTAATCAAGGACTTTCACAACTTTATTGTTATCTATGATGACAAATGTGGGAAAATGACCGAAAACAAGGTCAATAGCGGCATAGGGGTCAATAATATTGTATTTAAAAGATAATCCCCCGGTTGTTTTTATAAATCTTGAAATTGAGGAAGTATCACGCCCCCATATCCAAATTATACAACGGTCGTTATTAAGATTATGTTTTTCAAAAATTGAGTTTAGTTTTGTAAGACTGATTTTGCAATATTTACACCCGGAAGTCATAAAAACCATGATATATTTTCCACTATCTAGTTGTACGATTTCTTTTTTGTCGCTAAAAATGACGGTGTCATTTTCATTTAAGTATTCAATATTGTTAATGACGGAATAGAGAGAGGTGTCAGCAGGTAATTTTTTAAAAAATTCAGTATCAAAATTATTTTGTTCCGAACGAAATTGGTTATAAAGCGAATCCGGAGGGAAAATAATGAAAGTAACTAAAAATGAGAGAGCAGGGATTCCCCATAAAAAGATTTTTTTACCTTTATAATCATTCTCTGTTTCATTTTTTACTATGAAAAGAAGGAGTATTGTAATTAAATTTTTAATGATAGAATGGGTAGGATTTAGCTCAATAAATTCTCCAAAGCAGTGGCAATTTGTATCGTTACGAAATAGTGCAACATAAATTAGAAATAGAGTGAAGCCTATCATGATTAATAGAGTCAGCCACCATATTTTTTTATATTGAATTTTGAAAATCAGAAAACTACCGAGTAGAAACTCTAAGAAGATGAGTAGGCGTGCTACGATTGCAGTGAAGCCAAAAGAAAAGATGTTGAAACTATAAATATAAATTTCAAATTGGTCAATAGAAATAAGTTTAAGAATAGCAGTTGTTAAAAACATTAAGCCAATGAGCAGGCGAACCGGAATCAAGAATATTTTTTTAGAAATCATACACAATACTATTTTTAATTTAAGTGCAAAATTACATTAAAAATAGAAATAGATAATGAGGAAACTCTTTTTAAAAAAGACATCAAACTATAATGATTGACAATTTTTAATTATAAACCTTTGATTATCATAAAGGTTGATGAAAAGAATATAATTTTCACTATCAATGTTTATTCATTTTATTTTTTTTGTATTTTTGTAGTTCGTTTTAGCAAAATTAGTATAATTATAAAATAAATAATGCACTTATGAAAAAAACAATAACATTAGTTTTTTTATTGGTAACGTTTGCTTTCGGATTTTCCATGAATATTTCTGTTGAGCAGGCACAAAGAGTAGCTAAAAATTTCATTCATGAAAGATACGTAAATCAGGATATTCGTATTCAGATGGAGGATTTTACGTTACAATACACTGAAACGGATGAAAACGGAGAACCAATATTCTATCGCTTTAATATTAAGGATGTTGGTTTTATTATGATTTCGGCAACGAATCAAGCAGCACCGGTATTAGCTTATTCTTTAGAAGGAGTTTATAAACCAAATCCCGCTTCTGAATTTTATATTGAAAAATATAAAAAACAGATAATTGATGTGAAACAGCGTCGTGCAAGAGCGTTTAGTAAAAATATCGAAGATTGGAATCGTTATTTAAGTGAAGATTTTACGCCTATTGTAACTCGTAATCCTTATTTGGACCCATTGATTACGACTCGTTGGAATCAAGATGTTTTTTATAATACCTATTGTCCGTTTGATCCCACGATAGCTATTAATGATCAACGTTCCGTAGTTGGTTGTGTGGCATTGACGATGGCAGTGTTACGTGATTATTATCGTTATCCGACCAAAGGTGTGGGAGGTGTTTCTTATTATCCTACCTACCAAGACGGAGTTCCCGTTTATCCGCGTCAGACCGTTGATTTTTCTAAGCAAACTTATAATTATGATGCTATAACGGATCAACCTAATAATTACAACGGCGAATTAGCTAAATTGATATACCATTGCGGAGTGTCGGCATTAATAACTTATGGCTACGGATACGACCCTGCAGATCCGGGTATGCCTAACGGAACAAGTGGAAACGGAGAAAATGCAGTCCGTGCGTTTAGAAATAATTGGAATTTTGATGAAAGAGTGCATATCGTAGACGCAGAAGCTATTTTACTTGGAAATAATGCTAATTACACAAAATGGGGAGATACTCTTAAAACGGAATTAAATAAGTTGCGTCCTATTTACTATTCGGCTACCACTGCCGAAGGTGCTGCTGGACATGCATGGATACTTGACGGTTACGATGCTCAAAATTTATTTCATATGAATTGGGGATGGGGTGGCTTCGGAAACGGATATTATCAACTTAATTTTATTGTTGACCCGTCAGGCGGCGGTTTAACCTCTTTTAATACTGCAGAAAAAGCAATCTTTAAATTAATCCCCAAAGATACAAACCATGTAAAACCGGATACAAGCTTTACAAGAAATACTGCCTCATTTGGTGTAATTACCGATGGGCCCGGACATCTGTCTTATAAAAATAATTGTGAACAGCGCTGGGTAATCGCAACTCCGAAAGCAACATCGTATACCTTTAGATATGCGAAATTTAAAACGGAAATGAATAAAGACGTGGTTCGTTTTTACAATGCAAGAACGAATGCTTTACTACAAGGACCTATTTCGGGACACTATTTAAGTATAGGTGCAACAGACGATTATAATAATCCAGGACTTTTCCCGGATGGCATGGCATTACCTTCTTCTTTTACACTATATTGCGATAGTGTTCTAGTAGTCTTCACCTCCGATAATCAAAATACGGATAACGGTTTTGTTATCTATTATAATGCAAACCTTGCCTCAGCTCCTGCGTGTACTCCACAAACAGGTTCTTTCCTTAATGTTGATGAAGGAACACTTAGTGACGGTGCAGGAAATTATAGAGCAGAATCAGGTTGTTCATGGAGAGTTAAACCAAGCGCTTCATATGGTTTGACTAAATTAACATTCGCATTTACGAAATTTGACCTCAAAGCAGGTGATTTTGTTGATGTTTTCGATATGACAGGAACGAACCCGGTTTTGTTTAAACGCTTCGATATTAATAATATCCCATCCGGTCCGTTTACTTGTAACTTCTTAGATATTAAAGTTGAGTTTAAAACAGATAACTGGCAAGAAGGTGAAGGGTTTGTTCTTAAATATGGCGGAACAACGGAAATAGATGAAAATAGTGGATTAAACGACCTTTCAATCTATCCTAATCCGGCAACAAACGTTGTAAATGTTGAATTTTCTACAGAAAACCCGGAAAATATTACGTTTAATATTGTAGATTTAACCGGTAAATTGATTTATACGGAACAAGTAAACCATCAAGGCGGGAACTTAAAACATCAATTTGCTGTAAGTAATCTTTCTAAAGGATTTTATTTCTTACGTATTGAAACAAATACAGGAAAAACAATTCGCAAATTTATTGTAGAATAAAAATAACTCTCACTAATTGAGTAAAACTTCCCGTTAAAAAGGTTTTCCTTGATTTTCGGGAAGTTTTTTATTGGTTTTTATCTCTTTGCCATTTTTAAAAACAACCTGATAGAGCAGTTTTCCGTTTCTGTCCCAGTAACTCCAAGTGCCATCTTTTAAGCGGTTCCGATAACTTCCTTCAACCTGCTTTTTACCCGAAGCATAAAATTCAGTGAATTTTCCTTCCGCAACGTCGTTTTTAAAATTTTGTTCACGGATTTTATTACCTCGTTCATTATAAAACGACCATTTTCCGTTCTTCTTCCCCCAGATATATTTACCTACTTCAAACGGTTTTCCATTTTGCATGAACTCTTTCCAATTTCCATGTTTTAAGTCGTTAGCATAGGCACCTATTGTTTTTTGCGTGCCGTTTTCATTCCAATAAAGATAACTACCGTCTTTTCTTCCTGCAGCATAATAGGCTTTATATTTCAAATTTCCATTTTCGTACCAGCCTTTCCACAAACCGTTCATACGCCCTGCCTTAAAATAGCCTATCGTTTGAAGGTGCCCGTCAGGATAGTATTGTTTCCACTCTCCATCTTCCTTATCGAATAGAAAAGCTCCTTCGCGTTGCTTTACTCCGTTTTCGTACCAAGCTACCCAAATTCCGCTTCGTTCTCCGTTTCTAAAATGTCCTGCTTTCCATTTAGCACCGTTTTCATAAAAATATTCCCAGTAGCCTGTTTGCAATCCTGATTTAAAATCTCCACGACTGCCTACAACATTGTGGTCATTGTAAAATATCCATGTGCTATCTTGCAAGTCATTAATAGACTTTCTTTCTATTTCTATATTCCTATTCTTTTTCCATTAATACGTATAACCATGCAATTTTCCCAATCTATAGCTACCTTTAAAATGCTTAGCTCCATTGTCATAATATTCTGTAACAGAGCCGTTTATGCTATCGTTAATATAGATGCATTTTTTAAATAGTTGTCCGTTTGGGTGATAAAAAATCCATTCACCATCTCTTTTCCCATCTTTGAATGCACCTATACTTTCAGCTCTTCCCGACAAATAGTAACTTTTAAAAGGTCCGTTGTCAGCGTAATAGTCTTGACTGATTGCTCCATTATCGTACCACATTTTCCAAGGTCCGATTTTTTCTCCTTTTCGATATGTCCCTTCACTCCATTTTACCCCGTTTTTATGAAAAAAAGTCCATTTTCCTTCTTCTTTTTCATTAATCACAACACCGATAGACATTAGCTTTTCATTACTCCAGTAGGTTTTTATGGTATCTTGTCCCCATAATAAAACATTGGTTGCGAAGAGTAATATAATCAAAAGTTTTTTTTTCATTATTTATTTTTTTGAAACTAAGCAAGGATTACTACATTATAACATCTTTAAAATATTAATTTCAGCTTTAGTAAGGAAACGCCACTCCCCGCGTGGAGTGTCCTTTTTAGTTAGGTTTGCAAAAACCACGCGGTCAAGTTTAACAATCTCATAGTTTAAACTTTCAAAAATGCGTCTAACAATTCTATTTTTCCCGGAATGAATTGTTATACCAATCTCTTTTTTAGAATTGTCAATATATTCTAATTCGTCAGGGATTAACACGCCGTCGTCTAATTCAATTCCTTCACGAATCGCATTAAAATCTTTCAATGAGAGATTTTTATTTAATACTACATGATATATTTTTCTAATATTATGTTTGGGGTGTGTAAGTTTCTTAGCCATTTCACCGTCGTTAGTAAAAAGAAGAACCCCTGTCGTGTTTTTGTCGAGTCTTCCAACGGGATAAATTCTTTCTTTACAAGCTCCTTTAATAAGCTGAAGAACATGTTTTCTATCACGTTCGTCATCCATCGTTGTAATATAATCTTTCGGTTTGTTTAACAGAAGATAGACCGGTTTTTCGCGTTGTAAAATTTTATCTCCGTAGCGAACCTCATCGGTCGGCATCACTTTTGTTCCTAATTCCGTAACGATGACGCCGTTTACCATAATAGCACCCGTTTCAATCAAAATATCGGCGTCTCTTCGAGAACAGATTCCTGCATTGGCAATGTATTTATTTAATCGTATAGGACCATACTGCTCTTCGTACTCCAACGATAAAACTTTCTGTTTACGCGGGGCTTGGCGCCCTTCTGAGATACGGCGTTCAACAATTTCAGTCAAAATCTCAGACTCTTTTGTGATATCTCTCCTTTTTGGGGTGTTAGCCTTTTCAGGCTTTTTAGAAATCTTATCTTTTTTATCTTTTTCAAAAGATGTAGGTTTTCTTTTAGGTTTATCGTACTTAGCGTCTCCTTTTTTCCTATCGGTCTTCTCCCTGTCAGGTGAATTATATTTTCTTCTTTTCGGCTTATCTATGTCAGAACTGTTTTTTTTCTTTGTGAAATTTTCAGCCTTTTCACTCTTTTCATAAGACTCTCCATCTTTGTTAAAGCTACGTTTAGGACGAACTTTTTCTTCTTTTTTTTTGTATTGATTCATAAAGCTGATTTTTTTGCAAAAATACTAAAAATAGAAAAACAAGAAGTTGTCGAACTCCTTGTCCTTAAAAGTAGATTAAAGCAATTATTTTATAAGGTTTCATTGCTAAATTCAAAATAAAACTATAATTTTGCAAGAAAAATTGAATATGACTATGAAATGTGAAAATTTTGTTGTTAATGCTATCGGTAGACGTGTGCCGACAATAGTTAATGGACAACCGGTGATTCCTTATAAAGGATTACGACAGCACCGCCCTACCGGTAGAAAATATGCACCGCCGATTCCTACATGTATAGATTATCCGGATGATGGAAATAAGGTCGTTTCTTCGCTTGCAGAAGCCTTTAAAAGGTGCGGACTGAAAGACGGCATGACGATTGGGACACATCATCATCTCCGTGACGGAGATTTGGTTAATAATACAATTTTTGAAATCGCACATCAGCTTAATGTTAAAGATTTGGTATGGGCGCCGTCAGCCTCTTTCCCCTGTAACGAGCCGTTAATTGAGCATTTGCAAAATGGGACGATTCATCATATTGAAGGCTCAATGAATGGTGACTTAGGACGTTTTACTTCCTATGGCGGCATGAAGGGGTGCGCCGTCCTTCGCTCGCACGGTGGACGTGTGCAAGCTATTCAAGACGGAGAACTCAAAATAGATATCGCTGTTATTGCCGCTCCTTCAGCAGACGCCTTCGGAAATGCGACCGGTGCCGAAGGAGATTCTGCATGCGGTGTTCTGGGATATTCATTGGCAGATATGTATTATGCCGATAAAGTAATCGTAGTTACCGATAATTTAGTACCCTTCCCGTGCATGCCGTTTCAAATCCAAGGCAACTATGTGGATTATGTCGTGGTAGTTGATAAAATCGGAATTCCTGAAAAAATAGTTTCCGGCACGACGCAAGTAACAAAGTCACCCGACAGATTACTATTAGCTGAATGGACAGCCCAATTTTGTGTTGAGGCAGGATTATTAAAAGATGGCGTTGGTATTCAGACAGGAGCAGGCGGCACCTCTTTGTCCGTGGGATTGCATTTTCACGAACAGTTGAAGAAAACAGGTCAAAAAGCACGCTTCGGCTTCGGCGGCACAACACAATATTTAGTGAAAATGTTAGAAGAAGGAGTTCTTGATTATATACTTGATGCACAAGTTTTTGATTTAGAGGCAGTTAGCTCAATAAAAAGAAATATTAACCATATAGACCTTTCCGTATTTCAAGCCTATAATTATCATAGTAAAGGGAATTATACAAGTATGACAGACATTGTGATACTCGGTGCTACGGAACTGGATACACAATTTAACGGAAATGTTGTTACCCATTCCGATGGGTTGTTGCTGCACGGTATCGGCGGCTGGCAAAATTGTTTGCATGCTAAATGTACCATTATTCCTGTTCCTCTTTTCCGCGACCGCATTCCTGTTATTGTTGACAATATCACTACTCTTTGCGGACCGGGCGAACTGATAGATGTTGTCGTTACCGAACGAGGAATCGCTATTAATCCGTTACGTACCGATTTACTTGATAAAATGCGAGGGACTTCCCTGCCAATCGTTACTATGCAAGAATTAAAAGAAGAAGTGGATGCTATATGCGGCGTGCCAGATAAAGCTCCGATTAGTGATAAAGACGAAGATACGGTTGCTATTATTAAATGGGTTGATGGAACGGTTATTGACTCGGTTAGAAAAGTTTTGGAATAAATCATTATAATGTGGCAAACAAAAATTAAGGAAAGTTCGGACTTTCTAAAACAGCGAATTAAAAAGATACCCAAAATTGCTATCATTCTCGGTTCGGGGCTGGGGCAATTGATTGAACATGTTACTAAGTTAGAAGAAATTGAATATTCGGAAATACCACATTTCCTTAAATCTTCCGTGCATGGGCATAAAGGAACTCTTATTCACGCAATTTATAATGGAGTTGAGGTTCTAATCTTAAATGGGAGAATACATTATTATGAAGGTTATTCTATGCAAATGATGACTTTTCCAATCCGCCTCCTCCACTCACTCGGAGTTAATAAACTTATCTTGTCCAATGCCGCAGGAGGCTTAAATCCAACGTTTAAAGTCGGTGATGTGATGTTAATTAAAGATCATCTCAACTTTATGGGAAATAATCCTTTGATAGGAAAGATTGAAGAAGAGTCTAATTCACGTTTTGTAAGTATGGACGAGCCTTATTCTAAGCGAATTATTTCTCTCGCTTCCAAAATTGCCGAACAAAAAGGATTTAATCTTCAAAAAGGAGTCTATACAGGGCTCTCTGGTCCCTATTACGGAACG
>ENA-UPXM01004361-UPXM01004361.1-activated-sludge-metagenome-genome-assembly--contig:-NODE-4361-length-14538-cov-4.542981_pt1 | contig 14538 bp, 10 predicted proteins | sample MGYA00238178_ERZ772708 | MGnify/ENA primary metagenome ERZ772708 (study PRJEB29002, sample SAMN05720212) | activated sludge metagenome | isolation source: anaerobic digester from wastewater... | reverse complement strand
CTGCTATAGATACGGTAAGTCTGGCTACCTTCTCCCTTATGTCAGCAGTGTTACACAGCGCAACAGACGGAACATCAAACTTTTCACCCAGCTTTATGGCGCATTGGAGTATCTTCTTAGTAACTTCTTCACTGAAGATTATCTCTTCCGGCTTTCTTGACCACATCCACAATACAGCTGTCCTTATCATCTCCCTTGATATTATCGGCTCTTTGTACTCGTTAAGCTTGTTAACGTAGTCTTTGTTGTTATCTGCCTCATTCAAGAAGCAAGCGATATCGAAGCGTCTAATATCCGGAGCACCTAATACGGATGCTAATGATAGAGCACCATATTTGAATTCTGACAGAGTCTTCTCTTTTGGATTAGGGTTTGCTGCGCATATAAGCCTCACCTTGGCCTCGTGACGTCCCTTAACGATTTTATTCACGTCAGCATATCCGTGTTGCCTGACGGTCCTTAAATTCGTAAATACCTCGGCCCCAAGGTTTTGTATTTCATCCAGAAATACCAGACTTTTATTGCACCGTGGAATTAATCCCCAGTTAATGAACGATTTGTTCTGAACTCTTTCTACCCCGCCTATAAGACCTGCGAAACTGCTGTTTGAAGAGCCTATCTTTCCAAGTCCAATGTAGTTTATTATTCGCTCAGTCAGCTGCGATTTTGCCTGTCCAGAGTCACCTATGAAGATAGAATCTACCCATCCACGAGATACAGGGGTATTGTTAAAAGAGAACTCAAGAGCAGAAAAGAACGTGAGTAGTATGGCCAATATTACATCATCCCTGCCATATATGAACGCCACGTTTTCTCTGATGTCAGTAATCTTCTCTTCAAGTGTCAACGCCTTCCATTGTTCGAACAATTCTCTGTTAGAATCGTTTATAGTGAATCCGTCTATCTGGCTATTAAGAGGTTCTACCTTGTTAAACAGGATTGTTATACTCTGATTATGCGGATTAGGAAGAACTGTTCCGTACCCACGATACGTTTTTGAAGTCTCAAGGCTGGATCCAAGAAAGAAGGCCAGGTAGTCCTTCATTTCTTTTGCCGCAAGGGGGGCATCCGCATCTTCAGGAGGTCCATCCTTTTCAATAGCCGCTTCTCCTATTGAGTACACTATATTAGAACATGTGAACGGCTGCACCACATGCTTTTCAGGATTTGCGCACAGTCTGAGTCTCTCTGGTTGGGTGCACCCATTTACTCTAGCTTTAAGGAAAGACATGGCTTTCTTGTCGTCGACACCGTACACCTGTATGTGCATTTTATCGGCTTCGTCGATAGCTACTGTCTTTATCTCATCTCTTTCTTCGCACGAGCACTTTTCCTTATAGTTAGGGCAGCTTCCTTCGTCACACTCTGCAAACACCAACTTCTTTGAACTGTAATACGGACTATCAATAAGAGAGCACACTGTGAAATCGACTCGGACATTCTTATGGCATATGATAGGATTCTCAATCTCGGATAGAGAATTCAGAACATATACCCCGGCTCGACCTCGTTTACCTCCGGTAATAGCCAACTTTATCGGGCTCTTACCCCCGCATGCCTGTATCTCAGCGCACTCCTTTGGGCATATACCACGCTGCCTCATTGTTTCGCAGCGCATAGGTTTTATTCCGGAGCTCTCTATTATCTTGTTCGTTTTGTCATGATCATAGTTATCCGTGTTCTGCAAGAACTCGTGTATCCTGGATATGCCTACGACACCGAACTTTTTGAACAGCGACAGGATACACAATCTCTCATCGTGAGACAGATTTATATTCCCATCATCTGGGTTGGCGTTTACAGCTCTATCTTCGATTGCTTTTAGCGCAGCGCACTTAGATATCATCAGATCTATCGATCCACCTAGCTGTGATACGTCTTCTAGTGTGTCATCCTCTATTCTGTCAGCTTCAGTATCCTTTAGCTTAAGAATGTTCGATAACTGGGGGGTGCTTATAGGAACTACCGATTCCAGTGCTTTCCACTGACCATCTGCTGCGGGCTCAAAACTGTCATCAAGAAACAAACATCTTTCGAAGTTCTTTCTGTTTACGCCCATAGGTAGTTTAATAAGTGACCCTGGCTTGGTGTCATCACCGGACGACTGCATAGGATATATTTCATACCCAGTAAGATCCAGCTCGTCTGCAAGAATCCTTGTCATTCTGTATGCATCGAGAGCTGGTACTTCGTCCTCGAAGAATACCCAAAGGTGATACCCTTTAGTTCCGCTGCGTTCAATAAGCACCTGATTTCTATCTATCTTAAGATCACGACCCATCTTGGATATGGTCTCAGTGACCTCTTTTTCAATTTGCTCAAGAGCCTCTTTTCGCTGCTTACGAGCGGCCGCGGATCCAGGGTTTCCTATAGCGTTCTTAGCCGTTATGGTATCGATATCAAAGTCTATTACCAGAAATCTGCATGTGTTATTTCTGGTTATAGTGTAACTGGCCAGGGTTATCTCGGTATCCAGATGCTGTTTTACTAATTTAGGAGTCAGATGCCCTTTTTCTGTAGAAGGAACATATTGAGTGCTGCACTTCTCCAGGTTTACCTCACCCTGCATAGCCCAGTGACCGGTAGTGAAACGCTGGATGAATAGACTTATGTTATCATCCGTGTAAGTTATTTCTGGTGGTCTTTTCATTTAAGCCTCCACGATATTTTCGTCCCACAATGTAGTAATAAACCAGTTTTCTTTGCGTCTTACAGATACAGATCTTAGATCTATCTTTTTACCGCAATTAGGACAGTATTTGTAGATAGTACATTTTTCATTTATAAATGTACTTGGGGTGCACTCATGACCTATAGCCAGAAGTGGCACAATGGTTTCAACTGCGCTGGGAAGAAAGTGTACTCCTATAATATGATCTTCACAGGCGTGTCCCTTCACAGCTTTTTCAGTGTTGTCTTCTTGGGCGCACACTACTGGGATACCGTCGCTTTCTTTTCTAAGCTTAATAAGATCATCTGTAGACAGCGCGTAAACTATGGCATTGTCGTCCATACCCTCCCATACCAAGCTCATCACTCTACCGTCATTTTTATTAGTGTCATCAATGATATCCCCACGGCTATATTTAAGAGCTGTCCATCCGAAAATCCTTGCAGCATATCCGTTTAGTTTAAACGCTCCTACGTTGTCAATGTGGTATGCGGTGCTGACTTTATCAGATTCTGTGAACCTTCCGTCGAAAAACTCCTTCTCTTCTCTCAGGAATAATTTTCCTGCCATGTTAGCGTATAGGGCATATTTAGTACTGTTTCCTCCCATTATAAAATATTTTATAACGGATATTAGTACGTACATATCCCCATTCTTATGCGTATACACCGTTTTAGTCAACCCTTTTGAAAGTTCTATCATATTACCCCCAGTAATTGAAATGTAAAAAATGGTTATATTAAAACCATGTGGTGGAGATAAGTCTCCACCACATGGTTTAGTTTGCTAGATTAAAATGGGATTTCACCGGAATCAACTGATTCTACAGCGGTGTCATCGTCTACAACTTCGGCATCCTCAATAGCGGGACCGGAGTTGACTTTTGGTTTTTTGCCCTGTACGGCAGATTCCTTGGTAGGAACGAATATATTCTTGCATTCGGCGATGCCTTTGAACACTTCAGCCTGGAAGGCTTTGTCATCAATTTCGGCAATACTTTCGCCCATTTCAAAGGTCAATACTGACCATGGCTTTTTGCCAGTCACAGACTGAACAGTGAGGCCAATGTTGGTTACGGTCGCGGCTACGGGAATCTGCTCATCATTTGCGAGCATCTTTTCATAGTCTGACCAGTTCTTCATAGAAGTAGGAGCCACTTTCATTTCATAGCGACCTGGGAGGCCTTTTGCTACGATAATGAGCTTTACGTTGTCTTTGCATTCTTTTCTGCGTTTGCCATCATCGCACTCTTCCCATTTACCATACTGGCATTCTGAGCACTTGCCGAACGCTGTTCCATACTGTCCACCCACAGAACTGCAGGTTGGAGCGAGGTCATCTTTCCCTTCTCTGTACTCGCGCATCGTTTCGTACTGCACAACGACGCCTGATATGGTATCCTGGTCGTCCTGACCTTCAACTTCGAACTTCGGCTTTTTGACACCGTGCTGTGCTGCAATGGTTGGGTACAGTTTGTACTTGGTAGTTTTTTTAAGTACCTTTTCCATCATTTCCTTCAGCGCGTCCTGTGCTGCTCCTTCCATAACAGCAAGAGCAGTGGTGTCAGCAGTTTCAGTCGTAGCTACGTCTTTTTTCATCGATATCTCCTTATATGTTATAGTTACACCGTCGTGCAACTGAGTGACTTATACCCGAAGATTATTAACGGTCTTCAGGTTTGTTCTGTGGAGGATTTCCCGCGATATATTTTTCCAGCTTAGCAGTACTGTTACAGTATTCAGCCGCGCTGCAGGGGCAATACACCGACCCTCTATTTCTTAGGAAACATCCATTTGATATGGAATCATGCACAGATATGATGTCTTCATTAAGCTCTTTAATTGCGTTTTCACATGCAGATCTGTTTTTATCCACGCTCAGGAACATTAATTCTGTCTGCTTGAAGGGCTTGCTATTCTTTCTCGGCTTTGTTGGGGGATCTTTCTTTAACATGTAAAGAGCTCCAACTCCATTTACTGGAAATCCCAACTGCTCAAGAAGGTGCACGTATACAGCCAGCTGTCGCAAAGGAAATGCGGATGTTGGCGCGCTAGCAGCAGTCTTGTAGTCAAGAACAAGAGATTTACCTTTTATACCAAGGACAAGGTCTATTACCCCTATCATGTCGAACTCACCGATCTTACCGAATACGGATTGCTCTGTGAGCAGGACCTCTCCAATCGGCTGCTTCTGGAACAGGGCGGAGCACATTCCATTGAGCGCGTACCTCTTGTGGTTTTCCAGATCTGTTATTATATCAGATACCGGCTTACCCTTAGCCACGCCCTTCTCAATTATTTTACGTTCGAAGTCTGAATCCATTTCGGTGTAGAACTCTTCCAGGAGTATCTGTTTTACCTTGCACTCCTCAACAGTTCTAGCCATAGCCGCGGCCTTGTTTGGGCTGCTAAGCTTACAGTCAAACTCGCAGTCTTTGCAGTATTCGCGACCTTCTTTCATCGCTTTGTTGATTCTGCGTAGTCCTTTATGGCATCCAGTCCCGAAAGTACGCGGCAGGTCTATATCTTCCTCATATATCTTTACAAATCTTTTCAGAAAAGATCTGTAGGAACAGTCAAGAAAGTCGTCAACGAAACTGATACTGTATCGTTTAGACATATCTGGTACGATACCGTATCTTGTCAGCAGGTTAGCCATGCTCCCTCCTTAGCTATTTCAATTGGTTTCATAAAAGTCTCTGCCAGGGATTTTAATTTCTTAACATCAGGCACATGCTCATCTGGAGTCAGTGACCTAACCACAACTCCGTGAGCAATCTCGACTAAAGATATTTCGTAATCAGTCTGGCAGGTGTTGGGCAGATATTTAAACTCTGCCGGGATATACGCTTTACTCAAAGGCGGATACTCTGTCTTGAAACAGCTGCCATTATTGTGCACAAGGTACACAATAGTATGATCTGGAGATACGGATAGCAAGCCATATTTAGTCCAATATACTTTCATCCCAAGGTGTTCTATAAATCTGCCCGATCTCACCACTATTCCGCTTATACATCCGAACACCATTACAATGAACGGATTGTATGCCAGTTTAAATCCAGTCATAAATCCTCCATTGTAGTGGGTGACGAAATGCTAACGGGCATTAATATACCCGTAGAAGTTACCTCGAACGCGGGTGATTTTTTGCGCAAAAGTGAATCGAAGTCTTCAGCTCTAGCCGGAGAAGCCTCCACTAAAAATATCTTTTCTCCAGCATAGAATCTGGTCGAATTGGCCATATCTATAGATACCACCGATGCCTTTTCCATGTCAATGGGTACGGCGTCTACCCCGAAGTTTATGACCGGATGTATGAGTTTGAATCTTTTTAAACACAAATCAAAAACATTTTTTCCAATCACTTTTGCGTAATAAGAATTATTTTTTACTTCGTCTATCGGGCAACGCTTTCCTATAGCTCTTCTAGTGCGAAGAAGATATATAGTACTCAGCAGTGGGAGCATGTCTACGTATACCATACATCCCATGGTATACAATATACGGAACATAGACAGCAAGTGCCTTTCCGGACATACCAATTTACCAGGGGTTAAACACATACCCGCCCCAATAAATGCTCTATCCATACGCCTGAAATCGTACGATACAGCCGCAGAGTCAGAAAGAAGCGCGCTAAGAACCCATACATCTTTTTCAGGGAGATACTGCTTCAGCTTTTCCAGCATTTATGGCCTCCTTTATTTTATCTATCATTTCGTCTCTGCATGTGACACAATCTCCCTTGTGTGCAAGTGCATACCCTGGGTATCCAGTTACTGGAAGATAAAAATATTCGCAGTTGTCAATGGTTACAATAGGGGGTACTTCATGCGCATAAAATCCCCCACCACGAATGGGTACGCTGAAGGTCCTGCCTGCAGTGGAATTGGCGTTACCATATGTCAACGCGTGAATAAATGGAAGCGCAATCGCTACCAGCAGTGCGACAATGGCGATGACTATCAGAAGTTCGATCAGCGTGAACCCCGCATTACGATTCATAAATAACCTCCAAGTTAAGATACAAATCTTATACCCATAAATATTGACGTAGACCCATGAAGATGGTACTCTATAGATGACAAATAAACACAAGGAGCGTTATCATGAACCCAACTGGACGTATGCAAACCTCTATCCACAAGGATAAAAAAGAGGAATCTAAAGAAACTCCGGTAATGGATGCAAGCACTTTATCCGCATCAGAGCCTACTGTAGCTAAAGAGCAGACGGAAGCCGAAGAAAAATCCGCACCAGAAGAAGCACTACTGGAGTTGGACCTCCAGAACTTCTTCTTTAGTGGACGTATTGAGCATACCTTCGACCTAAAAGGCGGATTCAAGGTCACCATGAAGCTGCTGTCTTCTGAAGAACTCGAAGAAACCCATAAGATCCTGTGGAATCTCATCCAGAAAGAAATATCCACCGATATGGTCACCGCTGCGCACACTATTGAAGTGCTAGCCAGAACCATAACCAAGTACGGTAAGGTATCTCTGGAAGATAAAAAAATAGAAGACAAGCTCAGTTTCGTAAGGGCTAACGTTCCCGGAGTACTGTTGTCAATTCTAATAAAGAAGTACAACTTACTTGAGCGGTCGGCGGATGCCGCGTTCTCTGATAAAGAGAACTTAAAAAACTAAGAAAGAGGCCATACGTCAGAGGAAGACTCCGGCTTATGGCCTCAGGTATAGATCTATCCAAATATTCTGAGCACGTAATCGAGGGACTTATAGATGCTCAACTGGACTCTCAGTTGATAGACTATTATAAGTTATTGATAAACGTTAAATCCAGAGCAGGTGATTCTGATGGGGCTAACGAGTGCCTGGAACGCCTGAAGCGTATCATAATTATGGACGATGCTCCAGTAATCACCAAAATGGATCATATAAATGCTCTGCTGGATGACATGGATAACTGGAAGGTCACCGTAGATCTGAAACAGTTCAGAAGATACACTAACAATAAGTTAATAAGGCGAAAGACTCCAATAGAGGAGTCCCCACCGCCTAGGAGAAAACGAAGGCCATGAGTATACCGTCCCCCTATAGCTGGAATCCAAGCACCGCTCGAGATTTAAGCAACCTATCTCGGAATAACGCACAGTTTTCGTCTACTACCGAGTGGGGTTGGACAAACGCTGTAGGGGGACACTACTTTGGCACCAATCCGCAGCTGCCCTCTTCGTATTCTAGAATTCAATACAACGAAGAACGTGAGTTAGCCGCTAAAGGATATACCCATGGAACAGCTACTGCAGTTGGAGCGTTCGCTGTTGGGGCAGCAGCTACATACGGATTCTGGGGAAGTCCCATCCAGGATTTAGCTAGGTGGACAAACAATGGAGTTCCAAAGGCCGTTCTGGAAAAGACCGGATTCGCAACTGCTACTGCCTGGAAAGATGCTTTAGGAGATAACGCTTCCAAACTTTTCGACAAAGCCGGGATGTATAGGGGCACATCTTCTCCTATAGCTAGAATTGCCTCGTCTAGTTTTAGCTTCTGGGCGGGGGTTAACGCTGCCGGATCCAATTTTGGGCATAAATTAGGCGAAGGATTAGGTAGAGCGGCGGGTACATTGGTAGGCCAAACAGCCAGGGGCATTGCCAATCTTGGCGGGATGGTAGTAGGGAGTGGGATAGATTATATTGCAGGTGGAATGCCATCTGCTGTCACAGGATGGATAAGTGAGACTGGAAAAGAATTGGCAGAATCCGGAGCAAAATCGTCAGCTGCATATCTTAAAAACTTTTATAAAGAAGCAGCTGAATCCTCCTTACAAAAAGGATTCTCTATACTAGTTCCAGGAGCTCCGCAGTCAGTGTCTGCACTGCGGGCAGCAACTCCGGCAGCTCCAGGGTTGTTTAGCATGAACACCGTCTATCGTGCCAAGGGTGCGATAGGAAAAATGATGGCCACAAACTCTTTTAGGGCAGCTACTAGGATGGCCGCTGGATGGGCAGCTGGTGGCGCTGCATATGTGGGTGGAGCCATAGGATCTATGTTCCTTAACCCAGTGTCCCTCGCTACTATGTATGCTACTGATAAAGGTATACAGTACGCCGGGGATATCTATTCCAACTTTAAAAGCGTCCATGAGATGGAAAAGGCGATGGTCGCTAAGTCAGATAGAATACTCCAGTTCGGAGCCGCGGACAACGATAGAGGTATAGCAGGAGGATTCTCGGCAGCACAACGCGCTAGAGTAGTTGACACTGTGCAGAAAATGGCTTCACAGGCAGCAAGCTCTGGGGATATGTTTGGAATGGGCAGCAACAGCATCTTCGGTGGACATAAAGCGTACACAGATAGATTAAAAGAATTAAAGAGCATCCTAAATGTCGGAACCGACATGGGAATGTTTGACCAGTTAAGAAGTTTCGAAGAGTTTGAAAAGAAATTCTCTCAGACTGTGAAGATGGTCGACAAGATGAGCAAGTTTATAAAGAAAAGTAAGGGCGAAGTTATGGCCCTTATGGCCGGCATGCAGCAAGAGGGAGTGTTTGATCCAACTATGGCTGCTAATAAAATAGCCAGAAGAGACTTCGCTGCTAAGCTCACCGGAGTAGACATTGGCACTACAATGATGGAAAGCAATGCGTTCTCCCAAATGTCAAATCAAGCTGGATTTGGATTTGGATTTGGCGGAGATAGAGCGTCTGAAAATAGAATAATGCTGTCCAGGGCGCGGCGCACCGGAATGATGACCAGGGAAACCGAAGCACGCCTCGGCGGAGAGCAGCAGATTCTTACCGATATGTTCGCGTCTGACCTGGCTATGCTCCAGGATCAAAAGGTAATGGCTGGTCTGTCATTAGCCGTAAGACGAGACCCCGTAACTGGAAAAGTTACCTTTGACCGGTCCGCATTAGAAAGAGACGCCGAAGCTGCCAATACATACGAAGGAGCTAGAGAGGCTGGAAGAAAGAGAGCTCAGCATATCTGGGGTATGGCGTACAGTGACATGCTCGGGGCAAGAGTAGAAGGAGGAGCCTTCTATGACAATTCTTTCAACGTAAAAGAAGCTATAGCCACTGGGGTTATCACTTCAAAAGATATAAATAGACACCTGATCAACATGGTTCAACAACGCCATATGGAGATGAATCCAGGTGGAAGTACCATGGGTAGACGAGAAGCTCTTACTCTTGGACTAATGCAGTTCGGAGGACTCAGCAGAGAGCAAGCCGCGATGAAAGCCGCGGAGTATTCTGGCGGATTCAGGGAACAAGAAATGACTGAGAACTTAGCTGTAAACGCCGAGAGAATACGACAGGATGTGGAGAACAACGCGATTACTGGAGTAGGTGGAAATACGGCCTATCTTGCCAGCAAAGTAGCTGCCCACGGATACGCAGCTACAGGCGCTGCAATAGGTGCATGGTTTGGTTTAGTTCCAGGAGCTATATTGGGCGGGGGCATCGGGTATATAGCTGATAAGATTTTTGGTGAAGACACTGACGAGGAAACTGCTCGTTACTATGGCTATTTCGCTGAAACTGGAAAAGAGCGAGAGACTAGAGAGGCCGCCAGGAGACGTCTGAAGGGTGCCTCCACAGAAGAAATAGTCTCTTCTATGTCCGTAAAGGAGATGAAAGAAATACTGCGCTATAAGAATGAGATGGCACCTCCACCTAAAGAAGTTGTGGATGAGTCAGACGAGCTCAGTAGAATAGAAAGCGCTATGTTGGCCGGAAATGTAATGGGGCAGCAGATGAAATCAAATTCTGCGCTTAGAGAGGGTATGCGGATATCTTTCGGATCAGCTACTGGATACGCCACAGATGGAACGGCTATGAGATATTCATTGGAATCGCTACTAAATAAAGAGTATGAAGATGCCGATTATTCTGATGTCATGGAATTAGCTAGAAGAGCTCTGGCAGGGGAAAAGATAAATATAACAGAAGCTAACGCTGATAGATTTGGGAAATTAATGGGTGCTATGCGGGTTGAGGCGACATTAAGAGCCGGAGGAGATAAAGGTAAATTGGATGCATTCGACCGCGGATTCGAGACTATAAATAAGAACATAGAATATGGAAAAGATAAAGTATCCGCAGCTGAAAAGGCCGCTAGAGATTCTAGAAAGCACCTACTTAATAAAGATGCGTATGAGGATGCTGAAGGATATGTAAATCCTGGGTACTCTCTCAGAGCGCTCGGCAACAATCACCTTGGCGCTGACATGCGCAAATTTCTAAAGAGCACTAAATTTACAGAAAGAACGGGAAAATCGCTAGGTCAAGTAATGGAGGGATTGAATCAAGCAGTGGCTGGTCTTTCCAATGAATCATCTGCCATATTGATGAAAGTCTTGAATGGCGAAATTTTAAGCGCGGAAGAAAAGAAAGCTTTGCATGACTCCGGAGAGTTGACTGGCACGGAGTTGACGCCATTCGTAGACTCGATACGTGGACATGAAACTGGAACGGTCAAGATGACTGATGAGCAGATAGCTATAGCAAAAAAAATGTTGACCCAGTCCAGAATCGCTAAAGAGGGTAGAAAGTTTGAAGCACTAAAAAGTGAAATTAGTTCTGGACTGGATAAAAAGATAGCTATGGCCCGAGCATCCGGAAATAAAGAGCTTGCCAAATACTACGAATCTCTAAAGCAGAATGTTAACGCAGCAAAGGACGATGTCTCAGCGTACAATAAACTTATTGATACGTTTAAAAATGGCTCAGATAAATTAAAATCAGAGATAGGAATGTCCAAAGAAGATACCGCGGACATGATAGCTATAGCCAAGGAAGAAACCGTAGAATTCAAAAAGCTGTCTCAATCTACCCAGGAAAAAATGCTGGAATTGGCTATGGTGGGCAGAGACCCCCAAGACAGGGATAAAGTACTAAAAGAGCTAGATGGCCATAAAGTTGAGTTTGGTGGAAAGCACAAACAATATGGAAAAGAAGTAGCTGAGGATAAATTATCAGAACAAGCGCTTGACGCTCTGGAAGAGACTCAAGAGCAGACCGGCCCCTCTGGTGTTAAACCTGGAGACGCCGTAGCCGTCACAGAGAAATCCATAGAAACATTAAAAGAAGCCGCAGTGGTACTTAGAGAGTGCGCCCGTGCACTCAGACTTATGAATTGATAGGAGTTTATTATGGCAACCACAATAAACCAACCAATGCAGAATACTAAAAACTACAAGAGCATATACTTTAACCCAGAATATGCTAGAAAATCTACGGGTGATCAGGCGCTAAAAACTCAGTACAGCGGAAGCGAATCCAACCCACGAGGGCTTACGGATATAACTGGAAAACATGGTACTGGCGGGAATACCACCTTAGTTCAGCATAGAGTAGCCACCGCGTTGGATTCAGCCATAACCTCCAGCTCCAATAACCCAGAGTTCGTTAAGACTATGGGCAAGGGCTGGGTGCCTAAAATAAAGAGTGGGCAGTCTAATACATACGCTTCAGATAAGATGGACTCCACTCAGTTTAAAGGATCAATAGGACAATCAGTGATTGTGGATGGTTCTGACTTGATGGGGGACCCCGCCAAATATAAAGCATTTGTAAAACAGATGGAAGCCAGTGGATTCAGCTATATGAAGGCTGCCCCACTAGGCTCTGACTATTCAAACGATATAGTCCTGACATACACTGGAGTGACCCAGGCAGAAAAGCAGGCTATTAAAAAAGAAAAGACAGAGTATATCGCGCGTGAAATACAAGCAGATCTAGCCATCGCGGATGAAAAGGCCAACAGCGCCAGACGCATAAAAGAACAGCAATTGTCCAATTTTTTAAAAACTAAGGGGGCGGGAAGCTCCGTGGGATCTATGCTAAATATAGAGACTGAGAGCCCCGCTTTTCCATCTAAATACACGACCCCTTTCATGTCCCCAATTCCACCATCTTCTACTCAGCAACAGATACTGGAATCAATAACCAATAAATCCCCAGTGACCAAGTTCTCCATCTATGACACTCCGTCAGATATCGCTAACTTCGATAAGGTAAAGTCAGATACCGCTGCGTACAAAGCGGCCACCTCTCCTGACAAGCTGGAAAAGAATGTGTACGGAGATAAATGTCCGATAGGATTTGAAGCAAAGATAGACATGCCAGCTCAAATAAGGATATATCCGGCAGCTGGCGCTAACGAAGAAAAGTTTAATCGAAGCATGTACAACTATGGCAAGTCGTCTATAGGATTCATAGACTGCTTTTTGCTTAGATCTGTGCAGTCTAGATTAGAAGAACGCTACTTCGTGTTCCAGTCACTAAACGGTGATACGGTGTCTTTCTTCTTCGGAGCCAAACCCACTATATATTCATTCAGCGGTGTCCTATTGGATACATACAACCAGCAATGGTTCAATGATTTCAGATTCTTTTACGAAGAGTATTTGCGCGGAACTATGTCTATATCTAATAACACCAGAATAATGATGGTGTATGAAGATCAGATCATAGAAGGATTTATCCTGGATATGAACATGAGCAAGTCTGCTGAGATGCACGTATTAGCTAACTTTGAGTTTAGCATGCTTATGGTACAGCGGACTTATGTTAACGGCTATAACACTCCAGTAGAGAGAGGCTCTTCCAACATATCCGACACAAGCGCGCAAGTGGCCAGCTCTAACACTCCTGGGTCTACCATAGTCTCAGGCATACAACACATGACCGCATTGATGAACGGTTTGCCAAATATTGATATCATATCTGGACAAGACACCTGGAAGAAAGTATCTAGCGCCATGTTTGGACCTCCAGGACTTCCTACTGAGGAAGTAGAAAAGCAGACTCTTGACAATGAAATTAGAAAAGAGCAGAACAAGACAGAAACTCCTAAGTCCCCATATGAGGTTCGTCAGGCAATAGCCAATGCAAAACCTGGAACAGTTATGGGAGATATGATTGCATTAAAGAAAGCGTCGGAGTTGAGTATAGAAGAAAAACTTAGTATACTGAATCAACCGAGTGGAAACACCAGATTAAATCGATTTATTTAGGATTAACCGATGCAAGTATCCGGCAAGCACATACGATACACTTTATATGTGGAAGGTGTTAGAGTCCCTATAAGCTCCCTGGCCGTAAGATCTATATCTGGATCCGGGGCGTCATTAGTAGTGGATATTCTACCTATCAAAGAAGGCTTACTGTTTACCAAAGGGATGGTAGTGCAGTTGTTTAAACAGGAAGGAACTTCTGAGCCTGTATTGAAGTTTCACGGGCTGCTAAAGAATAAAGTATACAATAAAGAATTTGGATCCAGGCAGCTAAGTCTAGAGATAGGGTCTATCGACTGCAGATGGGATGTCATGACTGTTGTAGAGTTTGGCAACAGAAATATATCTGCTGGTGGCAGAATAAGTGCTAAAGAGGCGGAGAAGTACGCCGCGGACTTGCCCAATGGGATTAGAATAATTCCAGATGGGTCACCGACGAATGTAGAAAGCCATTTAAGATCGGAAGATACCGCTGTGGTATTAAGCGGAGATGCTATAATCTCTGCTGGACTGCAAGTAGGTCAAGGGTATTCCAACCAGAATCTAGTACTGGCCCCGGATATAAGAAAGACCATTCTAACTGAAGCCCTAAAAGGGTACAACATGTCGTATTCTAACGCGATAACAAGCGCGATAGATGTGGCAATAAAGAAGAATAAAGGCGATATTCTGGCTGCGGTAATAGACATGATCCAGTTCATATATCAGTCATCCAACCCCTACAACTGGAAGATAGAAATGCCAAGGGCTAAGCTGTTAGAATCGCTGCGGCCCCTGCCAGATACTGGAATGGGCACTAGATTAGGGCTATTGGAATCCACTACAGAGTCAACCACTAATGCCACGAGGTCTAGACCCATTGGAAAGATAGACGCATTTATT
>ENA-UPXM01004358-UPXM01004358.1-activated-sludge-metagenome-genome-assembly--contig:-NODE-4358-length-14539-cov-6.850870_pt1 | contig 14539 bp, 9 predicted proteins | sample MGYA00238178_ERZ772708 | MGnify/ENA primary metagenome ERZ772708 (study PRJEB29002, sample SAMN05720212) | activated sludge metagenome | isolation source: anaerobic digester from wastewater... | reverse complement strand
ACATGCCGATTCGTTTGAGTCGTTTTGAAATGCCCCGCCGTGTGCAGAAGGAAGAGAACACAGCGACCGCCACCTACGCGCGCTTCATCGCGGAGCCGTTCGAGGTGGGCTACGCCCGCACCGTCGGAAATTCGCTGCGTCGCGTCCTGCTCTCTTCGATCGAAGGTGTCGCGATTACTTCCGTCAGGATCAATGGCGCCAGCCACGAGTTCAGCTCGCTGCCCGGCGTGAGCGAAGATGTCACCGATATCATCCTCAACCTGAAGCGCGTGCTGCTCAAGAGCTACAGCCGCAACCCCGTCTGGCTTAAGCTGAACCGCAAGGGGCCCTGCGTGGTCACCGCCGCGGATTTCGCGGAGGACAACGCGGTCGAGGTGCTTAATCCGACCCAGCATATCGCCACGCTCGACGCGGACGGCGTGCTGGCGCTGGAGGCGGAGATCCGGACCGGCCGCGGCTTCTGCCCGGCTGAAGGGAACAAGGGCGACGAGCAGGAGATCGGGCGTATCCCGATCGACAGCATCTTCTCGCCGGTGGCGCGCGTGAACTTCCTGGTGGAGAACACCCGCGTGGGCCAGCGCACGGATTACGAGAAGCTGATTCTCGACATCTGGACCGACGGCCGCGTCTCGCCGGATGAGTCGCTGAAGACCGCCGCCGCCGTGCTGCGCCACCACCTGGACGTGTTCGTGGATTACAGCGAGGAAGTCTTGGAGTTCGAGGAGTCGGAGAAGAAGGTCGATGAGGAACGCGACCGCCTGCGCCGTGTCCTGAACATGAGCGTCAATGAGATCGAGCTGAGCGTCCGCGCCGCCAACTGCCTGAACAACGCCAATATCACCACCATCGGCGAACTGGCGATGAAGACGGAAGCGGACATGCTGAAGTATCGCAACTTCGGCAAGAAGTCGCTCAATGAGATCAAGGACAAGCTGACCGAGCTGGGACTCTATCTCGGATACAAGTTTGATCCGGATCTGCTCGAAGGTAACAAGTAAACAGTTTGAGGTTTTGAAACATGCGTCATAACAGAATCGCTAAAAAGTTCGGGCGCTCGACGTCGCACCGCAAGGCGCTGATGAGCAGTCTGGTGACGAACCTGATTGTCCAGAGCAGCATCAAGACCACGCTGCCCAAGGCCAAGCAGGCGCGCCGCGATGCCGAGAAGATGGTCACCTTGGCCCGCAAGGGCACGCTGGCGGCCCGCCGGCTGGCGGCGTCCCGCCTGCAGAGTCCTGCGGCCGTGCAGAGGCTCTTCGACTGCGTGGTTCCGGCCATGGACGGCCGGCCCGGCGGTTACACGCGCATCTGCAAGCTCGGGCAGCGCTCCAGCGACGGCGCGGAGATGTGCCTGCTGCAGTGGGTGGTGCTCCCGGCCAAGGCGGAAGCCGTTGCCGAAGCCACTCCGGTGACCGAAGTCAAGAAGGCTTAGGCCTCGCGGCAACGCGTGAGCCTGTAGACGGACGCCGCAAGGTGTCCGTCTTTTTTGTTTGAAAATGGAAGATGAGGTTCGGCTGTACGCGGAGAGCGAGGCCGAGGTGGCGGCTGAGATCCGTGAGTTGTTCCTCGTGCTCGCATAACGCACGAATGAGTGCCAGCCACACTTCGTCTACACACTTAATCGTCTACACTTAATCGGGTTACACTTACTCGTTACACTTACTCGTTACACTTAGTCGATAAAGCTCTGCGAGGCAACGACTAAGCAGTTTGACTAAGCGTATCCGACAAAGTGTGGGACTAAGCGTATCCGACGAAGTGCGGGACTAAGGGTAAGCGACAAAGTGTGATGCACCCGCACCGGAGACAATCTGCCCGCTGAACACACCTAAAGTCACAAAAGCGCGCCGATTCATTTTCCAACGCAGGATTCAACAAAAAATAGTGTGGAAGGGCCTATGGCCAAAGCGTATCATGACATGTATGAATTGAGGTGAAACAATGAATGTCATTGCGCTCGCCTGAGGAACAGACGATGCCGACCCGTAAAGACGCTTTTCCGACGACCGACTGGGGTTTGCTGAAAAACCTGCGCGGAAACAGCCCGGCGCTGCGGGAGGCCGGGCTTAACCTTCTTGCGGGCCGTTACTGGCGTCCGGTTTATTGTTTTCTGAAGCGGTCCGGACATGGCGATGCCGATGCCAAGGATCTGACGCAGGCCTTTTTTGCCGCGTGGCTGGAGAACGACGGCTTCGCCAAGGCCGATCCGGACAAAGGCCGTCTCCGGTCGCTCATGCTGACCAGCCTCAAACGGTTCGTATCGAACGAAAGGCGGGCGGATAACGCGCAGCGGCGGAAACCGGCGGCGGGGCTCGTGTCGCTCGATGAACTCATGGAGAGCGCGTCTCACCCCTTCGATCCGAAGGATGAGGGGCTGACGCCCGACCGGGTTTTCGACCGGCAGTGGGCGGTCGGCTTGGTGATGCGCGTGCTGAAACGGCTGGAGGCGGAGTGTGAAACCACAGGCAAGAGCGCGCACTATGACATCTTCGTGCGGCGGATCATCGCCCCGATTCTGCACGGGGCGGACGAACAGTCGCTGGCAGACCTCGGAACCCACCACGGCATGACCGAGAAACAGGCCGGCAACTGCCTGCTGACGGCGAAGCGGGCCTGTCGGCGGCTGATGGAGGAAGAGGTCCGGCTGTACACGGAGACCGCGGCCGAGGTGGCGGATGAGATCAGGGAGCTATTCATCGTGCTGGCATAACGCACGAATGAGTGCCTGCCACACTTCGTCTCCACACTTCGTCCCCACACTTGATCCCCACACTTAATCGGTTACACTTGCTCGTTACACTTAATCGATAACTTATTGTGCAGCAACGACTAAGCAGATGGACTAAGCGTATCCGACGAAGTGTGGGACTAAGCGTATCCGACGGACCGCTGAACACACCCAAAGTCACAAAAGTGGCAATCGGCAACAGGCAATCGCGCAGGGGATTTTTTCCCGCGAATCTTCGCGAATGAGAGTCGGCTTGGATTTTTTTACGCTGATCGCTAAAAATCCAAGCCGACGGTAAACCGTGTGATTTAGATTTCCCCCCACGCAGCATTCGGCAAAAAATAGTGTAGAAGGGAATGAGGGCAAGGAGTATCATCAAATGAACAGATTGGAGTGAGGCATGACGGACTGGAAGGCTGGTAGCGATACAACAGTTCAGAAGACTGACGAGGAGCGAGGTCTTGTATGACAGCAAATAGCAGCGCGGCTTTGAATGGTTGCCTCAACCAGATCGCCTCTTTGCCGCCAGCGGAATCATTAGAGCCTTTGGGTGAAAGGGTCATTGATTTGTTATGGTGTGTCAGCGAGGCACGGTCGGATCTTGACGCTTTGCCCATCATCATCTCGGAGCACGAGGTATCTTTGCGGTTATCGTGCCAAAACGGGAGTGCGCAACAAGCCGGACAGAGCGTATGTGCGGTGTTTAATAAGATCGCCCGCTGCACGCCATCCCAAGTGCGTGAGAGCCTGCACAATGCGTGCGGCCTGATTGACAATGCCTTTAAGACACGAGTGCCAAAGGCCATTGCGGAGGGGCTTCGTGAAGCCGTCAAGGCACTCGTGGACGAAAGGCAAACAGGCGGAACGCTCCCCGTTTTTGTGGAAGGCGATGGCATCCGAATAGGGCGTCACTTTAAAGTCACCTTCTGCAGAACACTGCGCGTTCCCGACGACGGAAAAAATTATCCCCTGCCCGCCGGACTGGGGCACTTTCCGATCCACGCGGTGGCCGACTATGCCCAGCGCGTACCGCGTGACTGGCTGGAAACAGGAGGTTTTTTTCTCCCGATGTATCAGAGCGAGGCGATGTATCTGGAATTGGGAGGGCAGACATGGAGGCCCAATATCGCCAAAGTTGGTGTTGGCCGCATTAACGCAGTCACGGGAAAGCCGTGGGATGAATGCATTCACGCGACCCAACAGGATTACTTGCTTTGCCCTCACCAAAAATGGCTGGATGGCATCAACGCCGGTCAAGGATTTGTTCGTCAGTTCGTTGCCATGCCTCTGGGCAAGGGATACACGGTTGAAGAACAGGTGACCGACGAGTGCCAGTTCGGCGGGATACAGATCGCCGCATTCGCGGCCAAACCGGGAATCTTCCCGGAGATTGACCCTCAAGAGATCGAAAATGCAAAATTAAAACCAGGCGATGCCGATTTAATGGCCGGGATATTGAAACTTGTGCATCCCTATCAAAGTGTTCTTGCTATGCAGGTTCTAAAGTATTCGCCGAAAGAAATTTTGGATGCACTAGGCAATGACAAACGCGATTTGCTCAAAGTAATTCAAAAGGATGCGTTGGCTCAACTGGAGCCTCTAATTAAAAATAAGGATGCTTTTTCTCGCTTAAAGAACGAAATATTTCCTTCTGGTATAAGGTATAGTCTATCTGCAGGGCAACCAAGGTATAGGTTGGCTGGTATATCTTTAGATGAGCTTTATACGGAACCTTCGATGGGTATGGCGGCTGGAGGGCGTCTAAAACAAAAGATAATTGGCGACACATTCGGCGCGAATACATGGGATCCGCTGACCAAGGGATCTGTATTTATCCATCTCGTCAACAGTAACGTTTATAGGGACATCACAGGCAATGCGCCGCCGACCCGGCCGATTGAGGCTGTCCATTATCAGAGTATGGGCATTCCTTGGTTCAGCTACTACGATGATCGCCAGACGTCACTCGCTCCTTCGCGAATTCTGTCGCGCATCAAATCAATTTTCACGGTGGATCAACAGCGAGGAAAGGCTGAGAAGCCGGAGACGCCACTTCCTGTCGATTCACAGAAGATTGTCGAAATTAAGATCCCTTCACGCATGGAGAGAGTCCATTCACTCTTATCAGCAACACAAGCGGCAGTAAGGAACGGCGCACCCAAAAGCGTTGTGCGGCTGACAACCTCGATTCTTGATCTTAAAGATGACTTCGCACCTGCAATAAGTTTGCGGGCGGAAGCGCATCTATTGTTGGGTTTCTACGATGAGGCAAAATGCGATGCCGATCACGCTCTCAAACTCAGCACGGACAAAGAAATTAGTATGGCAGCACGCTGCGTCCGGGCGAAAGTCGCTTTGTTGACTGGAGCACCGGAAATGGCTTTGCTTGAGGCAAAAGCGGCCATACGCGTATCTGGCAACGATCCGACGCTGGCCAAAATCATTGAAGAAGCAAACGCCATTCTGAGTTCCAGATAGTTCTGATTCTGTATGGAGGTTTATAACGATGTGGCGCTCAGGCGATCTTGTCGACGAGCGATATGAAGTTCGTCAAGTATTCGAGTCCGGCGGAATGGGCATCGTTTACCGCGTCTATCACCTCCTTTGGAACATGGACTTGGCTCTTAAGCAACCGCGTGTCGATCCGTCGCCCGATGCCAACAGGCTAAACGCCTTCCGTCGGGAGTGTGAGCTGTGGTCCAATCTTAACCCTCACCCTCACGTGGTCACCTGCTACTACGTGCGCACGATCAACGAAGTCCCCAGCGTCCTGACGGAGTTCGTTGATGGCGGAAGCCTTTCCGACTGGATTTCTTCCCGTAGGCTTTATTCTGGAACCGAGGAAAACGCATTAGCGCGAATTCTGGACATCTCGATCCAGTCGGCATGGGGGTTGGAGCATGCTCATGTCGCTGGTTTGGTTCATCAGGACGTAAAACCGGGCAACATTCTGGTCATGGCGGACGGCACAGCAAAAATCACCGACTTTGGCCTAGCAGATCTGGTTGACGGCAACATCGGCTCAGGCCTTTCCGACTCGCCGTCGGCCAAGTTTGTCAGCGTAAACGGAATGACGCCTGCATTCTGTTCACCCGAACAGAGGAAGAAGGCGCAACTAACGTTAAAGACGGACATTTACAGTTGGGCCGTGTCCGTTCTCGAGATGTTCACGGGTGAAGTGACTTGGGCGAACGGTACGGTTGCGGGATGCGTGTTGGATGAAATCAAAGACAGGGCACCGGCACCTGACATCCCCGACATCCACGCTGCAGTGTTTGACCTTCTCGGTGAATGTATGTCGGAGAAGCCAGAGCGGCGCCCTGACGGTTTCCATGAAATTGCCGACCGGTTGCAGAACGTTTATTTCGATATTTTTGGCGAGACCCATGAGCGCATGCGCCCCGATGCGGAACTGGCCGCGTTGGACGCGTGTAACAACCGTGCGCTTTCTTTGCTCGACCTTGGGCACCCCAAGGAACAAGCCGAGCGCCTGCTACAGTCGGTCTTGGAAATAGATCCCCAGCATCAGCAAGCCGCAGCCAATCTTGCGCTCATCCGGGCCGGACATACGAGCAAAGACCGATCTTGCTTCCATCTGGCAAAACCGAAAAGCGGTTTCGATTATTACGAAGATCAACGAAAATTCGAGCGCCTTTGCGCGAAAACGAAGCGGGCTATCGAAACGGGTCGAAATCAGGATGCGCTACGGTATCTTCAACAGGCTGACGACTTGGGGAGCTTTGAACGACACCCGCGTATTCAAAGATTCAAGCGAGAGGTTTGTAAGAGCATAACTTCGGAGCAAGGTTGAGAAAATGCACTAGATTAGCATTTAATAGGCAGAGGCATGGAGTCTAGGCAATGATGAATCGACTCTACATTATCGGAAACGGCTTCGACATCTATCACGGTATTCGATCAGAATACGTTGATTTCAAGAGGTACTTGTATCATCGCGACAGGAAACTGCATAATCTCGTTGAAAAGTACATCCCTGTTGCTGGTGATTGGTCAGGTCTTGAGTCAGCTCTTGCGGATATCGACGTAGAGTCTATTACGGAGTATGCATCGGAGTATTTGGTCTCATATGATGCGGAGGGCTCGCGGGATGATAATTGGCACGATTATCAGTATGAGATTGGGCTTATTGTCGAAGACTTGTCTGTCAAATTCAAGTCACTTTTTACAGAGTGGGTACGACAGTTGTCTGTTCCGACTCGTAACACACTGACTGTGTGCCCTCTGAACATTACGCCAGCCGATAAGTTCCTGACATTCAACTACACATCGACTTTGTCCGACATCTATGGTGTGCCAAGCGCCAGAGTTCTTCATATCCACGGGGAGGCTAAATCAGGGCAGGACTTAGTGCTTGGACATGCGTGGAGACCAGTCGAAAGGACGGAGCCGAAATATGATCCCTCTTTTGAGTTCGATTCGCCGGACTGGCGGGTTACGGAGGGAGAAGAATTACTAAACCGCTATTTCGTCCGGACTTTTAAAGACACCAGAAAAGTCCTCGCCGACAGTATCAGTTTTTTTTCCGGTCTTATGGATTTGCATGAGATTGTTGTCTTGGGGCACTCAATGTCAAAGGTGGATTTCGATTATTACCGTGAAATAGCGAAAGTTGTCAATGTACACAAGGTCAAGTGGGTGGTGACATTTCATGGCGATGACGAACATGTAAGACACGTCAATACGCTCAATATCCTCGGGATTCCAAGTTGCGCAGTCACATTGTGCGAGATGAATGACCTACAAGTGGGAGGTGGCACACTTCGGGGCGGAGCATTTGAGAGTGAATAGACGTATTGCACAAAAGCTATAATTTATGTGCTATTTGTGCTTGGCAGAAATGGGCGGGCAAGACAACTGATACGAATCGGTTTCAGAGTGACGGCGGGAGTTTTGTTCGGTGGCGGGCAGCACATAGCATGATTTCGCGGTTTGACATTTGTTCCAAAGAAGCGCATAATCCACTCCACTTAATTGTTTCTGGAGCGTTTATGCGGCAAGGTAAGTTTGAACATTTGATCGCGTCAGTCCAGCCCGGCGGGACGTTCACGGCGGCCGAGGCCAGGCGCGCGGGCGTCTCGCCGCGCACGCTGGAGCGGTTTCGGCAGGCCGGGAAGGTCGTGCGTCTGGCGCGGGGGGTTTATCAGGCGGCGGAGATTCGCGACGCGGCTTCGCCCGACTACGCGGTCATCGCGAAGCGCGTTCCTCTGGGTGTCCTTTGCCTGCTTTCGGCGCTCTACCACCATGATCTCACGACGGAGATCCCGCGCGAGATCTGTCTGGCCGTCAGCCGCGCTGCCAACGTTCCCCGCATCGGCTACCCGCGCGTACGCATTTACCGCATGTCGGCGGGCTCTTTCGCTGCGGGCATCGAGCGCAAGGTGGTCGACGGCGTTGAGCTGCGGGTGTTTTCCGCAGAAAAGACCCTCGCGGACTGTTTCAAATACCGGAACCGGATCGGACCGGACGTCGCCGTCGAAGCGCTGAAGAACTATATGGCCCGGTGCGGGCGCAATCTCGAACGGGTTCGGAAGATGTCCAAAGTCTGCCGCGTCGAGAAGATCATGCACCCCTATCTGGAGAGCCTCGTGTAGGTTTATCTCTGTTATCGTCGTTGTGTCGCGCAGAATCGGCCGGTATTTCGTGTAATGAGAAGGTGGAGGAGTTATGGGCAACACGGTAGTTTTCAGCGTCACGGCGGGGCCGATGAAGGGCAAGGCGTTCGAGTTCGCGGAGCACGACACGTTCCTGTTCGGGCGGGCGGAGGAGTGCCACTGCCGCCTGCCGGATGACGGGCAGGTTTCGCGGCGGCATTTCATCGTGGAGGTGAACCCGCCGGATGCGCGGATCAAGGACTTCGGGAGTTTGAATGGCACGCATGTGAACGGCAAGAAGATCGGAAGCCGTGAGAAGGGCGAGACACCGGAGCAGGGACAGCAGCGGAAATCGCCCGAGGTTGATCTTAAGGACGGCGATGAGTTGACGGTCGGGCAGTCGAAACTGGCCGTGAAGATCGTGGGGGCGGCAGGCAAAGGCCCGCTGCTGTGCTCCCGCTGCGGCAAGGACGCGGGGGGCGAGGCGGGCGGACGAAGGGACGGCGCTTTCATTTGTCTGGCCTGCCGACAGAGCCTGCAGATCGATCCGGCGGCAGCTTTGCTTGAGATGTTGGGCAAGGATGAGGCGAAGAGGAACGCGGGAGCAGGCGGGACGCCCGTCCAGCAGAACGCGGAGAAGGGGGCGCCGACGGTGTCCGGTTACCGGATCGGGAAGCGCCTAGGCATCGGCGGTTTCGGCGCGGTGTATAAGGCAGAGCGGGAGTCGGACGGCCATCCCGTGGCGATCAAGGTGATGCTGTCGCGGGTGGCGGTCGACGAGTCTTCGCGCCTGAAGTTCGCGCATGAGGTCAAACTCTTGGAGGCCCTGCGGCACGGCAACATCGTTTCGCTGATCTCGTCGGGATCGGCTGGCGGCGCATTCTATTTCGTGATGGAGTACTGCCCCGGCGGTAGTGTGGCGGATTATGCGGCCGCACGCGGCGGCAAGCTGTCGGCGAAGGCCGTTTTGCCTATTCTTCGTCAGGCGCTGGAAGGGCTGGCCTACGCGCATGCGCAGGGCGTGGTTCACCGCGACCTGAAGCCGGCGAACATCCTGCTGACCGGAAAACCGGAGAGTCCGGTGGCCAAGATATCCGATCTCGGGCTGGCGAAGAACTTCGACAAGGCGGGGTTCAGCGGCATGACGGTCACGGGGGCGTATGCGGGCACGCCGGTGTTCATGCCGAAGGAGCAGATCACGAATTTCAAGTACGTGAAGCCGGTGACGGACGTCTGGAGCTTCGGAGCGACCGCTTACAACATGCTGACCGGGCTGACGCCGCGTGATTTCCCGCGCGGGTGCGATCCGATGGAGGTGGTGCTGCGGGGCGAGATCATTCCGATCCGCAAGCGCGATCCTCAGATTCCGGCACCGCTCGCCGAGGTGATAGACAAGGCGATACTGGCGAGCCCGAAGGACCGCTATCAGAATGCGGCTGAGATGTTGGCGGCGCTGGGGAAGGTGGCGCTATGACCGGTGTGGCAGGTGTCAGCGACCGGGGAAGCGTGCGGGCTGAAAATCAGGACGCTTGGCGGGCCGATGAGTCGCTCGGGCTTGTCGTTGTCGCCGACGGCATGGGCGGCGGGCCGGCTGGGGCGCAAGCGGCGGCGATTGTGGCGGAGCGGTTGCCGGAGTTGGTGCGGCGAAGGATGGGTGGGGGGAAGCGTCTCACGACGCCACCACAAACGGGAGAGGGAACGCGTGGTGTGTTGCGACGCAGGGCGGCGAGGAGGCTGTTGCGCGAGGCGGTCTTGGAGTTGAGTCGGGAGATTCTGCGGGCGAGCGAGGACGATCCGGAGCGTAAGGGCATGGGCGCGACCGCGGTCGCGGCGTGGCGGTGCGGCCCGGTTGTGCATGCGGCGCATCAGGGTGACAGCCGGGCGTATCTGTTCCGGGGCGGTGTCTTGAACAAGCTGACGGCGGACCACTCGATTGTGGCTCTGCTGGTGCGTAGCGGCGAGATCACAGAAGAAGAAGCGGGCAAGCATCCGGCACGCGGTCAACTGACGCGGTTCGTGGGAATGCCGGGGGACGTGTATTGCGAAGTACAGACGTTGATGATCAAGGATGGGGACAGGCTGTTGCTCTGCACGGATGGTTTGTGGGGTGTTGTAAACGATGACGAGATCGCGGCAGCATTGGCACGTCAGGCAGAACCCGAGAGTGTTTGCGGTGAGCTGATCGAGTTGGCGAAGCGGCGCGGCGCGCCGGACAATGTGACAACGGCGGTTTGGGATTTGGGAGACGCATTATGACTCTGTCATTGGCGGTTCAGGTGGTGTGGCGCATGGCGGTGAAGGAGGTGATCGCGTCGCGTCACGAGAAGATCGAGCCGGAGCATCTGTTTGAGGCGGCTACGCGGGGCAAGGATTTTACAGGGGAGAAGGCGCTTGAAGAACTGCGAGGGAGGGGCATGGATGTCGAGGCTCTAGCTGCGGAGTTGTGCACTGGCCCGGATGCGCTTGAGAAGGCCGGCCTTAACCCAGTCAAGTTGCGGCGGGCGGTCAGGGACAAACTGGGCGCGGGTACGTTTGACTGGGCGTCAAAAAGCGATGATGTGGTTCACCGTTCCGACCGTACGAAAAAGGTTTTTGCGGAGGCGGAGAAGTTTTCGGCGGCTTTGAAGGAGCCATCCGTGACTGTCCGCGCGCTGTTCGCCGCCCTGCTTGCTGATGACACATCGTCTGTGTGCGCGGTGATCCGAGAAGCGGGGGCGGACTTGGCCAAAATCAGGGCTTCGCTGGTGCAGAGCGTCGGGGGGAAACCCGTAGCGCAGGCCGCTAAGGCGGATGAATCCGGGGATGCGCAGACGGGGTCTTTGCTGGACCGGTTCGGCAGGGATCTCACGGCTGAGGCGAGGGCGGGGAAACTGCCTCCGGTGATCGGACGCCGGAAAGAGATCCTGCAGGTGATCCAGACGTTGGCCCGGAAAACCAAGAACAATCCGTTGCTGGTCGGCGAGCCTGGAGTCGGCAAGACGGCGATTGTCGAGTCGTTGGCGCAACGGATCGCGCAGGGCAAGGACGGGCAAGTCCTCAAGGGTAAGCGCCTGGTCGAATTGAACGTGGGTGCGCTGGTGGCCGGGACCAAGTACCGCGGCGAGTTTGAGGAGCGCGTGAAGAAGTTGCTGGAAGAGGTCAAGGCGACCCCTGACCTGATCGTGTTCATCGACGAAATTCACATGCTGATCGGCGCGGGCGACCGCAAGGGTGGCATGGATGCGGCCAACCTGCTGAAACCTGCCCTCGCACGGGGAGACTTCACGTGCATCGGGGCGACTACGCTGGACGAGTACCGTACCCATATCGAGAAAGATGCGGCACTGGAACGGAGGTTCGAGAAGATCGTTGTTCCGGAGCCGAGTCGTGACGAGACGCTCAAAATCCTTGAAGGTCTGTGTGAGCGCTTCGAAAAACATCATGGGGTGACGATTGCGGGTGGAGCGCTAGAGGCGGCGGTGGACCTCGCCATCCGTTTTGACGCGGATCATCGGTTGCCGGACAAGGCGATTGACTTGATCGACCGCGCCTGCGCCCAGCTTTGCATCCCCGGCTTGAGCATTCAGAGTGACAAGCCGGCTGTGGGTCGCGGCGAGGTTTCCAAAAAGGATGTGGTGGCGGTGTTGTCCGAGAAAACGGGTATCCCGGTAAACCTGATTGCAGGGGCGCTGCAGGGAGATGCCAAGTCCAACCTGACGGGGCTTAAGGAGCGGCTTTCAGTACGTGTGATCGGTCAGGACGAGGCGATCAGGCGCGTCTGTGAGCGGCTTATGCTGGCCCAGGCGGCGCTGGTTGAACGCCGGGGGCCGTTGGGGGTGTTCCTTTTCATGGGGCCGTCAGGGGTCGGAAAAACGGAACTGGCACGCGCTTTGGCAAGTGAGCTGTTCGGGTCTGAACAGACGATGATCCGCCTCGACATGTCCGAGTATATGGAACAGCACAGCGTGTCACGGCTGATCGGTTCGCCGCCGGGGTATGTCGGACACGAGGAGGAAGGACAGTTGACAGGAGCGTTAAGGACGACGCCTTATTCGATTGTCCTTTTGGATGAGATAGAAAAGGCTCATCTACGGGTGGCCGACCTTTTTCTCCAAGTGTTTGACGACGGACGCATAACGGACGCGAAAGGGCGAGCCGTGGATGCCAAGAACGCGATTTTCATCATGACGTCGAATCTCGGGGCACAGCCGTCGATCAAACACAAGCCGATGGGCTTCAATGCGGTGGTTGCTCCTGACGTGGTAAATGCTCCAGCTAGGGAGAATGACGATCTTAAGAAACATTTCAGACCGGAGCTGATCAACCGGATTGACGAGGTGATCGAGTTTGAGCAACTCGGACGGCAGGAGGTCGCCTTGATCGCCGAGATGAGGATGAAGACCTTGTCACAGGCGCTTCAGGCTAAACACGGGGTGTCGCTGCTCTATGACCAAGCCGTGATCGACCGCTTGTGTGAGGAAGGCTTCAGCGCCGAGTTCGGAGCGAGAGAGTTGAGCCGGGCAGTTCAGCGGCTCATCGAGATCCCAGTGGCCAGACTTGTGGCGACGCACTCCGACTTGGATAATTGTCGCATTCGGTGCGTATTGGAGAATGAGCGCATTGACGTCAGCATTGTGCAGAAGAGCGATATGTGACGAAAGGCTGACGGCGGGGCTGGCCGGCTCGCAGGTCCGGTCCTACTGGGGCATCGGGCGCGGCGGTGTGGATGGTTGCGCGGAATCACGGACGGGACGCATGTGCAACGGGGGAGAAAGAGGTTTGCAGGTGCGGTTTTGCGCAGGGTTTGGAGAATAGGGGTGACGTGATGAAAAAGAGGGTGGTTGACAGATGTCTAATAGTGGTATAAATTATGACCACTTTGCGCTGAAAGTAGTCTAATAGACGACCACTTTAAGGAGAGTGTATGGACGTTGTTGACATTCTCAAAGAGATGATTCTGGATTTCCAGCAGCATCGGCCGACTGCTGGAGTGCCCCGTCAACTGGCGTACAAAACGATGCGGGGAAAGGCGTTGGTCTGTATCGGTGTCAGGCGGTGCGGCAAGTCCACACTGCTCAATCAGATCGTGGGGACGTATTTGGGTCAGGGTGTGCCGGCGGAGAATTTGCTGTATGTGAATTTATTCGATGACCGTCTGCAGGAACTGAGTCAGGGCAAGCTCGACCTTGTCCTCGAGGCGTATTTCTCCCTTTATCCGGAAAAGAAGGGCGTTGAAGAGATCCTTTGCTTTTTCGACGAGATTCAGGAGGTCTGCAACTGGGAGCCGTTCGTCGACCGCCTGATGCGGACTGAAAAGTGCCAGGTGTTCATCACCGGCTCGTCGGCCCGGATGCTCTCGAAGGAGATCGCTACCCAGATGCGGGGGCGTTCGCTGGCGTGGGAACTGTTTCCCTTCTCTTTTGCCGAATGGCTGGCTTACAAAGGGGTCAAAGGCAAGCCGGGAACCTCCCGCTATCGATTGTTGACGAAGAAGGCCTTTGAGGAGTACTGGGAACGCGGCGGATTTCCGGAAGTGCGGGATGCCGAGCCGCGGCTTTGGGTGATGACCCATCAGGAGTATTTCAAGGCGATCATCTTGCGCGATATCGTGCAGCGCCACGATGTCGGACACCCGCAGGCGGTGATGGATCTGGCCCATCGGCTGATGAACCAGATCGGCTCGGCTTACTCCGTCAACAGCCTGACGGGCTATTTGAAGTCGGTCGGGCATAGGACGGCGAAAGCGTTTGTCCGCGATTGCATGCAGTGGTTTGAGGACGCGTTTTTCCTTTTCAGCGTCAAGCTGTTTGACGCATCCGTCGCCCGGCAGAATGTGAATCCCAGAAGAATTTACTGTGTGGATCACGCGCTGGTCCGTTCCGTGGGCACGGGGATTCTGGTCAATTCCGGACATCTGCTGGAGAACGTGGTCTTTTGTCATTTGCGCCGGCGTAGTGAGGCCATTCACTACTATCGCACAGGAAGCGGACGGGAGGTTGACTTTATTTGGCGGGAGGGGGCGAGACCGTGGCAGTTGCTGCAGGTGTGCGAGTCGCTCGTTCGCCCCGAGACGCGGAACCGGGAGTTGGCCTCGCTTCGGGAGGCCATGCGCGAGCAGGGGCTGAACTGCGGAGTGATCGTCACTCGGGAGGAGCGTGAGACGCTGACGGTTGAAGAGGGCCATGTCAGCGTTGTTCCGATATGGCAGTTCTTATTGTTC
>ENA-UPXM01004351-UPXM01004351.1-activated-sludge-metagenome-genome-assembly--contig:-NODE-4351-length-14553-cov-15.934750_pt1 | contig 14553 bp, 8 predicted proteins | sample MGYA00238178_ERZ772708 | MGnify/ENA primary metagenome ERZ772708 (study PRJEB29002, sample SAMN05720212) | activated sludge metagenome | isolation source: anaerobic digester from wastewater... | reverse complement strand
CATTGCGTCGTTTCTCATTCATGGCGATTCACCTCTTGTTGAAAATATACCACAGTAAAATGGCCGAGAGGCAGTGCCGAGACGCGTCGATTGGAGTATAATCGCGAAGCATAAGCGGGTGTATAATAGGCGCACGCCGATGCGGAGTACCACTGTGAGGACGGGCGGTACAGTCTGCAATGTTTTGTGAATACAAGGAAGGTTTGCTGTATCAATAAGATTAGTATAAAAAACGATTCACCGTTCAAAGCATTGTTGCGGAACCCTCCTCTTCTGATGACGGTTCTCTACCTCGCTGTCGTGGCTCTGGGAACGGCGCTTCTCAGTTTGCCGATTGCGACAGCGACGGGAGAGTGTGCAAGTTTCATGGAGGCGCTCTTTACCGCGACGACGGCGCTTTGCGTCACGGGTCTTGTCACGGTGACAACGGCGACCTATTGGTCTCTATTCGGTAAAATTGTCATTTTGCTTCTCATCCAACTCGGTGGTCTAGGGATTGTCACTGCTGCAGCCGGTCTCGCGATGACGCTCAACATGCGGATCACGATGAGGAGCCGTCTTGCGATCGCCGCGGAAAAAAACGCGGAGACTCCGAGAGGCATGGCGCGGCTGATCCATTTTGTTCTCGTCGCGACGTTCGCGTTTGAACTCTTCGGAGCGGCCGTTCTGGCAACGAGATTTGTTCCGGCATTTGGTTGGAAGACAGGTATTTGGTATGCCGTTTTTCATTCCGTTTCGGCATACTGTAATGCCGGTATCGATATCTTAGGTGCAAATTCGTTGGAGATGTGGGCATCGGACATTGTTGTCATTCTCGCCATTACGATTCTCATTATTCTGGGCGGTATCGGGTATCCTGTCTATCGGGACATTGTCAGCGGTCGACGCTGGAAGAAGTTCCGTCTCCACACGAAAATTGTCATCGCGACAACAGTCGTGCTCCTCGTAGGCGGGACGATCTTGTTTTGGCTTCTCGAACGCAAAAACCCTGCGACAATGGGCAATCAACCGCTAGGGATTCAGTGGCTCAATGCATTCCTGCAGTCGACGACGACGCGTACAGCAGGTTTCGCCGGCATACCTCAAGGATCCCTGACTCACGCGTCCGCGCTTCTCGCGATCACGTTGATGTTCATCGGCGGATCGCCTGTCGGGACGGCCGGTGGTGTCAAGACCACGACATTCGTCGCATTGCTTGTCAATACGAGGGCGGAGGCGACCCGCAGGAAAGAGACGACTGTTTTCAAGAGGCGTCTACCGGCGGAGGTTGCGCGACGGGCGTCAACAATCGTGCTTTTGTCTGCTCTTTGGATTTTCGCGGCTTGCTTCATCATCACGATGACCGACCCGGATGTAGTTTTTATCGATGTGCTATATGAAGTCATATCTGCGTTCGGTACGGTCGGGCTGTCGCGCGCGAATACGGCAGTTTTCAGCGCGGGAGGTCAACTCGTCTTGATCGCTACGATGTTGTTTGGCAAATTGGGACCCTTGACCGTACTCTATGCGCTGGTAACGCGACAACGATTTGATTCGGAGTTTAAGCAGGCGGAAGAACATATCATGATCGGTTAGCACGTACATTTTTGCTGATGTCGACTAAGAAACGGGTGTCCATTACAATAAAAGCAGCTGAAGATTGGAGTCTCATCGGCTTTGAAGATTAAAGAAGACAATAAGATACGAGGCTTTTAGTATGAAAAAAATAAAAGATGTTGCCGTAATCGGTTGCGGCAGATTCGGATATCAGGTGGCGATTACATTGACGCAGGTGGGTGTTGATGTCATTGCAATCGATGAACAGGAAGAGATTATCAATAAGCTTTCAAACGATGTCACGTACGCCGTTTGCGCCGACGTCACGCAGGAAAATGTCCTCGCGGAGATCGGGATCGGCAACTGTGAGGCCGCCGTTGTCGGTATCGGCGATCGCCCGGAAGCAACCATCATGGCGACGCTCGCATGCAAGGAGCTCGGCATTCCGATTATTATCGCCAAGGCGAAAAACGAATCGGTCGCTAAAGTGTTGCGCAAGATCGGCGCGACGCAAGTTGTCATCCCTGAACGCGATCAGGCGACGAAATTGGCACTTTCGCTCGTGTCGAACAATATGTCGGAAATTATTGAGCTTTCATCATCGCATTCCGTCATGGATATAACTTGTCCGGAATCGTGGGTCGGGAAGAGTCTCAAGGAGCTCGAGATTAGACCGAAATACGGCGTGACGATCATCGGGATCATCCGCAAAGGGCAACCTATGATCAGTCCGAATGCCGATGATGTCTTCGAAGAGAGAGATCACTTGTTTGCGCTCGGAGATAACAAAGCGCTGACGCGACTTTCAAAAGAACTGCACGGATAGTGAGCGCGCGTTGAACCTTTCATTTTTTCCCGTATCCGCGAGCTATCCGATTGTTTCCTGTTGATTTTCCTCGTTTTGGGACGTCTCCGAGCAAACTTTACTCGTCTCGGACGCTTGTTTGTTGGCGGCGTTGCGCTTATTGACTTGTTCGCGCAATATTTTATAGATGGTGGCGGCTAGGGGAACGCCTAGTAAAACGCCGCCGATTCCTCCCAAGCCAGCACCGATGATGACGGAGGTGAAAACCCAGATGCCCGGCATGCCGATCGACCGACCGACGACTTTAGGGTAGATAAAATTGGCCATCAATTGTAGAAGAATAATAAGGAACAGGAGGAAAAGGAGTGCCTTGTTAATGCTAAGCGGAGCGATCATGACGAAGCCGACGGCGCCACCGATAAAAGAGCCTATGACCGGGAGCAATGCGCAAAAACCGACGGCCGAGCCGACCATAGGCGCGTACGGGAATCCAAAGATCAACATGCCCACGGTGACTATCGTGCCCACGATCACTGCCTGTAACAACTGACCGGCAAAAAATCCTGCAAACGTATCGCGTGCGACAGCCAGAACATGGTACAAGCGACGCTTTGTGACAGGTTTCAAAAAAGCGACAAAGAGTCTGTCAAATTGCCCGCTCAACTTTTGCCTGTTAAGTACGATATAGATCGCAAAAATAACGGTAAAGATAATGGAAACGAGGGCGCTCATGACGGATCCAGTAATCGTGAAAACAGTACTTCCGAAATCAGAGATGAGATCGACCAGCTTTTGCATGGTGGGTGAGTCTTTCGAGCTCGCATCTTTGATTATGTCTCCGATCCAAGGGATATTCTCCGTCTTTTTCTCGAGAAAATCAGTAACTGAGTGATAGGCAGGTTCCAATTGCTGGACGAGAAGGCTACCGGTTTCAATTAGCTGTGGAATGACGAGATAGAGAAGTAACGCGATCAGAAGCAACACGACGGCGATAGAAATAAAGAGCGCGAGAGGCGTCCTCAACTTTTTCAAGAGAGGTTTCTCCGTCTTCGGAAAGAGCATATGCTCGAACGAGTTAACCAGCATCGTCAAGATAAAGGCGAGAATGGCTCCCGCGATCAGGGGCGATAGCGTTGAAAGAAGTCTCCCGGTTCCGGACAATAGTCTCTCCGAGCGGACAACCAAAAGCGCGATCACCCCGGCGAGGACCATCATTCTGATCACGAAACTCTTGTGCTGTTCCAGCTTCAATTTCATGGATTCATCTTACCATGCCGCGATGCTTATTTGGTCCTATTGGAGAGAAGATCTATTTATTTTTTTCGCTTTCTTTCGCAAGCGCAATCTCGAGAACTTCATCCATATTAGAGACGGTCATGAATGTTAGAGTTTCTCGGACTGTATCGGGAATGTCTTCAATATCGCGCTCGTTATCCTTCGGGATCAGAACGATGCGAATGCCCGCTCTGTGAGCGGCGACGGCTTTTTCCTTCAGACCGCCGATTTGCAAAACACGCCCGCGTAGCGTTACTTCACCAGTCATCGCGATTTCGTGACGGACAGGTCGCCCCGTCAGGGCAGACGCCAACGCAGTCGCCAGCGTGATGCCTGCCGAAGGACCGTCTTTCGGTATGGCGCCGGCAGGGACGTGAATATGGATATCGCGTTCTTTCATACTCTCCGGTTTCAGTCCGAGCGCTTCCGAACGGCTGGTCGTATATGTAAGAGCTGCTTGCGCGGACTCTTTCATGACGTCGCCGAGTTGTCCCGTCAGAATAAGCTTGCCTGTCCCGGGCATCACATTCACTTCGATGGCGAGCGTGTCGCCGCCCGCCCATGTCCATGCGAGTCCGGTCGCGACGCCTACTTGGTCTTCTTTATCTGCCATATCAAATGAATAACGCGGCTTTTCGAGGAGCTCGATGAGATTGTTCGGCGTGACGCGCAGAGTTTTCTTGGCACCTCCTTCCGCCGCTTCCGCAATGACGATGGCGGCTCGGCGGCAGAGTCTGGCGATTTCTCTTTCGAGCTGTCGGACGCCGGCTTCTTGAGTATATCCTTGGATGATTTTTGCAAGTGCGGTGCGTGTTACTTGCAAGTCCGTACCGGTCAGACCGTGCTGTTTGCGTCCTCGCGGCAAGAGATGCTTGGAGGCGATTTCTACTTTTTCCGCTTCTGTATAGCCCGACACTTCAATCACTTCCATACGGTCATAGAGTGCGGTAGGAATGGTGTCGACCGTGTTTGCCGTCGTTATGAAAAGTACCTTCGAAAGGTCGTACGGAATCTCGATGTAGTGATCGCGAAAAGAGTTGTTCTGTTCGGGGTCGAGCACTTCCAGTAATGCCGATGACGGGTCCCCGCGGAAATCGCTGCCGAGCTTATCGATTTCATCGAGCAGGATCAAAGGATTGTCCGTATTGACGTGGCGGATGGCTTGGATAATTCGTCCGGGCATGGAACCGACATACGTTCTGCGATGACCGCGGATCTCGGCTTCATCACGTATACCTCCGAGCGAAAGTCGATGGTAACGACGCCCGAGAGATTCGGCTATCGCCTTCGCGATAGATGTTTTGCCCGTCCCCGGAGGTCCGACGAAACAGAGAATCGGTCCGCGAAGCGAAGAATCGCCTTCCGTTTCGACAAGCAGTTTGCGAACGGCGAGATATTCCATCACGCGCTGTTTGACTTTTACCATGCCGAAATGGTCTCGCTCAAGAATGCGACGCGCTCTCGCCAAGTCATGCTGTTCCTGCGTAACTCTGCCAAATGGCAGTTCGAGCAAAGTCTCCACCCATGTTCTTTGTGTTGCGTATTCCGGGAAATGTGAAGGCAATCTCTCGAGGCGATCGATTTCTTTCTCGATTTTCGGCTTGTATTCGTCAGGAATAGATGACATTTCAAGTTGTTCGCGGAGTAGAGCGATTTCATCATCAGCATCGCCCGGCTCGCCGAGTTCTTCCTGAATGACACGTATCTGTTCGCGTAAGTAGTAATCTTTTTGGTTTTTTTCGAGCTGTGTTTGTACCTGTGTCGCAATTTTCTGCTCGAGTTCTGCAAGCTGGATCTCGCGGTGCAGGATCTTCAGAATCATTTGGACACGATCGGCAACGGAAATGGTTTCCAGTACTTTTTGCTGTTCGTCAAAACGTATGGGGAGTTGACCGGCGATGATATCCGCGGCGTGACCCGGATCCGTTTCATTGCGGACAAGCATCACGGCTTCCGGCGTGACGCGTTCCGATATCGCGGAATAACGTTGGAACAGCTCGCCCATCAGACGCATTGACGCATCGAGCACGGGTGTCTTATCGGGTGTCTCGGAAGTGAGAGATCTGTAGCGGACCATGTAATGTTCATCATCTTGAATGAAATCTTCAATTTCGACGCGCTCCAGTCCATAGGCGAGCACCTTCAGCGTATCGTCGGGAAGTTCCAACACTTGGCGAATGAAAACGCGCGTTCCGACGCGGTAAATTTGATCAGGTTCGGGCCAAAACGCGTCGAGTGTTATTTGACTTGCGAGGACGATTTCGTGTCGACCCTCCATCGCGAATTTCAATGCCGCAATGGATTGTTCTCTGCCCACATCGAAAGAAAGCAGAACACCGGGATAGATCACCATACCGCGCATCGGGATAAGCGGCAAAACACCGTTCGCCGCTCGTTGAGAATAGCGTACAAGGCGTTTTGAAGAGTGGGTTGAGCGCCTGTAATGACGTTTCTCATTGTTTCCGCCGTTGTTCCCAGAGGCGTCGTCCTTTTCGTTTTCACCTTGGTGGTCAGCGACAGTAGACTCTTTGTCGATCCTTTCATCGTTCGTATCGATATCATCTTCAGAAGAGATGTCTAACGATTCTTTTTCTTTCTCGGTCATATCTCCATCCTTCCGACCAGTATTCTGTAAATTATCGGCAAATTCTTATGAAACCCTTTATTTATACTTGGTCTTATATCCGCATCCAGTTGATGACGATCAAATCATCGACCAGAACTTGTGTGTCGCCCGTAGGAATGATCACTTCACCGTTGCGTTCAAGAAGAACGATTCGCTCGTTTGCGTGAAGTTTCAGGTCGCGAATGTATCTCCCGGCGAAACGATCGCCTTCTTTGACAGTGCGCTCGTTCAATTCAATTTGGTTGAGCGCAGGATCGTAGTGCAGCGCGCTGAGCGTCAGACGGTCGCCTAATTCAAATAGCGTTTGACCGTTCGGCATAAATTGTTTGCTGTCTCTCTCGACGAGCACGACGCGTATATCCTTCGGAAGGAAAACGTCTTGCAACTTGCTTCCGATCCACGGATGGTCCTCGTAGATCTCCGACATCACGAAGTGAAGTTTCCGTTCTTCTTCGTAATCTGTAAAAGTTTTCATGACGTCGCCATGAGGGTCGTACATTTTCGTTTTGACGGCAACCAGCGGCATAAGCCCGCCCTGAAAAGCGAGTGACAACAAGACAATCGTAAAGATGATATGAAACAGGTCGTTTTCAAGCGCGACGCCGCTACTGACGGCAACGATTGCGAATACGATACTCGCCGCGCCGCGTATTCCCGCCCATGAGACGACGAGTTTTTGCTGCCAATAGGATCGCTTCGACAGCGACATCAGACCGATGACGCTGACAGGTCTTGAGACAAAAGTCATGAATAGCGTGATGGCGAGCGCGTAGGGGAATGCCTTGACGATTCCCTGTACATTGGATAACAATCCCAAGATGAAGAAGATCAGAATCTGCGCGAGCATATTGATTCCGTCGAAGTACGCTACAAGGGCACGCTTTGAAGGGAATTCCTGATTTCCCAGCACGATTCCGATCACATAGACGCTCAAATAACCGTTCCCGCCCAAGATCTCAGCGACAGCGTATCCGAGTAGCGCGATGGCCGTCGTGAACACTTCATTGCCGCCGCCTTTGAACGCGATGTTTTTGCGGAGCAAAAAGACGAAGAGGACAGCCATAGCCCCACCGACGGCGACACCGACTGCGACCTGTAAAAAAAGCATCAAGAAAGCTTGTTCCGCTTTGACACCTTCGAGCATCAACGACAAGCAGACGACGGTGAGAATATACGAAAAAGGGTCGTTCGATCCAGATTCAAGTTCGAGCAGTGAGTCGGTGTTGTCTCTGAGAGACAATTTGCGTCTTCTCAAGATAGAGAAAACGGATGCGGCATCCGTCGAGCCAATAACACTTCCGAGCAGCATGGCTTCCAAAAGCGGAAATCCAAGCACAAAATGGACAAAGATCCCCGTGATGGCGGCCGTGAAAAAAACACCAAACGAGGCGAGTGTGATCGCTCTGCCTGCGACCGGCTTCGCTGCGCTCCATCTCGTTCCGAAGCCGCCGTAAAACATGATGAAAATCAGCGCGATCGAGCAAACCTCGTTAGCAAGTTCGAAATTGTCGAACGATTCCAAAAGCCCCGAGCTGCCGACTGCGATACCGAACACGATAAAAAAGAGCAGCATGGGAATGCCGAACTTATCCGACACTTCACTAAGGAAGACGCTGACCAAAACAATGATACCTATGAATATTAGAGCGTTTACAATCAAAACAAACTTTCCTCTGACGGTTGACTTTCTTAAGAGCATGAGTCCATTAAAAGACTCTTCTGAATAGTATAGCCTGAACGCCATCTCCTTGCATTGCGAACATTGGACAAAAGACTGACCTTAGAATGAAAAAATGTTAAGGATAATTTAACGATAGTTCCTATCCCTTCTGTTGTTTTGCGTGTAATAAAAAGCAGGAAGCCGGCAAACGGCTTCCTGCCCGCTGTTGTTCCGTGATGAACTGAAGGCTCGAGAGTCAGGAGCGACCTGTTAATCGTAGTAGTAATCTCACCTGTAACGTCCTCTGATCGTCGAATCATCCATGAAAATTAGCGCAGCGACGTCGTCATCAATCTTCTGCGGGTCACCATTGTTATACGAATAGAGCATACCGGCATAATAATTAGTGCTGTAGTCGTAGAGGTAGATAATGTCGCCATTGCTAGCGATGGTATAATCGTGGACATCATCTGATACCTTGGTCTTTTTTCCTTCCTTGAACATCTTCAATGTGCCGTAACTTTTATCGGAGTTCCAATCGGTGTAATATAGCACAGAACCATCTTCTGAAAAGCTTACAGTCCAGAGCTGAACATCGTAGTCTATTTCTGTTCCATCGATGAAGATATCGCCTCTGTAATTGTCATAATTAACATCCTTGTAATAGACAATTTTGTTGTCATCCGTGAAGAAGATTACGCAGTTGTTGACATCACTGTCACACAGCTCAGGTTTACTCACCTGATCATCGATGATTTTAACTGTATAAAGATCGCCGTCTCCCTTTTCAGAAATTTCGTCGAGAAAGAAAATGGTGCTTCCATCAGAAGAAATCTGAAAATTAGAAGCATCATCCTGCTCGATAACGGATAGATTAGCTCTGATAGCGATATATCTTTCGGAAGAAGAGTAAAGTGCCGCTTGAACCATGCTGCTCACTTCGTAGTAGGAGCTGATTTCTGAGAGTTTGACTTTCTGCACATCGGATTTGTTGTAAACACTGAGAATCATGGCAGGCTTGTCATTCGCGTAGCTCGTACCCGATGCGCTGGTCATGGCGTCGGTCACAACGGTCTCTTCTGTACCATCGAAATAAAACAGCGTATATTCGGTATTCTCCTGTGTCGCGTTTTTGAGTTCGTCGCGCAGATAATCTCTGTCACGCTTAGCGTAGTATTTTTCAAGAGCGGCGCTGTATTCTTCATAGAGCCGATCGCAAGTCGCTTCGTATGCTTCGTAATCCGACTCATACTTGCTCCATGCGGCTTCGTATGCTTCATCAGTGTCATAATCCCACCAGTTTGGAGAACTGGGCGGGTCCGGATAAACTGGGGTTGAGGGCTCTGTTATGGACGCATCAGCCGCTGCCATGTCATCCGTTACGTAGTCCATAAGGTTTACTTCAACGTGTTCAGTTTTTGTGTAATACATTTCACCGGATTCATAAACGGACAGTACGTTCTTCACATCCGATGCAATTTTTACCCTGTCAGCGCCGTCTGTCGTTTGTTTGTAGAGAGAATCGTCCTTCACGTAGTAAATCGCTGAAAGATCCTCCGTAACATGTGCGATGTAGGAAACATCGCTAGCCAACTTGACGGTGTCCTTGTTTAAGGTCCAAAGATAGTATCCACCCTCATCATTCAGATAACCGATCTTGTTGAGATTGTCAGCAACTTGAAAGAAGAGGACGTTCCCGGCAATTTTCTCCTTGTCGGTCAGATCGTGCAGATATAGGGTGTTGTCTCTTCCTTTGAGATAGGCGACCTTGGTGCCCTTGTCATTGATGGCATACAAGCTCACATTGGAATCGATTCTTTCAGCTTCCTTATTATCCTTGTTAATATCGCGATAATACAGCGTCACCCCTTCATTGATATATTCGAATCGATCGGGGAAGAACATGCGGTTGCCGTCATCGCTGAAGGTGATGAAGGCGCCTAGAGCAAATGCACCATTTGTCACACCGGGAGTTCCGCTAATGTTCTTGCCATATGTCAGGCGAGAAGTAATTTCTAAAATGCCGTCCTTGGTAAAGTCAGTATAGAATATGTCGCCATCTTTGAGATAAAGACTATAGTGCTCCTTTCTGCCACCGTCTCGCAAGAGCAAGAAGGAGGTCAGGGCAATCGCGAGAACGACAATTACGATAACGGCAATTAGAGCAATTTTCTTTGCCGAAGATTTTCCGAATTTTACTTTTTTTGCGGCGGATGGATCAGCGGGGACTACGTACGATTCCCTAGTGCCTTCCGTAGGCGTTCCGCACTTCTGGCAGAAAGCGAACTCAGTGCTGGTTTGCCCACCACAGTTTGGGCAGAAGATTGTTCGCAAAACCTTTGTGCCGCAGGCGTCACAAAAATTTGCGTCTTCCGCGAGTTGAGCATTGCATTTAGGACAGATGGTCATATTTCATTCCTCCTTAGATATCTATACTGTTAACGGGGTGCATTCTCTAACAGCCCCGTCAGTGCCGTTTCAAAATCTTCCGCATCAAGGTGCGGTTGAATAATCTCCAACGTGGCAGCTATTTGCGAGTCGGAGAATCTGCTTTCCGCCGTTTCGAATATTGAAACACTACAATTTTTATTTGTGACATCGATCAGGCATAGAAAAACTTCTTTAAGAAGATCGCTGTTCTCTTCGTCGTCTTCAAGCACATTCGTGTAATACTCTGTCGCGAATTCTCTAGGTGGCATATCCGACAAGTCATTCGTCAGGACAATCATAACGGAATACCCTGAAAGAGTGGAGAACTCTTTAGCCTCTTTCAGAAGAGAAAAGATTGATTGTTCGGACAAAACATGTGCCCTGTCATCGATTATCAGCAAAGTGCTGCCACTATGTTTGGCGTAATGCTCTTCTATAATCACTGTTGGTTCTTCTGAGGAACCGGAAGATGTCGTTGGTTCGGTCGCTTCTGTCGGCGAAGTGTTTACTGTCTTCTGCGGTGCCTCTGTGTCCTGTCCGTCAGATGGTTCCGGAACTTCCTTCTCTTCACCATCGACAAGATCAGACTCCTCGATTATTCGCGTCACTCCTTCAGAGTAATTTGTCCACGCGAATCTGTGTTTCGGAAGAAGGTCTTTCCAAACAATCACGCCTCTTGCAACTAAGAAGCCGAGCATACCTCCCGCAATGACGGTTATAATAGAAAACACTAATAGAATTCTCAGTCCGACTCGCTTCTTTTTGATGGAAGACTTGGGTTCAGGTGCGGTGTGGGGACGAGCACGTCCTTTCTCCATGGTTACGGTGTTATCTTGTCCTTTTTCTGAAGCCGCGACCGATGTACCGCAGTATCTGCAAAATAAAGCATGATCAGCAATTTCCATTAAACAGTTTGGACATTTCATGTGATCATCCTCCCTTATGGTGTCGGCTTCGTATTAGATACAGTATTAACAGGTCTTATTCTGCCTGCCTTGTTAATTTGGAAAACTGTCCAATACGTTCCTATCTGGTCTGTCGGTACATGATATTCGGCGACCTGCCTGCTTCCGATAAAGACTCTGACAACAGCATCTGATAAACTCAGTTTGTTAGAACTTGAAGAATTTCTGTTGGTGTAATCGTGGACGGCATAGGTGTAGGCGCCGTGAATGTTTTCGAGGATTGTGATTGTTTCGGGGCCGTAACTCGTTGTGTCGTCGACATCAAGGTTCGCCATTTCTCTGCCATCGAAAACGTATTTCATATCATAGTAATACACATTGAAAGTGCCGTCGCTCGGTGTCCGTCCGATTAAGTGAGAATCTAAGTCGCGAGGTGTGGCTCCCCACGTTAAGACGATTCGTATTTCATCGCCTGCCAGAACAGGCGTTATGGTGAAGTCGAAATCAGTTTTCCCACGACCGCTCAGGACTGAGATGTTTGCATAACCCGTTATGTAACCGTCTAGAGATGCCTCCACAGTATAGTACCCGACGGGCACGTTGGATATTTGGTAACGACCCGAAGAGTCGGTCGTCGTTGAGAAGCCCGATACGTATTGACCAGTTGTATTGTTCCAGTCTTGACGGAGCTTTAGTCGAACATTGCTTATGCCTTTCCCTGTCAGAGCGTTAGTAACCGTGCCGCCTGCTGAGCCGTTGCCGAAATGACTGTTCTCCATCAAGAGGATGTGTTCCGTATACTTGATTTCATCTTTTTCAACGCGTTGACTTGATGAAAGTGTCCTGTATCCGTCTGCACTGATCACAAGCCGATAGTTGCCTTCCGAGACATTGAACGAGAATTTGCCGTTTTCATCGGTTTTTTGTGTGCTGACGGGAGTTGTCGCGTTAGTTAAGGTGTACAATTTGACTTCAGCACCATCAAGTGTTCTCGTCGTTAGATCTTCATTGTATGCGGAGACCTTTCCTTCCAGCATGCTTCCGGAGATTAGAACTCGGAAAACAGTACTGTATGATTGGCCGTCAGAATGCAGGTAGGATGCTGTTATGTAGCAATGCTCGGAAGAGGTTGTGGAGGGAAGGGTCAGCGTTGATCCTGAAACGTCAAGCCGTGTTGCATCGTCAGATCGAAACTTTAGATCGCTAAAAGCTAGTTTATCCGTTTTACTTATGCCGTCCTTCACATCATAATATTCGAACAAGATGTCCGGCAAGTTTACCACGTTATCAACTGCGCGGACGCTCGACGCATTTGCGATAAGTGCAGTTGCAATCTTGTCATTGCCTAGAGTCCACAGCTTGATGGGGAACTTCTTTTCGAACAGTTCTAGGCTAAAAGTAAATTGTTTGAGTAGTAGGTTTACATATGCGTTTAGCTTTGCACTAACGTAAAAGCCCGGCTCAAAATAGCTATATATGAACTTATCTGCGGTTACTTGGCTGGTGCTCAGTATAGGAATTGTTACGTATAAGTCGGCGTACAAACCCGCTTGAGGGTCAATGTCGACTTTGGCAATCTTAGAGCTGATGACGGTCATGCTTGCAACGAGCTTAATCCCCGCTTTGATACTTGCTTTTCCGCGTAAGGATAACGATACAGCCTTGTCACTTTTATACGTGTTCGAGTATAGATTGAATTTCCCGTTCGTAAAGCATGCACCGATCGTGGTTATAGATGTCATTTCTTGTCCAATAGAGATGCTCGCAGCTAAATCAAGCTTAGCAAATAGTTTGACATCAACTCCGAAGCGCAGGCCAGGAATCGACGGTATGGGCAAATCCCACTTAAAAAGATAGATCTCGCCGCTTGTCGAGTCCTTTGATGTTTTGTTCAGTGAATCCGTTATCGCTTTTACGTTTTTTTGGTTTTGTTTCTGTGTTGCGCCTGTGCCTGTAAATAATTCTTTCATTAAAGGACTTGACTTACCTTCGTCAACAAACATGTATGCGATATCTACATCCCACGAGAAGCCAGTTGTCATAGATATTGCAATGTCCCAATCGGATATCCTTTTGATATTTGCCTGGAATGATAAACCTAACGAGAAATTGAGTGTAATGGTAACTTTGTGGTCTCGAAGCGCTGCGATGCCGAACAAGCCATCCTCGCCGGGCTTTAAAGTTATCTTAATTTCCACATCGAGCGTGTTTGTTTTTTTGTCAGGCTTAATCTTGACTTCGAATGACCCGTCTTTATACTCTTCTTCTGAGGCATAAGCCTCCCTAATAAGTGATGTATAGAAGTTGCTCTGTTTGATGTTTTCGATTATTTCTATTTCAAGATCAGGATTGGCAACGATCTCTTCTATGTCGAGTTCATACTCTCCGTAAAGATCGAGCTCGGAGTAAATCTCATCGAGTGCGGGGATCGTGACATGAGCCGTACCGTCATCCGCAATTTCACCAATCTTGTAAGCGACATAGTCATTGTTGGTATTGGTGCCGAATAGAATCTCGCCCGGGCGGGTGTCGATTCCATCGATGGAGATTCTGTCTTCTTCTATTTCTTGGATCGCTACAGGTGTTTCTACGACAAGGTCGGTAAACTTGTATGCTTCAATTTCTTCGCGCTCAATGCAGAAGACCAGTACTCGCGCATTCTCTAAGTCTTTGTCCGCAAAAGAGACGCTCTCTCCAAGTGTTAATGTATACCGCTCACCGGGTTGATACCCTTCGGAAGGAGGAAGAATGTTATAGGAGTCCTTCGACACTTTTTCATACTCCAGCGATATCGTATTGCCCGAGGCATCGTTCACCTTATAAGTGATCGAACGATCAAGAGCGGATGTCATAACGCGGAATTTAATGTCTCTAGGAGCTTTTTGCAAGTAATAATGGTCTGGCGTTTCATCAAATACAGATAGATATTTGACGTCAAAATCATAAGATCCCTTATTGAACAGCAAGAAGCTGCCCAAAAATGATCCGATAAATAACACTAGGATTAGGAGTACGGATGCAATCCGTTTAAAGATTTTCAACTTCTCTTCCCCCTACTCGATTTGATTTAAGAGCATTAGACCGAGGATATCAGTGTCTATAATGCCTTGACCGCCGAAGAATTGCAATCGAAAACCAATTGCATCTTTGCGCAGTTATTGCAGAAACCGTTTATAAAACGTAATAATAATAAATGGGAACAAAACGTCTGCTTAATACTAATTATGTAATGATTATTAGTCAAGAGAAAGAGAGATGCCCGTGTGCAGCATCCTGTAAAGTAGATGCAAGCAAAGTCGCTCAGGAGATGGTGAAT
>ENA-UPXM01004346-UPXM01004346.1-activated-sludge-metagenome-genome-assembly--contig:-NODE-4346-length-14572-cov-5.274299_pt1 | contig 14572 bp, 25 predicted proteins | sample MGYA00238178_ERZ772708 | MGnify/ENA primary metagenome ERZ772708 (study PRJEB29002, sample SAMN05720212) | activated sludge metagenome | isolation source: anaerobic digester from wastewater... | reverse complement strand
CATGAGAATGATGGAACGCGAGTCACGGAGGGTGAGAGGATAGAGTATGGCGTATTCAACTACGTGGTCAGGACTAGATACACAGATTGTTGCACTTAGCAGGAGCACGGATTCAACGAAACTATACTTATCGCCAGGCTGTTCCGTAACCGAGACCTATAATAAAGACGTGAGCGATGTCGGCGGTGGCGCGGCGGCGTTGAACAACCTATGGGTAACGGATGTATCGAACTCCCATATTATCCGCATTGATGCGACAATGCACTCTATCCTTGACGATGTTGCTAGTGACGGCATTACTCATGCACCGGTCTGTGAGCCTACCCGCGTGATTGAGGATTACGGGTATAACACGATCAACAGGTCAGAACACACCCTATACTGGAGAGGATATTCGTATACTGGTCTGGTGAAGAGCATCACGATAACGCAACGGTCGGGTGAAGGCAACCTCTACGATCTCTCGATTACGTTCCAGGTGGGTAGTGCGTATCAATGAGTACGTCAGTCTGGGTAGGTTCAACCGAGTTTACGCAACGGAAAGTGTTCAACGTCCGGTTCAAACAGAAACTTAATCAGGTAGGCACGTTCTCGTTCACCGCGATTAAAGATGCGTTGACTTCAGCGGAGAAGAATAAACTCGTGCCCGGTATGATTATCCGTATCTCGGTCTGCGGTAATATCCGGTTTGAAGGGTATATCACGAACGTCACGAAGGATAAGAGCCGTAGGTTGTGGGAAGTGGAAGGCGAATCGTTAGCGGGTATCCTTGCCACTCGGACGACCCGACAACCGGTGTTACTCCGTGGCGGTCTTGATGGTCGTGTAGGATTAGAGACAATCTCCGCATCCCAGATCGTGCAGCAGGCAGTGTTCCGGTTCGGCGGGTTCGCGACTACTGGTCAAACGGGATGGACGATATCAGCACCGGATTATACGTCAAGCGCCTCAACGTGGTTCTACAAATACGAAGCGGTACCCGTGCTCAACCATATCCTGAACGGTGCGAGGATTGCTGGGTGGGATTGGAGAGTATATGTGGATGATGGGAGCGCGTAGATGACGGAATACCTATCAGCGACGTTCTGGGCGGCGTCCGGGACGACGACTACCAGTTATACTGCGCCAGCAAGTTCGTCGTATAGCGACCTCTACGTAAGGTTCATGGGTGCGACAGCAGTCACTACCTCGGACACTACCCAACGCACTGCTACCAGCGGGTATACGGAGAGTATGAGCGCGAAATCAAATACGGTTACTCTCCCTGCGGTTGACTCGGGTGAAACGCTGCTCGCCGCAACTATATACATGTATGTGAAGAACCCGGATACCAACGCGGCGGCACATACTCTCAACAGCTGCTACCTCTACATTAACAACTTGAATGAGACATACGACGACACGAATTATGATCTTGATGTTGGTGAGAGCCATACGTATTCTTACGACATCACGGAGGATTATGATGATTACGAAGGCAAGCTGGCCAACATATACTCGTCGTGGATATACCAGACAGAGCCGAGAGGTCAGTCGGTATGGTGTACCCTCACCTATCAGGATACGCTATTCACGGGTCCGGCAACGACGACGTGTAACGGCACATCAGCATGTTATAACGGCACTCTTGATGAAGGCACATGGTCGGGTTGGATCGCGTTACCTTCGACGTTCATTACGGGTGACGGGGAGAGTAACGATATCACCTACGAGATCGGCGGCAACCTCTACGCCGGTGTCCAACTGAAGTTCAATTATATCACTACGGCTACGGTAGAAGACTACGTTATTATTGATTCCGGCGATTCGTATACCGAGTATGATACTGGTGCGTATGGGTATGCGACAACGACCTGTAACGCTACGGGGTGGCCTACCACGACGTTAGAGTATGGTAACGGGTCGATTGTGTTAGAGTTCACCGAGAATCTTGGAGTTACTGTTCCCGCAACCACATGGACTACGAACCAGGATATCTTCTGGTTCACGACCGATTACGAACCCAATAAGATCGGGACGGTAGTGCAGTCGCGTGGCACGAAGTTCTCTGGCGGGACGATGTATTCCCTGATGTCCGATTGGGCGACTAACGTGTTCCTCTATGAAGGCACGAAACAGATGGATACGTATCTTGCCCGCGACGCTGCTGCTGGTGAGACCACGATCTATACTGTAACCCAGACCAGCTCAACAAACATATGGCTGGATAGTGCTGTGAAGATTATGATTGCTCCCGGCAAGAACAACCAGGAAGTTGCTACTATTATAGCAAAGGGAGGCAGTCTGCCGGACGGGGTTTACTTCACGTTACAGGATGCGCTCACGTATGACCACTACGCCTACGAGGAGATGATTAACCTTGACGGCGCGTGGAAGATATACGGCGCTGCGACCACCGCATGGTATAATACGATGGTATCCCAGTATGGTGAACCGTCAGGAGGGACGGGGCGTGTTGATCCGGCATGGCCGGTATTGTTCGGGAACGAGATTATCTATATAGGCAACGTGGCGATCGGGGTTGATTGTTTGTGGATTAATCATGATTCGAGCAATGAACGCGGATCATCTGGTATAGCATACTCGCATTACAGCGGGTGTCCCGTATACTGTGTGCCTACGGTCGGGGTCTACCCGAAATCAGATTCAATGTATGCGGCATACGGTGTAGGAGAAGTCTACCTGAACCCGTTAGGTATTGTAGATAACAATACCCTTGATATCTACTGTTACAACGCATTGATGAACTCTACAGGGAACGCTACGAACGCTCGTGGGTCTATCCCTGCATGTAACCTACCCGCGACCGTAAGTATCGGCGACTGGGTCAATATCCAGATGAGCGAGAACGAGTATACGTGGTTGTCCGGGTGGGGTGCTCGTCAAACGTTCGTCGTAGCCAATTCCGGGAGCGAACTGACGAACTACCAGCATAAGATTACGGTGCATCGGGCATCCGGCTCGTCCAGCGGGAACGATGTGTATATCCTTGACCGCAGGTGTAATGCAGACTATTCTGATATCCGGTTCACGAACAGTGACGGCGACCTGCTGGATTACTGGATTGAGTCGCAGACTTCATTATCCGCTGATATATGGGTAGAACTTGATGTTGTTGGGAATGGGAACAACACGTTCTACATGTATTACTTCAACCTGTCAGCCGGGTCGTATTCTGATGGAGAGGATACATTCCCGTTCTTCGACGATTTCAGTGGTACGAGTCTTGATACGGATAAGTGGACACAGGTGAACGGAGTCACCCCGTCGTTCTCTAGCGGGTATATGACCGCCACTGCGGATGGGAACGACCCAGGGAAGATTATAGCGACCGCAGCAACTACGGGAGATAACACGGTATTCACCGCACGGTTCAAGGTGACGGGCGGATCAAATGTTGATGGTCGTGCCGGTTTAAGTATCAAGACGGGTGCTACCGGGTGCGGATACAACTTCGTGGTGGAAGATTTCACGAACGTTGACGGTGTGAAGTTCTTAGATGATTTGGTTAGATGGGGGTCGGATTTAGATAACTGGGCGAAGGATACATGGTATGAATTCGATATTGTCCATGATGGGACGAACGTGAAAGGGAGGATTGATGGGGGTACGTGGAGATCGGTCGCATGGTCGGGTCGTGAAGGGAACCCGGCACTCAACATAGGGTCATTTGATGAGGTTACAGTATGGGACTATGCGTTCACCAGAGCGTATGCTGCTACAGAACCTACAATCAGTTCGTGGACTACCGAATCAGTGACAGAGATTACCCAGGATACGTTCGCATACCGTCTTGTCGGATGGGAGTATGACCAGATGAAAGGATTGTTCAATCTAGAGTTCGGGGCACCTGATGATTACTATATGAGTAATGATGTCAAGTATAAAGGTGCAGTTGATGTGTCACTCTCTCTCTTGTAATTCACAACATATTTATTTTGGTTGCAATATATTATTGTCAATATGTCCTGCGCGTTCTCTGCTACCCCTTATACTTATTTCTTCGGGACGAGACTCGGGTTACTCTACAGTATTTCAATTACTGAAGTCATGTTCCCTCCAGGTGGACGCGAGGAGCTGGATGCGTTAGTAGACCAGATGTGGCACCAGTTGTATCCCTATGAGGTGGTGAACCAATGCCGGAAACAGTAGAGAACGATCCTGATGAGTATGTAGCGGTATGCGCTCGCTGCGGCATCGCCATCAAGACAGAAGAGGTTGGTGGGGAGTTAGACGGCAGGTTCGTAGACTATGTTGAACGTATGCAGGGAGTAGCGAACTTTATGTTATGTCTTGACCATTGGGAAGAGTTCAAGAACAATTCTAATACTTCAGTAGAAGACGGGATTGCCCGGCGGGCGCAGAGCATAGCAGACTCGCAGCGGAACATGGACCGTTACTTATAAACACGTGTGATTCCAATCAACTTTTTTACTATTCTTAACGATAGTTAATTTGCAGGACAGACTAACGTCGTGCTTGACAGCGATACACCTGCACAAAGAACCACCAACCCAATACTTTTCCTAATCTCTAAAAACGAAGTAACAATCAACTATTTTTATTCATACAGTAACATTTTATGTGATGATTCAGAGTCTTCGTAGGGGCAAACTCAAATACGTTCTCGGGCAGGTCAAGTATGTTGACGTGTTCTTCCAGTTATGGTCGCGGTATGGGTTCCGTAGAGCGTGGAAGTTTCTGTTAATGAAATTGTTCGTGAAGGAGGGGGAGGGTGCGTTAGGCGTTCTGTTCCGGTTGGGGGAATATATTCTAACCCCGCTAGGCAAGACACATTGGTTGTGCCGCTACCCGCGGCAGATTGAGATTGAGGTTACGAACGTCTGTGATAAGAAGTGTATCCTGTGTGAGCATACCTACTGGGAGGAACCAGCACGGCATCTGAAGTATGACGAGTTCCTGAAGATTATCGACCAGTTCCCAGACCTGTTGTGGGTGAACATGACTGGTGAAGGAGACTCGTTCCTGAACCCAGATTATATCCGGATGCTATCCACGCTGAAGGACCGCGATGTTCCGGTATATCTGGTAGATAGTTTCAACCGGTTAACTCCCGATAAGGCGAACGCTCTACTGGATATGGGGATTGATGGTATTCACATCTCGTTTGACGGGGCTACAAAGGAGACGTATGAGAAGGTCAAGGTAGGATGCAACTACGAGCAGACGATACAGAATATCCGATACCTTCTGGCCGCGAGAGGGAACCGGCCATTTCCCGAGATATGTTTCCGGTATGTGATAACGACGTTCAATGTGAACGAGATGCCGGATTTCATTGATATGATATATAGAGAGTTTGGGGAGTATAATATAGGGCATATCGAGTTTGTAGGTCTCCTATATTTCCCGGAGACTAAGCAGTATTTCGTTGACCGTGTTCCTGATGAGATTATAGACGAGGTATATAAACGAGGGGAGAAGTATGGGTATACTGTCAGGTTAGCACATCCTGGTGCCGCGTTGCCGTCAAGGAGATATTGTACTGCTTGGAGTGAACCCTACTTCATGATGGGGGGATACGTGTTATCGTGTTGTGCCGTGCTTATGTCCAACCGCAGACCCGCGCTGCGGAGTCTTGCGTATGGTAACATCAACGATAAACCGTTTAGAGATATATGGAACAGTAGACGGTATCGGTGGGTAAGAGAGAATGTGAATAAAGAGGATAGCCCGATGCCGCATATGTGCAGGGGGTGTAGAGCGTATGAAGATCCTTGTGGCGAGTCCTAAACCGGGTGCTGGATCGGGAGCAGCGTTAAATGCGCTTGAACCAGCAAGCCCCACATACTGCCATAGTGTAGGAGAGTTCTACCGGATACAACACAAACACCAGGTTATACTAAGTTATGGGTTCCCGTTCCATTGTCTCCCTACAACTAAACCGCACGTATGGTACTGTCTTGAGCCACAGGTATACCTCATGCGAGAGAAGGGGGGGGTGAAGAAAGCGGTATCGAAAGCGGCTATGCCAATAGAGAGGTGGCGAGTTAATAGTCTTGATGGGTGTATCGTTGCTGACAAGGCCAACGCGAACCGGTTTTGGGAGTTGTATGGGATTCATCCCATTATTGTCCCATATGGGATAGACTATGGGTTCTGGTCCCAGACCCCCCCACCAATAGACGATACGGTCTTCACGGTTGCACATATTGGTGAGATCCAGCGGTTCAAGAACCAGATGAAGTCGATAGAGGCGTTCGCGGAGTTCCATGAGGATGTGTCGAACTCTCGCCTATGGATCATCGGGGCTGTCAGGGATACTTCATATTTTGAATCTATGAAGTCACGAGCTGATGAACTTGGTGTGAAGTTTACATATATCTATGAGATGCCGAGAGAGCGTCTGCGTGACCAGTATTATCCTTACATCGACTGTGTCCTCCATCCAATCAAGTTACAGGGGGGGTTCCTGACCCCGTTAGAAGCGGCTGCGGCTAACCGACCGGTGATCGTCTCGCAGGAATGTTCGTGTTCTGATATCATCTACAACCATTACCTGGGTCTGGTATCATCGGAGAGTTATAGTTTCTGGTTGAAGTATATCTATGACAATGGATACGTTCCGAGACGCGAGTGGATACAAGAGAACCTGACTTGGGAGAAGTATTATGATGGGGTAATGTCTATCTTGGAGAGGTTAACAAAATGAAAGTGTTTGTAGCTGGGGGTGCGGGGTTCCTTGGGTCGCACGTCTGCGAGTATTACCGGAGCCAGGGATGTGATGTGGTCGCGTATGACAATTTCAATATGAGGGAGTTGTCACGCACCCAGTATGATGCCGTGAACGCACGGAAGTATATGGCGTCGTTCCTACAAGAGATTGGGGCGACCGTCATTAAGGGGGATGTCCTGAAACCAGAGTTCATGGATGAGTTCGTGAAGGATGCCGACTTTATCGTGAACTGTAGTGCTCAACCGGCAATGACTATCGGGATAGAGGACCCGGTACTTGACCATCATGTGAACGTCGGTGGCACGATCAATCTATTAGAAGCCGCTCGGAAGTATAGTATCCCGATGCTGCATTGCAGTACGATACATATCTACGGCAACCAGAACCAGTTCATACGGAAGAGGGTGCCTGTTAATGAGGATATGCCGATACTTGAAGGGACGGTGACTCCGCTCCATGCGAGCAAGATGGCGGGGGAGTATTACTGTCGTGCCTATGCAGATACCTATGGGGTGAAGTCTGGGGTGTTCCGGCTGACCGGGATGTATGGCCCTCGTCAGTTTGGTGGTGTTGACCATGGATGGGTAGCGAATTTCTGTATCCGGCATATCATGAACCAGCCGATAACAGTGTTCGGCACGATGGAACAATTCAGGGATGTCCTCTACGTTACGGATGCCGTGAGAGCTATCGAGATGTGGAGGCATACTCAACAGACAGACGTGTTCAATATCGGCGGTCCCTTGGTAGAATCGTTCAAATCAGTATTCGATATCCTTGAACAGTATACCGGTCGTCAAGTAGAGTATACTATCGAGCCGGGGCGGGTAGGCGATTTACACTGGTTCGCATGTAATATTGAGAAAGCGAAACGGTATCTTGGTTGGTCTCCCAGAGTAGACGCATTTGTTGGTGTCCCAGGGTTATGTAAATGGGTGGAAGAGAACCGGCAGCTGTTCAGATAGTATACGCATACTGGCTCATACTCAACCCACAATAATATTTTCTGGCTGCTTCTAGTTCTTCAGGAGTATTGATATTGAAGTATCGTCTCCCGACTTCTACTAACTGTAAGTTATACTCTTCATTCATCATCAGGACCATCATATCAACATATGTAGCCACTTTACGACCGTCTCTGCGCTTTCTATCACAGTAATCAAGAAACCCTGCTGGAAACACGCCATGACCCGTTCCTTGGAACATACGTTTCATTAATGTTGGATGCGGGAGCGTTTCCGGTTTCTCTTTCATCATAGTGATCGAGAGTGTGCCGGGATAGTGTCTGATAGAGAACGTCTTCTTCACGTCTTCTATATTATGAGGGACCACATATCCTACACAGGCGTCAACATGCGGTTGTTTATACGTTGTCAGCATGAGTTCCAGGGCGGGGAAGGGGTATACAAGTTCGTCGGCTAGCATTAATATAAAATCGTCGTCACCTATAGCCGTTCGTGCGGTCCTCATCGCGTCTACCATCCCAAGTTGTTTCTTCTGGGGAACAAATGTTACCGGTATTGATTTGAACATCGGCGCGATATGCTCTTTCACCTTCTCTTTCTCATGACCAACAACCACTACAATCTCGTCGATCACGTCATCAAAGTGAGGGATATCGGCTAACACATGGTCAACTATACTTACTCGTGGTGTGACCTCTAGCAGACACTTGTTCGTGTCTCGTGTCAAGTCACCCATCCTCTCTCCCTTACCGCCAGCTAATAGAAGAAGTTTCATCAATGTTATTTATTATTACTTCCAATACAAATTGTTGACTCTTTATGAACGCGAAGACGTGTATGTATATAGACAAGAGCAAGATCCTACCGGCATTAGAGGCGAGACGGAAACTGTTGATGGAGGCGTATATGTGTTCTAGTGACCCGTTCGAGCATATGGATTATCTCCAGATTGCTGATGAGATCGGTCAGATCATTGAGAATATCGAGATGGGTATGTTTGATTGGCAGGAGGAGGAATAAGTATGTTTCTTGAAGGAGAGGATGCAAGACGGTTCCACGAGTATATGGAGAACCCACACGCTCATATGACCGAATCTGGGAGACGTCTATTCCGAGAGGCGTTGCGGTTGTACCATGATAATAGGTGCCCCGTGTGTGGTCAGAGGGGGTTTGAATTGAGACAGAGGTTCGACCCACCAGTATGAAGACTCTTCTCCTGATTCACAATGATCCTCGGTCGTTTGGGGGATACCAGCGGTTATCAGGGTTCCTTCAGAAAGCGTTAGATGCTGATATCTACAACATTCGCACTGGAAAGGGATACAACCCTGACGATTACGACTATTTTGTGGCGATGGATGACCCGTCAGTATACAAGTTACCTCTAGACAGACCGCATACTGCCTATATGACCACACCTCGACGGTCACTCTACGATATGTATTACACGAACCCGTGGTATATCCGGGCGGCTACATGGTTACTACGTGTACGTGACCAGCACTATATGTCGAAGGTTAATGATTTTGTCGCCATATCACATACTTCCCGTATCCGTATCTTCAAGACGTATGGGAAAGAAGCCGAGGTTATCTATCCCTGTATTGATGTCTCTCAATACCATCATGGCGAGGATAAGGGATACTGGCTGGCTCCCGGCAGGATCGCGAAGTGGAAACGGATACCGATGATTGTTGATGCGTTCCGCGAGATGCCGGACGAGCAGTTGATACTGTTCGGGGAGCCGGTAAAAGAGTATGAAGAGTTCCTGAAGTATCGTCTCCCGAAGAATGTCCGGTGGGAGGCAGGTGGCGATGCCGGTCTCATTAAACGATACGCGGAGTGTCGTGGTGTTATCACAATGGGAATAGATGAGGATTTCGGGATCGTGCCTCTGGAAGCCATGGCGTCAGGGAAGTATGTTATTGCACCAAAGGAGGGAGGCTATCAGGAGACGGTTGATTGGTCTTGTTCTGCACCAATCAATCCCAGAAAGAGGGATCTTATCGCTGCTGTGAGAGATTATAACCCAGAACACCATGTACCAGAGTTTGCTCGGATTATAGCAGAGGGATTCGATTATTCTATCTTCCGCGAACGATGGAAAAATCACGCTAACCTTATCGTCTCGGAGAGAGTATAGACTATCCGAGGTGACAATACAATATGGACCCGATGATAATCGTCTACGGTGTAGGTGCTGGCGCCGTGTTCGCACTGCTTGGATATTTAAGGCAGTTGCCGACCGGCGGGGAAGCGTTTGATTTCCTCAAGGCATTACCCACAATCATCCTCGGCGGTGCTATCGGCGCCATGCTCGCCTTCGCTGGTACTCCTATCAGTGAAGAGAGTATCGCTATCCAGATGGGTGTATACGGCTCTCTTACCGTAGCAATACAATACTTCGTCCAGGCTGTATATCGCTGGTATACTGCCGAACGCAAATAGAATAGACAATAGAATACCAAACCCCCTTTTTTAGGGGTTTATCAATACAATAGGAGGCGAACTGAATAATGAGGTTCAATATAATACTAGCAATAGGCGTCCTCGTCGTTTTACTGGTTGGTGTTGTTTCTGCAGGCGTCCTCTGTGACTCGGCTGCCGTGGGTGACAATGTAAACGTCGTCACCGACTACACGGAGATGGTGGACACTGGCTGCACGCAGAGCCAATCCGCGTATTCCGCGATGATGGCAGGGGGCGGCGGGTATGATTCAAGTATGGATGCCGGGAACGGGTTTGCGCATATCACGCAGGCCGCGGTGAACGGGATGTTCAGGGACGGGATGTCAACTATCCAACAGTCCTGCGATACTACAAAACCGTGTGCCGGGTACAGCCCGCAGGGAACGTGCACCTACTCGCAGGCGATGTTCGGCACGCATACCGTTGGCAACTCAGTGATCCAGTCTGCCGGGTATATCGGCACAGGACTTAGCGGGCAGGCGTATGTCACTGGGACAGGATCGTCCCGGATACATGCGGGGGCTATCGACCAGACAGATACCAGTGAATTAACATTCAAACAGAACGTCAGGTCGTCAGGGTTCAACCATACCGCCTGGATGTCGTTCGATTGGATCCGGTGAGTTCATGCGGGTCGACTGGAAGAGGGTATCCGTATACCTTCTTTTCGCGCTGGCGGTCTCCTGCCTGGTGCTCGGCTACGTCTACACGATCAGCCAACAGCGCACGGGGAACGTCACGTATCAGAAGATCCAGGGGGATAAGAGCGAACACCTGACCACGTTTGAGGTTATGATCGAACCCGGCGTGGATGCGGATAAAGTGTATCGTGCGCTGATGTTATGCCCCAACGCTTACGGGTATGTGATCATCCCGTATGATGAGTCCCGGCTGATGGCATCGCCATGGTATGCCCCCGCCCCATTCCCGAAGGACGGGGAGGATTGGCTGATCGTCATAGATGACGGCGAGGTATACCCCTCGGACGTTGGCGGGTGGACCGTCCAATATACTGGTAGAATAGTCGTGTTGGATCTTGACCGATACCCGGATGTTATCCTTGCCAGCATTATTACGCATGAGTGTACCCACCAGTTTGAGTCAGGTCGGTTAGATTTTTATACGGCAAACATTGCCGCGTATAGTCTCTGGATACATGATGAGTGGATCGGGGTATACCCAAAGATGGAGGAGAACGGATGGAAATCGCTCTACAACCTGTATATCCTTGATGAATACCTCAACTCTTAACCTTCACGGTCACTATTTTTAACGGAACCTTAAACTTATACTCGAACAACTTGTGTTTCAGTTTAAAGACTTCGGTTTGATAACCTCGTGAACCTTTAACATCAATGATATCTTCCGATCCATCCGTATGAGTGACCACAAAGTCCGCCCTATAGATGATAGGACGAGCCTTCTTACCGGATGAAGGACTAATATACCCCTCCTGTAACGTAAAATCCACCTGACACTTGAAATCTGCAATCTCGCCTTTCTGTTTCTTCTCCTTAAGGTCAACGTAGTATTGCGCCTCGGCCTTGGAGTCGAAACAGATATCGTCGATAATTGTCTTGACATTACGATACTTACTCGGTTTATGATTCTTCTTCTCTCTACTCTTCGTGCCGTTCCGTCTCACCAAGATCGACCGCCCACTTCCATACCATTAATAAGAATAATCCTGGGATGAGGACCAGTAGTAGTGCTACACTACATACATATCCTATCCCTTGGGTAAGGTTCATCGCGTCACAATCACTGCGATGGCTAGAATAACAAGGAGTATTACTATGGCAATCAACGATGCGAGAGCTGGCGCCCAAACGATCCACCACGGTAATGCTGACCAGTTTATCCCCAACCACATAGATTCACTATAATACAATGCTAATAGCCCAATCTGAACTATGAATAGTATAGTCCTGCCAAGACCGCTCTCTTTACCCATAGTCACCACCTCTTCTCTAGTTCTTCCAGTATAAGGAAGGATATGACCGCGTTAATACGGGACCAATCCTGCCCCAACATCAGTTTCTCCAGTTCAGGGCGGGTCTCCATCCGCTTCTTGATATCAGCATACGTCTTCTGCCCGGTAGCGGAGATGATATCGTTCCCTTTATACTCGACGGGCGCGCTTTCCTTTACTTGGGGCTGGTTCTGCTGTTTCGCCATACTCAACCACCTCCTTCGCCGGCGTAGTTACGTGAACATATAGGTCGCTGCGCTGAACATACCCTTTCTCCAATACAGTACACGTCGTCCCACATACGGGGCAGGCGACTTCTTCCGATATCTCGAAGGGATGCAACGCCGTCGAGAATACTACTTCACCGTCAGAGGGACAGTTAATCTTTACTTCCACAACCACAACTACACACCTCCTTTAATACATGATACCCCATGTAGGCGGCCTCGATACCAACAATACTCCATACCAGACAGAATATATCTACCATCAGACTCATTTCACTCTACCTCTATTCTCTTCATAGAAATCTATCGCGTCCCTATAATACTTAGATGAATTGCCGGATAGACTGGCGATCTTCACCTGGTCTTCGAACAGGGTACACGATGTATGTTCCAGTTTCCGGTTCGTCCTCTCCTTCTTCTGCAACTTACTAATAAGAAAATCAGCACCAGGGGTTTTGATCTGTTTCAGGAGGGAGACCAGATACTCAATCTCATCATCACTCAAATCACGATACATTGTAATATATACTACACTGTATCTCCTAAAATAGTTGATTATTCTTCTCTCATTCTCCTCTCTAGTTCAGCAGCCATATCAGACTCCTCTTTCATAGCATGGATCTTATCCATCTTCAGGCAATAACAATCAAAACAGTAGTCACGAATCAATACTTGGCACTCCTCATATGGTTTAGGTAGGGAATATGATTTATGACACATCTCACAGGGTACGGGAGATTCATACCATTTCACAACTATACCTCCGTCAGATTCTTGTCAATGAAGTCAGCAGCCCACTTTATACCCCATGCTGCGCCCAAATAACTATTTGCTTTGCCTATACTCCCAAACCAGCGTTCATGCTCAGCAACAGACTCGTTATTTAAATCACTTGATTGTTTGAGTAAGAATATCACGATCTCATTCTTATTCATTCTTCAACACACTCCCATATAGGAGTCTTCTCTTCTGTCAGCTTGAAGGGACATTGTTTAGGGTTCACGATTGCCAACCTACACTCCAAGATACAGGGGTCATCCTCTCTACACTTACTACATTTCCAGGTTATCATTTCGCTACCTCATCTTCAGCTCTACGTCTTAACTGCCAATAGGTCATACCTTGCCTAAGAAGGGATTCTATCATCTCTGATCTACCTAGATGGGTGATCATCTCAAAGGAATCTAACATCTCTATAGTCTCTCGGGAGATGCTTGCAGAAATAGGGTATTTCCTTTTACCAGGATTAGATACTACTCGTGGCATATACTCTATTATTTATTCTAATAATAAAAATAGTTGACTGTTTGATTTTCCTCTCTTCTCTTTACTCTCTTTCCTCTAACTGATTAACTATTTATATTAAGAAGAACTAACCTATACAACAAGACAGGAAACGTTTTTCCTGAAAGGTAAAAGACAGGAAAATCTCCGAACCATCCGAGGGTATGATTATTATAATAAATATCCCTCGACTGAAAGGAGGGAATTAAGTTACTCTCTAATACTTCTAACTACTAATCTAGCACTAATTAGCATCAATTAGTAGTACAATAATGAGACACAAAATCATCTTTCGTACCAAAAAACAGGGAAAATGGTACACAAACAGGGATAAACCAATTGGTATATGCAAAAAATAGGGAAGAAATCTATTGTGGCCCAACCTCAGGGATAGGCGGGACCCCCCGCATCTTACGCTGTGATGCCTCATACAGATTATTCGTCATCTTAATCACGTTCTTACAGGTTTCATCGCGGTCCTCAGCACCACCAACCGCGTAAAACTTCTCAACCTCAACAGCAATCTTCATACACGATTGCCATAATATATGGTTCTGCTTATCCCCTTCTGCCAGGATATCCTGTTCCTTCTTTGTGGGATAGGTATTAATCGACTTTGCAGGGGACTGTGACTTGATATCAATCCCGCCCTTCACATTCCCGCTCTCATCAACATTAACCGCTATAACATCACCAATAACAAGCCTAGGCAGCAGCTTAGCGCGCTGGTTCTCTGATACCTTCACAGTAATAGGGAGACTACCCTGAGGGGTAATCATAATTGTCCCTGCCATTATACCGACACTCGTGATCGGCCCTTCAACTTTACTCGTCACAAACAACACCTAACTGTTCACAAATCATAACCTTCCGTCTTTCTAAGGGAACGGCCTCCCTATTCAACTGTTCAATTACTCGTTCTATCACCCTAGCTGTATAGGGATTATTAGTCGTCACA
>ENA-UPXM01004345-UPXM01004345.1-activated-sludge-metagenome-genome-assembly--contig:-NODE-4345-length-14575-cov-8.999380_pt1 | contig 14575 bp, 6 predicted proteins | sample MGYA00238178_ERZ772708 | MGnify/ENA primary metagenome ERZ772708 (study PRJEB29002, sample SAMN05720212) | activated sludge metagenome | isolation source: anaerobic digester from wastewater... | reverse complement strand
AAAATGCATAAAAGTGTGCCCTGCTATACTATACAAGCTCTTGCTTGGTTATGCACCCTATAGAACACTGACTTCCTTATAAACCTTCAAATCCCTGCTCTAATCTCGTGTCTCGTGTCTGAAGAAAATTGCCACGCAATTTTCTTATGCCTTTTCCATAATAACCCTGCTTCCCGAGCCGTTGACCATCGGAGCCTCCACTACAAGGCGCCTTGTTATCCTGCTTTTCAATTCAGGTACATGGCTTATCAGCCCTATGACCCTTTCCCTGGTGCTTAACCTTTCCAGAGCATCTATGACTGTATCCAGAAGGCTGCTGTCCAGGGTGCCGAAGCCCTCGTCAAGGAAAAAGAACTCAAGGGGGCTCTGCCCTTTAAGCTGTATTTGAGAGGATAATGCAAGGGCAAGGGCTAAAGACGTCAGAAATGTCTCTCCTCCCGACAGGGTTGTAACCGGCCTTCGAATACCTCCGTTGGCATCGTCCCGGATGACAAAACCGTTTTCGGTATCCAGCTCCAGCCCGTATTTGTGCCTGGTCAAAATACCCAGGGTTTCAGAGGCTTCCCTGGCAATGTATCTGAGCCGTTCTTCCGATATGTATTCTATGAAACTGTTCCCTTTAAGCAGGCTCTTTATAAGTTCAAGATGCTCCTTTTTCTTTGAGTACTCCTTCAGCTCCTTTTTCAGCAAAAGCCAGTTCTCATAGTTGGATTTTATAGTTTCAAGCCTGTTTTTTTCACTCTCGTACCTTGCAATGCTATTCTCTTTTTCAAGCTTTAGCTCCTCATACCTGCGGTTTATTTCCTGCCACAGCTCTTCTGTTATGCTTCGCCCGGACAGCTTCTTTTCTATCAGTGCCTTATGTGCTGTTATACTGCTTTCGGCCTTTTCATACTCTTTAATTATTTTTACCCTTTCCTCCAGCTCTTCCTTTGTCATAAAGGCTTCCTCCACTTCCTCCAAAGAAGAAAAACCTTTATCGGCAAGCTCCTTATCCAGTTTCTTTCTGTCATCTGACAGTTTATTCCGGTATATCTCACTTTGCTTCTCAAGAACCTTCTTATCCTTGACTTCCTTTTCGTACCTTTCTCTCAATGTATTGACGTTTTGCTGGGCTTTTTGTTCCCCTTTTGTTAAAAAAGAAATCTCATCCTCCGTCTTTAATATCTCATTCTCAATATCCTTATCCCCTATAAAGTCATGAATCTCTTTTTCCTTCTCTTCCTTCTGATATTTGAAGCCCCTTCCTTCAGCCGTGTTTTCGGAAAGCTTTTCCATATCAAGCTTCCTTGCTTCTTCCGCCTTATCAATCTCTTTTCTCAGCTCTGAAATATTTTGTTCAATTATTTGCAGCTCCTCATATGTATTTTCTGCTTCTTTGTCCTTCTCCTGTATCCTCCGAAGCTCATCCCTCATGCTTCCAATCCCCGTATCTTTCACTGCGGCAGTATAGGTCCTTTCTTTTTCGGCCCATGCTTCTTTTGCCTCAGTATAGGCCTTCTCCAGATCCTTAAGGTGCTTACTGTCTGCTTCAAGGCGGGATGCCATGCTGCTGTTTTCCACCTGGTACCGGTTATATTCTTCCGCTATCTTCTTATGGCTTTCTTCAAGCTCTGCCAGCTTTTTCTCCCATAATTCAATGTCTTTCAGCTTTTCCTGTTTCTCTTCACCGTTTTTACCCAAGGCCCTCTCTATTTCCGGGACGGTTAATCCTTTATAATCCTCAGGCAGCCTTTCTATAAGCTCAGCCTGCTCTTCCTGCTTTTTCATGATATCCGACAATAACTCTTCCTGCTGCTTCTTCAAGTTATTACGCTGCTCCCCAAGCTTAATGCCCTTGTTTTCCATGGCCCTTAATTGCGTCTCAAGCTTGCGGATTACGTCCTGAAGCTCCTTTACCGCTTCAGCTTCTGTTCCATGGCCGTTTTTTCGATGGGCAGCAGGATTGGGATGGGTTACAGCTCCGCATACTGGACAGGGTTCATTTTCCTTAAGATTCTGAGCCAGCAGGAATGCTGCGTGGCCTTCCTGCTCCTTTTTCCTTTCCCCAAGGAGCAGCCTAAGACTTTCAATCTCTGAAAGCTCCTCAAGCTGAGCATCCAGGGCTTCAAATTGTTTGCCGTTCTCAAGCTCTTTCTGCCTCAATTGTTCCATATCCTTGTACTTAAGCTTAAGTGCATCAACAATAGACCTGATACTATAGTATTTTGTCTCTTCTTTATGTATGTCATTCCTGTCCCACTTTTTGCTTTTCTTGTGCTGTTCATAGGAGCTTTGAATTGCTTCTTTCTCTTTGAGAAGCTTCAATCCTGTTTCTTTAAAGGATTCAATCTCCTGCTCCTGCAGGATTATAATGTCTGCCATCTCTTCATATTTGGCTTTCTGTTTCTCCTTTTCCTTCTGCAGCCGCTCCAAATCTTCTTCGAGGCTTGCCCCATACCGGATTTTATCCCTGCAGCCCGCTTCAACCTTAATGGCTTCAGTGCGGGCTTTCTTTCCGGCTGCTTCCTTCAGGAGCCCTTCAAGCCCGGACTTCTGTTTTGCTATGGTTTCGTTCCAATCATCAACTTTTTTCTTCAGAATTACATGTTCATTCCTAAGCTTTCTAAGAACTTCCTCTATTTTTTCCAGTTCACTTTTTGTCTTAAGGACCTTTTCAAGCTTAGTCCTATGCCCTATGAGAAGGGGTATCTTCTCCTGTCTTGCCTTAGTTGCAGATTCAAGCTCTGCCTGTCCTTGCTCAAGCTGTCCTTCCAATTCGCAAAGGCTTGTATTTAGCCTCTCCAGCTCTTTTGTCACATTCTCCAATTCCCCGCCGGTTTTCTTAATATCATTGATCCTATCCATAAGGCTCCGTGCTGCTTCTGCTCCCTTGCAGCTGATCCTCATTAAGTCTATTTCAGCCCTGCCTGCAAGCAGTTCCTGATATTTTTCCTCTGTCTCACGATATTCCGCAGAAAGCTCCCAGACCTCTTTCGCACCGTAATATTCATCTTCCGCCGCCCTCAAGGCTTCAGCCACGCTCTTCCTATGCTTTTCCGCCGCAATTAAACCGGCTTCCGAATCCTTTAATGAAGCATCTGAAATATCCCCCAATACGGATAGTGCCCTCTCAACTCCCGAAAGCCTGTTACGGATTCTTCCCAGCCTTCTGTTGAGCTTTTCCGTAAGTTCCCGTCCGTACTCTTCAAGGTAGAATATGCGTTCCAGCATTTTTGTCTTGTCACCCTTGGCAGATAAAAGGAATTCCTGAAATTTATTCTGGGGAAGCACTACCGAACGTGTAAAATCGTCAAACTGCAGCCCTATGAGTTCTATTACAGCCTCATTCACTTCTCCCGGCTTGTCGGCAATAACCGCATCCCCCGAGGGATTCAGCTCTATCAGCCTGGCTGTTCTTGATTCTATGGAGTTCTCAGAGTCCTTCTTCCGCCTGTACTCCCTTTCCACCTTGTATGACTTTCTCTTCTTGTCTTTCACCAGATCAAAGGTAAATGAAACCCGCACATTGGCTGAAGACAAGTTTAATATACCCTGGGTGCCTCTGTTTGCTCTCTGGACATTTCCGTACAAAGCCAAGGTTATAGCATCCAGTATGGTTGACTTTCCGCTGCCTGTAGGGCCGAATATCCCAAAAAGGCCTGTCTCCCCAAGCCTGTCAAAATCTATTGACTGAAGCTCCTTAAAGCTCTGCAGCCCCTCTAATTCAAGATACCTGGGCCTCACTTTCCTCACCCCCCGGCTGTATTTCTTCCAAGTCATCTTCCTGATTATCATTTATAACTTCAAGGAAGGATTCCATCATTTCTTCGGCGGCTTCCATTCCTGTCTTGTATCTGTAATAATCCCTGAACAGCTCCTCTATCTTTTTCCCTTCCCTGCTTTCAAAATCTATTATGCTTTCCTTCTCATCGATTACCACCGGCCTTATGTTTATAATCCCGGGGTTAAGCTCCCTAAGAAGCTTTTGTTCCTCCAAGGTCAGAGCCCTGTCGGTATATACCTCCAAGTCTATCCACGCGTTCATATCCCTTCCTTCCTCGCACCATCTCAGCGCTTCCATTATTCCGTTCTTAGCCTTCCACTGCTTCAACGGCTTTCCGGAATTCAGGTAAACCTCCTTTACCTCAGACTCTCTTCCGGGTACTGCATCCACTATATATACCAATTTGCTGTAGTCCGTCTCCGAAAAACTGTATGCAAGAGGTGAACCGGAGTAATATGTCGGTGAAGGGGCGCTTTTTATCCGCTGAGGCCTGTGAAGGTGCCCCAAAGCAATAAAATGAGCATTATCAGGAAGCCGGCAAGGATCTACAACCAAAGCGCCTCCAAGCTGCCTTTCGGAGTCTGAAGTCCTTCCGTCCCTAAGATACAAATGACTTACTATGATGTTCACTGTATCATTCCTGAAGTTGCCGCTCAAATTATGCAAAAGCTCTGATATCTTGTCGGAATAAGCCTCCTGAAGCTTTTCTTCACTGGAATCAACCGATATGAGCTGCTCAAGCCTGGATTCCGAAGGATAGGGCAGGGTGATTATCACAGCGCTGTGCTCGGAAGCACCGGGCATTATCTCAAGCCATCCGGGGCCTGACTGCAGTATGGAACTACTTCCAAACACCCCTGCATCGCTTCCAGGATATCCAAGCAGTACAATACCGTTCTTATATGCCAAAGGGCTGGCGGCGCACAGCCGGTCAGGGCTGTCATGGTTTCCCGCAATTACGACAACAGCCCGCCTGCCCTTATTGTTCAGCCTGTCAACCGCATCGTAAAACAATTCCTCAGCGGCGGAAGACGGATTATATGCATCAAAAATATCCCCGGCTATAAGCACCAGGTCTGCCGATTCACTTTCTGCTATTCCGCAAAGCTCGTCTATGAACTGCCTTTGCTCGTCTAATCTGTTAATATTGTCGAGAGTCTTGCCTAAGTGCCAGTCTGAAGTATGAAGTATGCGCACGGCCATTCCCCTCCTTGTGCTTGACTTATTCCATTATCTTTATTCTATCGAATTATTTGCCAAAATACAATTTAATATGTGGTTAACATAACAATAGGACACGGGAAGGACACGGGGACGTTTCTCCTGTCTCCCTGAAAGGGAGACAGGAGAAACGTCCCCGTGTCCTTCCCGTGTCCTCGTTGCTTTTTATCTTTCTCTGCTTCTTGAATTTTTATCGCTGTCGTTGTTTTTATTTAACCAATCGAAATTGTAAATCCAGTTATTCCAATTAATCTTACCGTTGTTGTCAATCTTGCTTTTACTGTTCTTGCTGTTATTTACCTTCTCTTGAGAATCATTGCTACTGCTGCTGTTATTCGTTTTCTTTTGAGAATCATTGTTACTGCTGCTGTTATCTTTATCTTTGTCTCTCACCTGGCTATTATTCTTCTTATCTCCGTTACTATCATCCTTATTCTTTTTTCCGCCTTCTCTTTCGTCTTCGCTGCCATCCCTATCATCATTTCCCGTATCATTGCTTCTTTTCTTGTCTTTATTCGGTTCCTTGTTATTGTCATTATTGCTTTTATCTGATGAATTTGAAGGTACGGTTATCTTATCATCTTTCTTTTTATCGTCTTTTTCCTTGTTATCATCTTTGTCTTTATCTTTGTCCCGGTTCTTATCGTTGTTCCGATCCTTGTCATCGTCCCGGTTTTCCCTGTTATCTTCTTCCCGATTTCTATTGTCCCACTTGTCGCCTTCTTCCCTGTCTTCACGGTTATCGAAGCTTTCGTCCCTTTTCCTGTTCTCTTTTTCAGCTTCCCTGGCTGCTTTTTCAGCTTCTTTTTCAGCTTCCTTCGCGGCTTTCTCTGCTGCCTTTTCTGCTTCTTTTGCAGCCTTTTCGGCTTTCTCCGCTTCTTTTCTTTTTTCTCTTATAAGATTTGCAACCTCTTTTACCGACATGTCCTTTACTACTTCATCCTTGATTTCCGGCATTACCTTTTTCAGGCTTTCTTCCAGCACCGTTCTCCCCGGTGAAACCTTCTGGGATATTGCAGTCTTATGATTCTCCACATTAGTCTTTTCAACCGTTACTCCGCCGGCATTATTAACCTTGGACAATTCCTTTTCCGCAGTCTTTGCGACCGTTTCCTCAAGCTTCTTCTCCTGCTTTGGATTCTTCGCGGAAACAATGACAACGATTTCATCTTCTGCCTCTTCGTTTATATAGCCCTTGTCAGAAGCAGTTTTTATAATCTCGGACAGCGCAGCATCAATATTCCGGTTCTTCAGGCTTTTTGCATCCTTAATTAAATCAACCGCATCTTCCGTCAGAGGATTCACTGATATTACCCTTTCAAACCTGTTCAGGGCCAAGGACAAACTGGGATTAATATCTACGCTTACATAGCTGTATGGGGTGCAATATGCATATACTCCCGTTGACAGGAATATGCATGCCATGAAGCAGGCAGCCAATCCGGCCAGGTGTTTGCTTATGGGATATATCCTGCGCTGCTTGAGCTCTATTTCATCTCCTATTGCAGCCGACATCTGTCTCTTAACTTTAACGAAGTCTCCCTTGTCGGTTATCACTATCATATGTTTCTTATCTATTTCTGCTATTATAGCCTTCACTTTTTCCACCCCCAGTCTATGAACTCCCTTATACAATAATAATCTCCCGTCAAAATTATCATTGCTGCTATTACATAATTTCGTGAGCGTTCTATGGTTTTCCGGGGTAATTTTAGTCCTTCTTCAATATCTGCTATGGGAAGATATTTTTTTTCTTTTATTTTTGACACAAGCTCCGGCCTGTCGATTATGTACTTCACTATATCCAGGTATGAACTCTTTGTATTCGTATGCTTGGGAGAGCTTTTTGCCACATCTGAAAATTCAAGCCCCCAATTATTAAGCTCTTCCTTCAGCTGTACAATTTCCTGTCTTCTGAGCTGGTTTATCTCCTCCAGATAGTATTTATTCTGAGCTTCGGGAGCCGCAATAACATACTCGAAAACTTCTTCTCCGTCAGCTTCATCGGTGGAGTATTCACTGACATATGTAACTGCCTGATGCTTCTTTTCTTTCCTGTAGTAATCAATCAGTCTTTTTCGAATTATGCCCTGGGCAAAGCTTAAAAAGTGCCCTTTCTCCTGGTCATAATGAATTATGGCTTCGTCAAAAGCCATGAGCCCTATACTGAGTTCCTCATCATATCCGTAAGAGACATACCTGCCCGTAGTCTTTTCGACAGCGGCAGCTATAAAGGGCTTGTATTCCTCTATGAAAGCATCCCTTTCATCTCTATTAAGTTTTATGCCCATTACTCTTTCATTTATGGATTTATAAAACATGGCACACCTCAACAGAAGAACGCATGCATACGCCCCAAAAGTGTCTCTGTACAATTATACATTATCCGGACAAGCCCTTCACGTAACATATATTGGTAAAAGACTAATATTCCAATATTTTTCCATTCCAAAAAAGGTATATGTATTTCCCCGATACCTCTTTGCCGGTTATTTGACTCAGAGCCCGCGCATAGTATTCGATCTGTGTCCTGTATTTTTCTTTTATCCTGCTTACTTCTCCTTCAGGCACGTAATCAGTCTTGTAATCAACCAGCACCAGCTTTCCCTCTTCTTCAAACCAGCAGTCAATTATTCCCTGGAGTACAACAGTCTCACCTTCATGGCCGCAGCCTGCCAAACTTCCGAACACCTCACTGCATTCCACTTCCATTGTAAAGGGCATTTCCCTGAAGAGCCGGTCAGCCTTAATCATCCTTTTGCCCAGGCTTGAATTTAAAAATCCTATTATCCCGTTAATGTTCACATTCCGGGCCTGAACCTCCGTCAGAAGCTCCATCCTGATCATGTCTTCAAGCTGCCTTTTTATGCCGGCCTCCGATACTACTCCGCCAAAATCCATATGCTGCAGAACAAAATGCATTAAAGAACCTCTCTCCGCAGCAGTCATTCCTGATGTTTCCTCCAGGAACCGGGGCCTCTTTCTGATTCCCGGGGCAGCCTGCATACGAAACTCGTCAGCCGCCTCAGTATCAAAGTATCTCTTTAGCTCTGTAACGGTGACCTTCACCGGCAGTTTCTCATAAGCAGAATAAGGATATTTCCACTCCAGCCTTTTAATTATTTCATCCTTCATATTGGCTTCGGCGGAGGAAAGAGCCGCTTCATCTATAAGCTCTTCCTTGCCATGCTCTTCAACAACTGCTCCCCTTAAGACCTCTTCCCTGTTCCAAAATCTGATATCCCATCCCTCAACACTTTCAAGCCTTTCGGCTGGTTTTCCTTCGTTATCCCTCATAAGAGCCGTACATATCCAGTCTAAAAAGCTTCTGCCCCTTAATACATCAAACTCAGGTACTTTTTGTGTATTTGCACCGCTGCTGCTTTTCCAGCGGTCAGTACTCCTGGCGATATCTTTCACGGCTCCGGTTATTATAAGCTTTTCCTTCGCCCTGGTAAAGGCTACATACAATATCCTCATTTCCTCCGAGAGGTTCTCCAACTTTATCTTATATTTCAAAGCCTGCTTAAATATTGAAGGATACCATATCCTCCTTTTGTGGTCAATAAAATCAGGGCCTATACCAAGTTCGTGATGGAGCAGTATGTTCTTTGCGGTGTCCGTAAGGTTGAAGCCCTTCCCCGCGCCGCACAAAAATACAACGGGAAACTCCAGGCCCTTGCTTTTATGTATGCTCATAATTCTTACCACGTCGTCCTTTTCTCCAAGAACCTTTGCACTTCCCATATCCCCCTGGTTCCCCTTCAGCTTGTTTATAAAGTTGATAAAATTGAAAAGACCCTTAAAGCTTGACTCCTCATACTGCCTTGCCTTTTCAAAAAGCATCCTGAGGTTGGCCTGTCGGGCGGCCCCTCCCGGCATCGCTCCGACAAAGCTGTAATATCCCGTATCATTGTATAAATACCATATCAATTCATCGGTGGAGAGATAAAGGGATTTTTCCCTCCAATCCTCCAGTTTTTCTAAAAATCCCGCTGCTTTACGCCCAAGCTCTCCTTCCGATGCGGCAGCTTTTACCATGGCCTCAAAAAAGTCCGCCTCCCGTTCAAAGAGCCGAATATCAATAAGCTCCTCAGGATTGAACCCGCAGATTGGCGACCTTAAAACTGCCAGCAGAGGAATATCCTGAAGTGGGTTATCAATTATTTGCAGCAGAGACAGTACGGTTGATATTTCGACAGTCCTGAAATATCCCGTACCCGCATCTGTGAATACGGGTATCCCCTGAAGGCTTAATTCTTCTGCAAAGACGACGGCCCAATTCTTTGTTGCCCGCATTAGTATTACAATGTCTTTAAACTGTGCCGGCCTGTATTCTCCCGTGTTTTTATCCATTACCATGAAGCCTCCGTCTGCTGTCAGCTCCTTAATCCTGTTAGCCGCTACTCTTGCTTCGCACTGTATGGAATTTAACATCAAAGCCGATTCTTCATAGTCCTCAAAATCTTCTTCCGTTGTATCTGTTTCTTCAGCACCGATTTCGCTGCTGTCTATAATATGAAGCTCCACGGGGCCTCCGGCACTGCCCCCGGGAGATTCCGGCAACTCATACACCGCTCCCGCATTAAGCTTTTCTTCCTCGGTGTATTCAATTTCTCCAAGGCTTTCGGACATTATCCGGCTGAATACCAAATTTACTGCCTTAATAATGTCCTCTCTGCTTCTGAAGTTTTTATTCAACAGTATCTTCCTATACTTAGACTGCGAATCCCCGGAATAAGTTCTGAGTTTTTTGATAAATAACTCCGGTTTTGCCTGTCTGAATCTATAAATGCTCTGTTTTACGTCACCTACCATGAATATATTTGGTTCTCCCGCCTCCTCCCGGGAAACCATGCCCAGTATTACCTCCTGAGTCAGATTGCTGTCCTGATATTCGTCAACATATATTTCTTCAAAGAGTTCCCTCAGCCCAAGGGCTGCCTGAGTCGGCACAACCTTGCCTTCGGTACGGTTTGTCAGCACCTTAAGGCAGTAATGCTCCAGGTCATTAAAATCTATCACATTCTTTTGCTTTTTCTTATCCTGATACTTGTCGGCAAACTCTGACACAAGGCTTCCAAGGCTGTTCATAATGGGATAAAGCTGCCTCAAATCAGAGGTTAGTTCTCCCGAGCCGCATATAAGGTCTTTTTTTATCCTGTTAAGCCGGTCCTTGACATCATCCCTGGCACCTTTGGCCTGCTCTTTGATAATAGGGTCTGCTTCTTTGCCGCATTTCGGCAAGCGCGAAAACCCGAGGTTATCAAACTCCCTGTAAAGAGCATCCCAGCCCCCTTTTCCCTTACAAGCCGACTGCATTGCTTTTATCCGCAAAATGTCCTCCTGAAGGGTATTTATATATGGAGACAGCCCCTCCTCCCTCTCGGCTGCCTTTATTGTATCCTCCAACAGGCATTGAAGGCCGGCCAGCTCCATCGAGATACTTTTCATCAGGACTTCCGCCCATTTGGTATCCCCGAAGTCCGTATCCTCAGCCGCATTAAAAGCTTCTATCGCATCCCTCAGCCATATATCAGGCCACGGATGGCTCTGCACAAAATCATATATGGTCAGTACAAGATCCATCAGTTTGTTGTCGTCTTTACTTCCTCCGTAGCATTCCACCAGGCTCAAAAAATCCTCGGTGCAGTTTTCAGGCTCATATTTTGATTCAATAAGCTCCTCCAAAGCTTCCAGTTGGAGCAGCAATGCTTCGGTATCATCCGCTATCCTGAAGGCCGGGTCCAAGTCTATTGTATGAAAATTATTTCTAATTACATCAAGACAGAAGGAATGAATAGTGGTAATGTTGGATTTCCCCAAAAGAGTCAGCTGCCTTTGAAGATTCTTCTTAACCTTCGGGTTTCCGTCCCCCTCCGCTTCCTCCAACACCCTGCTCAAAGCGGCTCCGATCCTCTCTCTCATTTCAGCGGCGGCGGCATTGGTAAAAGTGACAACCAGCAATCTGTCAATGTCCACAGGATTTTCCGCTTGAGTAATCTTCCTGATTATTCTTTCAACCAGCACAGCTGTCTTTCCGGCTCCGGCTGCTGCAGACACCAGCAAATTGCAGCGGCCCTCCGTAATTGCCCTGGCCTGTTCTTCAGTCCAGCCCATTTGCCTCACCGCCTTCCACAGTCTTGCCTGCCATTAGCTCCCAAATCTCTTCGTCCTTCTTTTCCCAAAGGTTCCTGTAGTTGTTCCCGGAAATACTCATATCAAACTGGCATACGGGCATATAACTGCAGTACGCGCAGGCAGTCATTTTCTTTCTTCTATAGGGGCTTATGGAAATATTCCCTTTGAGTATTTCCTCTCCAAGGCTTAAAAGCAGCTTCCTTACATGCCTCTTTATTATCTCAAACTGCTCCGCCGTAGCTGCGGAAGATCTTCCCAAAACATCCCCCTTGTTAATCCTTGCAGGTATTATCAATGAATCTCCGTCTATACCCGTGTCCATTTCTTTTATTACTTTTACATCCGCAAGAAGCAGTCCCTTCATTCTAAGCTCCTTCATTATCGCCTTCTCTATTTCCTCTTCCGATGCCTCCCTGCTGCCCTGAATAATAGGGTCATCCAGCCTGAAATATAGTACCCCTGCCGGAAGCACGGGTTTGTCCGGTTCTTCCTCAAGGCTTCCCCCCACTGCATCCAGGTAGGTTATCAACTGAAGCTGAAGTCCGTAATATACATCTTCCAGCTTGAAATGCCTGCTTCCCGACTTATAGTCCACTATCCTGAAATACTTTCCTTCTTCTGTTTCCATGCAGTCTAACCTGTCAATCCTGCCCGACAGGCTCATTTTTTCACCGGAGGGCAGTTCCAATTCTATGGCCGGAAATTCCTCTCCTTCTCCAAAACCGATTTCATAACCCACAGGTTCAAAAGCACTTCTCTTTATATGCTCCGCTATCAGCCAAACCGCCCTTGTCAGCACTCTTTTCAGCCTGGCTGCCAAGTATTTATACCTGTTGGTGCTTAAAAAAACTTTTCCGGCTGCATCCTGTACAAGCTCATCCACAATAAGCGAAACCTCCCCGGCACACCATTCCCTTTCAAGATGACGCCAGCCCAGATCGCTTTCACTTACCTTCCGTGAGAACATATCAATAACCCTGTGCATAAAAGAGCCCATATCCGGAGCATTCATTTTCATTACAGGCCTTTCCTTTGCCTTTAGCCCGTATTCCACATAATATGAAAAGGGGCAGGAAAAATATCTTTCAAGCCTTGATACGCTTGTATGTATAGTTTTGCCGTATATCTTCCTGATACGCTCCTGCCTGATAAATCCGGCTTGATTGGTATAGCTCAGGCCTTCCGCAATCCGGAAATATTTTTCCTTCCATTGTTCCTCCTTCTTATACCAGTCAGCTACGCTCTTCCACAGTGGATCCGCATACCTGCCTTCAAATCCCTGTCTCATTGCGGACACCAGCTCATTGAAGGTGGGCACCGGTGCGGACACATTAGTATCAGCATCATACCCCGAAATACCCCTTAGGATTCCGCTTTCGAAGCTGATTTCCGGAAACATCCTCCTAAGCCTGCTTATTATCACAGAAGGCCTTTGCGCCCTGCCTTCCCTGTCGGCCGCACACCAGCTCAGTCTCAGATAATCCGAAGAGGCTGTCAATGCGGTATATATAAGGTGCTGCTGCTCAAAAGTCCTTCCCCGGGTATCGGGGGCCAATTCCATTCCCATGTTCCTCAATATCTCTCTGTCCCTGTCGGATAAAATCCCTTCCTGCTTAAAGGGGACGGGAAATATTCCGTCATTGGCGCCAAGTACATATATGGCTTTTACATCATGGCTTTTGGATCTTTCAAGGCTTCCCACAAGCACCTGTTCAAGGGCCGGAGGTATCAAGCCGATATTGTATTCTCCGAAGCCCACAGAGAGAATCGTAAGGAAGGTATCCGCCTTCACCGCTTCATCCCCTATTGCTTCGACTACCTGGTCCAAAAGCTCCAACAGAATGTTCCACACCTGGCTGTACTCATCAGCCCGATCCAATTCTCCTCTTTGGGTAAAATGCTCTACCAGCATTTCAAGTTTTTCAGGCACTTCCAGTTCACACAGGAAATCAAAAAGAGCCGTACATATTTCTTTAACCGTATTTTTGCCTTTAATTCTCCCGTATAATCTTAACAGGGGCGCTGCCGCCCGCCTTCTTGCTTCATTGACACTCAGGCCTTCCCAATCCTCATCCTTCATCCAACTGCTCCCCGGGACATAGTTTGCCAGCACGTAGTTCTCCAATATGTCCGATTCTCTCCTGTCAATACCTGTAAGGCCTGTTTTCAGGTATCGGAAAACTGCTTCATAGGACCAATTCCCTATAAATATTTCAAGGGCTGAAAGTACAAGAAGTATCAATGGATGCCCCGTAATATCCTTTTTCCTGTCTATAAAGCAAGGTATTCCATGCTCTCTGAATACCACTCTGATTACTTTTTCATATTGGGGCAGGTCTCCGGTTATTACTGCAATATCCCTGTACCGGAACCCTTCTTCCCTGCACTTTTTCAAAATGTCCCTGGCCGCACTCTCCGCTTCCGCAAATATTCCCGGAGCTTCATACAGTTTCAGGTGCTCTGTGCTTTCCTTGTATTTTCCGTGAAGGTATGAATAAAAGTTGGATTCAAGAAATGCCAGCTCCTTATTGAATTTAAAACCATTATTTTTAAGGGATACAGGGGCATCCACCTTTATGCCGGAGTCTTTCGCCAGCCTTATGAGCTTTGCTGCGGCAGCCCTTGCCGGAAGGAAGGGGTCTGTATCCTCCGGTGCATAATCCTCCGAAAGGCAGTCGGTGCACAGCAGGACGTTTACCCTGACAGCCTTTGACATAAGTTTTGCAATTACTCCGTATTCCTGAGGGGTGAATCCGGAGAACTCATCCAGCCATATTTCCGAAGTCTCAAAAGCCTTGTATAGTTCAAGCTTTTCCGCCAATATATCAAGGTCGTCGTCAGAATCGATGTATTTATCATGAAGCCTTTTCTCAAACTCCCCGTATATAAGCCCTATATCGTGAAGCTTATCCGCAAGCTGCGGGCTGAGGGAAGCTGTTTCTATACTGCCAAGTGCTGGGGGCGCTATGTTATATCTTTTTAATTCGCTTATTGTACCGCACAAAGTATTTACAAAGCCCTGCTTCCCGGCAGCCTTGGCAAAAACCCGCAATTCATCCCGCAATTTTTCCATGATCGTATATACCAGTATGCTTTTCCCTGCGGGGTTTATATGCTTCCTAACCAAGCCCCCCACTTCTCCCAGCACCCTGTGGGAAAGCCTCCTGAAGCTTAACACTTCCGCTCCGTTGATTCCGCTTGCCCCCACCGCCTTTATGAGCTTTTTCTCCGCCTGGAGGGAGAACTGCTCGGGAACAATTATGATATGCCTTGTATTGTTCCCCTGATTCAGGCTTTCTCTTATTTCGTTGAGACAATATGTACTTTTACCGCTTCCTGCCCGTCCGTATATGATTCTCAGGCTCATTAGGAATCCCCGCCTTTTCTGGTAACTTTTCCGGTAATATGTATATATTATACATCATATAGGCCTAAGATACGAGACTC
>ENA-UPXM01004331-UPXM01004331.1-activated-sludge-metagenome-genome-assembly--contig:-NODE-4331-length-14604-cov-6.418585_pt1 | contig 14604 bp, 14 predicted proteins | sample MGYA00238178_ERZ772708 | MGnify/ENA primary metagenome ERZ772708 (study PRJEB29002, sample SAMN05720212) | activated sludge metagenome | isolation source: anaerobic digester from wastewater... | reverse complement strand
CGAGACGTCCGAGTCGATATCTGCGGCCACGGCCGCCTCGTCGCCGCTCAACGCGCCCAGTCCCAGCGGGTCGCGCAGGCCCTGACCGACTTTTGCGAGGTTTGCGGGAATCGTGGCAAAGGCATCTGCCAGCCCCTGCCAAAGGCTGAAGGCGGCCTCTTCGTCCTCGCCGGTATCACCTGCTCCGACGTTCGCGTCGTCACTTTCCATCTGGCCGTAGAGCGACGTCAGCGTGCCCACCACCGCCTCTTTGGCGAAGAGGCCCGTGAAGAGCGCGACCGAGGCCGGCCAGTTGTCCTTTTCCACGCCCATCGGTTCGAACAACGGCGTGATCGCCGTGCCGACCGTGCAGAGCAACGAGGTTTCGGAGTCTTCGTTGCCGAATGAGCCGTCGCGCCCGACGGAATTGAGGAAACCGAGCAGCAGCACCATCGGCACGATCACTCGTCCGGCGCGGAAAAGGAAGACCTTAAGCCGGTCCCACGTGTGCAGCAGGATGTGCTTGAGGCGCGGCAGATGATACGGCGGCAGCTCCATGATGAAGTGCGACGGCTCGCCCTGGAACAGCGTGCGCTTCATCAGCAGGCCGGTCAGCACCGCCAGCACGATACCGCTGACGTAGATCCAGAAGACCATGCGCCCGGGATGCGCACTGAAGAACGCCGCGCCGAAGACCACATAGACCGGCAGCTTCGCGCCGCACGACATGAAGGGCACCATGAAGATGGTCAGGAAACGGTCGCGCCGGCTCTCCAGCGTGCGCGTCGCCATGATCGCCGGCACTGAGCAGCCGAACCCGACCAGCATCGGCACGAACGATTTTCCCGGCAGCCCCAGCCAGCGCATGAAGCGGTCCATCACAAACGCGGCGCGCGCCATGTAGCCAGAATCCTCCAGCAGGGAGAGGCAGAAGAACATGAAAAAGATCGGCGGGATGAACGTCGCCATCGTCTGCAAACCCGCGCCGATGCCGCCGGCCAGCAGTGCCACCAGCCAGCCGGGGGCCGCGATGCGCGTCAGCAACGCCTTGGTCCCTTCGACGAACAGCGCGCCGCCGGCCAGATCGAAGAAATCGATGAAAGCGCCGCCCACCGTCTGCGTCAGCCAGAACACGGCGTACATCACCAGCAGGAAAAACGGGATGCCCAGAAAGCGGTTCAGGATCACCTTGTCGGCCTTGGCCGTGAAGTGCTCCTTGAACTCCGTGTGGCGCAGCACGTCGCGGCAGAGTCCCTGAATCACGCCGTAGCGCGTTTCCGCCAGAATCACGTCCGGCGTCTCCTTGAGCACGTGCTCGATGCGCGCCGCGCACTCGCCGGCCAGCACCGAGGCGAGATCCTTGAGTCCGGCCGCTTTCTCCATCACCAGCGGATCACCCTCCAGCAGACGGATCGCCACCCAGCGCGTCGGCACGTTCAGCTCTCTGGCGGTCAGTGCGCTGCCGGCCTCCAGCACGCTGATCTCGCGCTCCACCTCATCCGGGTAGTCATAGTGGAACAGGTTGACCGCAGGCGCGCGCGCCGCCTCTTCCAGCGTCCGCGCGAGCGCCGCAATCTCGCGCGGATTCTGGGCGTTCACGCCGATCACCGGGCAGTTCAGGTGGCGCGCCATGTGTTCGAGATCGATGTGGATCTTGCGGTTGCGCGCGATGTCCATCATGGTCAGCACCATGATCATCGGCACCTTCAGCTCCAGCAGCAGCAACGTCAGGTAGAGGTTCCGCTCCAGGTTGGTGGCGTCCACCACGTTCACAAAGAGATCGGCCTGGCCGCTCAGCGCGTACTCAAGGGTCACGCGCTCGTCCTCGCTCAGCGCCGTCAGCGAATAGACGCCCGGGAGATCGACCAGCGTCGCCTCGCCGCCGCCGGGCAGGCGCAGCTCCCCCTCCTTTTTTTCCACCGTCACGCCCGGCCAGTTACCGATCCGCTGCCTCGCGCCGGTCAGTCCGTTGAACACCGTGGTCTTGCCCGAATTGGGATTGCCGATCAAACCGATCTGAAACGTTTTTTTCATCTGAACGCTCCCGTGTGACACCGCGCGTCAGAGTGGCTTCACCTTCAACACACCCGCCTCGGACCGCCGCAGCGAAAGGTGGAAGCCGCGCACCTCCAGTTCAAGCGGATCCCCCAGCGGCGCGACATTCACCAGCTTGAGCCGCGCGCCGCGGGTCAGGCCCAGCGCCAGCAGCTTCGCGCGGTACGCCGCGTTCCCCGCCGCATAGCCGGTGATTTCAACGGTCTGTCCAGGCGTCATCTCTGTCAGTGTCATGAGGCGCTCCTCTGTTAGAGAGGCCGCACTTTATTAGATCTGGCTAACTTATGCAAGCGGAAAAATGTCATTTTGTCATTTTGCAAATCCGGCAGCGGGAAAGCGATTCCGCCAGAAAGCGATTCCGCGCCGCCTGCGAGTGCGATTCACGTTGCTGCGGTCACGCCGGCAACGTCCGTGCGGGACTACGGCACAGGCTCGTTTGATTTCGAAGCGAGCCGCGTGAAAGCGGAGGTGATTTTTGACGCCAGCTCTTCCGCCAAGGTTCCGCCGAGCAGTACCTTCCGCATTGCCGCCGGCGACAGAGTCCGGAATTGCAGGCGCTCGTCCACCACAGAGACGTTATAGCGCAAAGGCGGGCATGCGGCGACCCGCTTAACGGGGAGGGACGAGCGTCTGCTCGTCCAGCGCTGGGCATGCAATGGTATTGCGGCTGTGCGGCCCGAGTCAGCCCTCACATCCAGCGGCTGCTGATTTCAGAGACGCCCGAAGAGCCGACCTCATAAACGACCAGCTTGCTGCCGTCCTTGAACACTACCAGCCGACCGTTCGCATGTTTGAAACGCCCGACGTTGCTGCGATACAACTGCGCGATCTCGTCACCGCTCTCTGCGTTCACGATCACGTACCGGTCGCCGTCCTCAAGCACAAGGAAGTCCGTGCCGAACCCGCACAGGTCTCCGTTCCCGTAGTTGCTGGCGTAAAGCCGCTTCACCTCTTGGCTGTTCTCGTCATAGACGGTGTAGGTACTACTGTCATGTTGCACGTCTGATACGGTCATGGATTTTGATCTCTTTCTCTTCGCTCGGCTTGAGTCCGCCATTCAGAATACTCACACGTTATCCACGAAGAACATCAAGCGGCCAAACACCCTTCGCGCTCCTCGTGCCTTCGTGGTGAATGACGCAGGAGCCGTGCCACATCGAGCGGTGGGTTTGCGCGCGACGACCAACGCCTTCATTGAATGAGTGCGCTCAGCCTCTTGCGCGAATCGGTGTTGCGGGCGGGGACGCCCGCACTCCCGACTCGCCCGCCCCCCTTTTTCCCCCGAAACGCATGATCTTCGTGTACCCCTGCCGCCAACCGATTATTCCCTGCATACGATACGCGCTTCCCCTAGCGGCGGTTTGTGCGGTATGATCTTTCTTTGAGCACTGTTGACTTTTTGACGGGTCGGGAGGGTACATGAAGAAAACAGGCACACTGATTCTCACTGGCTGGGATTCGGAGGGGCACGCCTACGCGCACAGCGCGGCACTGGCGTTGTTGGCGTATCCCGATGCCACGGTGCGCGGCGTCAGCAAGGCGCGGCTGTCTGAGGCGCTGGAACAGGCCGAGGAATACGGACGCGTCCTGATCCTGGGTGTCGCGCTGGGCGGCGACCCGGCGCGGCTGGCTCGGACGGTCCGTGCGCTGGCGCGACAGCGGACGGCGCTCTGCTGGATCAGCGCGCTGCCGCCCCCCGCATCGGTCGATGCCGGAACGTTGCAGGCGTTGTCGCCGTATGTGCGGGAGCTGTCGCTTCAGGCGACCGTCTGCGCCTGCCTGGGCGTGAAGGACAGCCTTGCGGCGGCGGTGAAGGCCAACGCCCCGCTGCTGGATGCGGCGGGATACGCCCACCGTCATCTGGAGGATGATGCCTATTTTGCGGCGGCGGTGCGGCATATCGCTCATGACGAGGGGCCGGAAGCATGGTCGCCCGAGGCGCGGGCGCTGGTGCGCAGCCACGCCGCGCTGTCCGACGCGCCGCTGACCGGACACAGCACCGCCATGATCGAAGTCCGCCGCATGATCCGGCAGCTCGCGCACCATCCGGACGTCCGCGTGCTGATCCTCGGGGAGAGCGGCACAGGCAAGGAGGCGGCTGCGTTGATGCTGCACCATTTTTCCGAACGCCGTGACAATGAATTCGTGCCGCTGAATTGCGCGGCATCCAATTTGCACCTTTTGGAAGCCGCATTCCGCGGCCATGAGAAGGGGGCGTTCACCGGCGCGACGGAGGCAAGTCCCGGCGTATTCGAGCGGGCGGACGGCGGCACCTTGTTCTTGGACGAGGCGGGGGATCTTCCGCTGGAGATCCAGGCCGTGCTGTTGCGCATCCTGCAGGAGGGGCGGGTGACGCGTCTCGGCGGCGACGGGCGCAAAGGCGGGGGTGCGCGGAAGGTGGACGCCCGGGTCATTGCCGCAACCAACCGCGATCTCCGGCGGATGGTGCGCGAAGGACGTTTCCGCGAGGATCTGTTTTATCGGCTGAACACGGTCGAACTGCGCATGCCCGCGCTGCGCGAACACGCGGAGGACATTCCAGAAATCGCGCGCGACCTGTGGGGAAGAAGCCGGCGCGAGGGATGGCGGACGTTGAGCCGGGCTCAGGCGGAGGCGTTGTCGGGCTACGGCTATCCCGGGAACGTCCGCGAGCTGGCCAACCTGCTAGAGCGCGCCTACGCGCTGGACGAGCGGGATTTCGGCAGCCTGCTTGACGGTTACCGGAGTGCGACGGGAGAAACAGGCGCATTGCAAAACACACTGCGTCCGGACCAATCGGAACGACTAGCCGACATGACCCGCCTGCATGTTCGGCAGGTGTTGGAAAAACACGGCGGCAACGTGTCGCACGCCGCCGCCGCGCCGGGCGTCTCCCGCAACACCGTGCTCAAATACGCGCAGTGATGGGGGAGGGCTCTGCATCACTGCGGGTAGTCGAGCGCCTCGGGGATCATGACCTGCGCGAGCGCGCGGGCGGCGAGGTCCTAATAGCCTCAAAAGGGTCTATTGAAAACCCTAATCGTGACGATTCAGCGAATTCACGTTGTAAAGACAGGAGCGATCATACCAAAGCGCTCAGTCGTTGAGAAAACACCTTTCATGACGTAATCAATCCGCTTGCTGACCGACCCACGGCCTGTTATGATGTGGTTCAATCTGGTTCATTATGAACCGCTGAAAAGGAGGCTCCCCATGCGCTCCATCACCATCCACAACCTCGATCCCGATGTCAGCCGCCTGATCGACCAACAAGCCGCCGAACAGGGCCTCAGCCTCAACCAAGTCATCAAACGACTGCTTCGGAAAGCGCTCGCGCTGCCTGGCCACGCGCCTGCCCCGCCGCTTGGATTCGACGACTTCTCCGGCCTCTGGACCCAAGAGGAAGCCGCCGCGTTCAATGCGTCCGTCAAACGCGAGATCGATCCGGAGGAGTGGAAATGAGGCGCGTGATGCTCGACACGAACGCCTACGCGGCGCTGCTTGCGGGAGACGTCGTCGTTCTGGACGCGCTCGCCTCAGCGACCGAGATCCTGATGCCGCTCTTCGTAGTCGGAGAATTGGAGGCGGGGTTCCGTGGAGGCATGCGTTACGCGGAGAACGCCGCCATTCTTCAGCGGTTCCTTAACAGGCAGAAAGTCCGAGAGGTCGCTTCCGGCCACGAGACAGCCCGTATCTACGGCGACGTCAAGGATGCCCTGAAACGCGCGGGAACGCCGATTCCTGCGAACGACCTCTGGATAGCCTCCTCGGCCATCGAACATGCCGCCACCCTCATCACCTATGACCGCCATTTCACGGCGGTCCGCCACCTCAAACTTTGGCGGCACCTGTCGGCCTGAAGGAGGCCCGCGTCAGCCGTTTCCGCGGCAAACAGTTTTTCCACTGCACCTTTTTCCAACGGTTGTTGAAAGTCACTGAATCAGAAACCTTGCGGGCTGCTCCCGCATTAGATCGTGATTTTTGCGGCGACGCGGTTCTTCCACACGTCGTGCGCGGTGACGACCAGCTTGCCGTTCTCCACCTTGCCCTCGATCACGGTCGGGAAACGCGAGGCGTCCGGTCCCTTGTGCGTTCTGCCGAGCTCCGGTCCGCCGCCGACGATCTGATGCCAGGAACGGCCCTTCGACGGCGGGTCAATGCGGAGGCAGTGCTTGTGACCCGCGACGACCAGCTTGACACCGTGCTTCTCGAAGAGCGGATTCCACAGTTCATTGCATTCCCGCGACCAGTAGGCGTAGTCCTGAGGATCGATCTTGACGCCGTCATGCGGATAGTCCGGATGATCCGGCGCCGCATAGAGCGGAATGTGGCAAAAGACGACTTTGTGCGGCGCGGAGGCGATTTCAGGACGCTCGAACGCCCGCGCAAGCCACTCCGCCTGTGCGCGGCGGTACGGTGAGAAATTGGCGAGCCCGAACCATTTGGGATGTCCGTCAGGTTTGTCCTCGCCGGTATCAAGGCCGATCATCGCGACGTCTCCGAGACGCACTGCGAAATTCCACTTGAGATCCCACTCCGCGCCCGTGCGCTCCGCCGGATGCCTCGCATGCACCACTTCATCTAATTTCGAAATCCAACTGCCGCGGAAATCGTGGTTGCCGGCCGCGAAAAAAACCGGGATATCCGCCGCATAGTCCCTGTGCTTGACCTGCGGATCAAGGAAGATCTCGACGGCCGTCTCCTTTTCCTGGGTCGTGTTGGTGGCGTCTCCGGCCCAAACGACCGCCGCCGGCCGGAGTTCCTTCAGCTTGGCGACAATGAGTTCGAACGGCTCCCATCGCGCGTGGGTGTCGCACATCATGCAGAAATGCGAGTGCGCCGTAGCGCCCATCGTCGTGAACGAGTGGATCTTCCCGACAACCGGTTTCCCGAGCTTCGCGTCGTAGATGTTCTTGTAGTCCGTGAACGGCGTCGACACCGTGCGGTACCAGTACGTCGTCGCCGGTTTCCGATTCTCGAGCCGCACCTGCAGCACCGAGACATCGATAGGAACGAGTCCGTAACCGCCGGCCTTCACGGTCCGGGCGCCGCGCATCTCCGGATTGTCCGCGATCTCGACGACGCCTTTGGAGAGGCCGGAGACTTTCCACGCCACGCCCATCGTCGTTTCCGCAGGCGCCTGGAGGCACGGCTCGCCGGCCGCGAAGGGCGCGTCGCCGATGCCTTCGTAGGGTTTGCGCGGTTTCGGCGACCCGGCGGCGGGCGCCGCCTTGGCGGACGTGGCCACGCCCCCGGATACCGCTGCCGCCGCCAGCGTACCGCTATTAACAAGAAATGTCCTGCGATTCAGTTTCATGATGACAATACCTTGCTCAAATAATGGCCACCGCAGCGGCGATGAGCACGAACCGGGTGATCACGGTGAGAGTATGCCATCTCTTAAACAGTTTGGAAAGTATGCCGTCCATCGGGAAACGATCGGGATAAGCGGCCCTCGTCTTGCTCAGTTGACGGCGGGCCTCGAAAAGCGCATGGTGAGGGCAACCTCATTGTCGCGAAAGATGGCAGCCGCGTGCCAGGGGCAGGCACGGGTTGCCCGAACGGGAGTGAACGAAGGTGGACACAAGCAAGAAAGACTTTGCATGCTGGAACGGGCGCGGCGCAAAGGGCTGGAAACGGTTCTTGCCGAGATCGAGGCGATGCCCTTCGGCGATGCGACCTTCGTCCGCATCCTGCTGATGGACGCCTTTCACCATGTGCGCGACCAGACGGTCGCGCTGCGCGAGCTGCTGCGCGTGCTCAAGCCGGACGGGCGGCTGGTGATTGAAGAGCCCGACATCCGGCGTCTGCCGGTCAAGATCGTGGCTGCGCTGGAAAGACTCTGTCTTATGCGCAGCGAAAGGTGGAAGCCGCGCACCTCCAGCTCAAGCGGATCGCCCAGCGGCGCGACATTGACCAGCTTGAGCCGCGCGCCGCGGGTCAGGCCCAGTGCCAGCAACTTCGCGCGGTACGCCGCGTTACCCGCCGCATAGCCGGCAATTTCAACGGCCTGCCCAGGTGTCATCTCTGTCAAAGTCATGGCAGCCTCCTTTGTTAGCGAGGTATAACTTTATTAGATTTGACTAATTTATGCAAGAGGAAAAATGCGGCATCCGTACTGGATTCCAGATAGGCTAGAGCCCTCCGAACCGTGTCCGCTTTCTGAGAATATGACGAGGGTGTGTTGGTCACCACGCTCATCATAAATGCCCTGATTTCAGGCTGTTTGCTGTCCGGAAGGCAGAAGGCCGCGCGTTGCCGCACGTCTTCCGGGCGAGAGCCGTCCTTGAAGACAGCCTCAATAAGCGCTTCAGCATCCGGCACGTTGTCGATCACCGCAAGGTCGCCATTGCGTTTGATCCTGTCGCGCCCCCATAGGCGATTGACCACGTCAACGATTTCGCTCTGCTCATAAGCATCGCCGTCGTCAAGGAATTTCAAAAAATGCTCAAGCACCGCCTGCCGAGCGGCCGCATTACGAGCAATGCCTGCTTGGACTTCGGCTGCTGTGAACCTTTCTACCTTTTTATAGACTGCATCACCCAATATGACCTTGTTGGTTACCGCGCCGACGACTTCCCATGTTTTTCGTCCACTCTTTTCATCCACATATTTATTCTCAGGCCCCTTTTTTGTGAAGTTCAGAATGGTGCCGGCAAGAAACCCCGAGCGTTCGCCATGAGGGAAATCCTTTCGCCATTTCTTAACAAACGCATCATACTCGACAAAGACATCTGGATAATGCAATCTAGCCAAAAGTATTCTGGCCTGACGGACATCTACACTGTCTGCCTTAAGACCCTTCACAACGTCATTGAGTTTATCTGCAACATCTTGGTCAGCGAAAACATTGGTTATCGCCTCCAAATATGCGCGACCAGTGGCATGCGTGGCTGCTTTTAAAAACTGTGACTGCGCTTGTCCTGTGGCATTAAACGCCATGACAACACACGTAGACACAGCCAAAGTGAGATATTGAGCGTTCATACGGTCGTCTCCATGTTTTACGGCGCCACACGTCGAACATTGCTTGCGCAATGGGCTTCACCCCCGTTAGAATGAGGCCCGGAAGTGTCAACGAACTCACCGCTTCCGTTAAACCCTGCATTGCCAAGACTTACTCCGAGATTCTCTGCGTAGGGAACGAAGTAAGCACGTGGCACCACAATCTTCGGCAAACCTGTCACAGGCCTGATGACAATCATGTTGATCATGTTGGGCAGATACGTGCTGACTTGTCCGTCAGCGGCCATCGTAAACGCAACAGGAACTTTGACAAACGTATTTTCATTTACGCCAAGTCCTGGCGCCAATGAACTCCGAACCCCCGCGAGATAGTTGCAGACTTCGGCTACCCGATTAGAATTCGCGTCATATTCCGCCAATATTTGCGCCCTCGTGTAGTAGCCACCCCAAGTTTCATTAGTTGGGTTGTTACGTAAGAGGTCTATTGCCATCTGCAGATCGGCCACCAAAACCTTAAAGCCAGAACCGACCGGTATAATGGTCATGACTTCGTCAACATGTCGTACTCGGAGCCATGCGACAGGAAGTTCGATCATGCGTCCACTGTCGGCCTGAACCTTCTGTACCTGAAAGAACTCTCTCGCAGGAGTCGCCAAGTTAGCGCCGACGATAAGTCGGCCGTAAGGATAGGATGGCAATGCAGGTGAGCATTCTATATTGCCGCCGGGATTAGGCTGTTGTTCGTCTGCGCGAAGGAAATAGCCGGTGTCAGCGTCCACAAGGTCACTGTACCATTGGTTTAAATCATCAAAGCCCATTGCTACGGTCTGCTTGCGTTGGGCTTGATTTATTGCTGTGCGAGTATATCCAATTTCGCCGTAATCCTGCACAAAAGCAGATCCTAGTAATTCGACGGGAACAACACCTTCGAGTGCCGCTTCAGTTTCGCCGTAAAAGTCCTCCCAAGAAGGACCCAAGTAACATCTGGTAGCTGTTTCAACATTCGACAGGGCGAAGAACGGCGACACCAGTAATCGAATCGAATCAGCGCCGATTTCTTGGCATCAAGCTTTAGAGCCAACTTGACGATGACTTCCCGACCGAACGCAATGCCCTCGAGTCCCATTTCGAGATCGCCGGTCCCGCCGAGAAGGTCAATGTCCATGTCTGAAGAGCCGGGATTCTTCTTGAAGATCACCGTGTCGGGTAACGTACCAGGTCCGATGACGCCTTGGGAGTCCTGAGCCATTGATCGGAAGATTCGGATCCGGTCTTTCGCGGCAGGTGTTCCGACGGGCTCGCCAGACGGGTTCTCGACACTCAATTCAAGAGCCAGTCCAGAAGGAATGTTTGCGGCGGCGATGCCGAGCTTGGCGAGATTCAGAGTATAGATGTCCGCCAAATCGTTGGCCCCGTTGATAACGCTGTCGTCGCAGTCCGGTTGCTTGTTCTGGTCGTCAACATCGTCATCCGTGTTCGCGAGAATCACCATACCTTTCGGTCCCTCAAATGAGACAGCCGATTCTTCAGCCAAATTGTCTTCAGGCACACCATCCCGATTGTAATCACCATTGATATCCACGTTCACCACATACACGTCGATCGGATCGCCGCCATACCCCTGGATAGACACCTGCGTATGCCCAGTTGATTTCGCGACGAAAACACCCAGTGCATCGATATCACCGACCGACGTGTCAGAGCTTGAAAAGCCTTCGATGATCTGGGTGTATTGTTCGCCGCCACATACTGTTCCTAGCAACACGCCTTCGGCGGTGAATTGCGCGGCGTCCCCGACTTCCAGGAACACAGGGGCACTACCGCCAGGGCCTTCCAGATGCGTCACCGAAAGGGCTCCATAGCCTATCCGGTCGAAACCTGCAAGTTCGCACTGTCCGGCCACGTCCAAACGTTTTTTATCGTCGACCGCATACCCACCCACGGACTCGCCGGAGTGCAATATGAAGGTGCCCACGCTCCACGTATCAATCCCGTTTCCGTTACTGGCGGTATATACCAAGTCATCGTTCAGGTATACCCTTACGGTCGTTGTGGCAGGGGGAGGAATAGTGCGCTCAACACTATGGAAGACTGACACGCTGTACCGGCCTGCCGCCGCATGCTCAAAGACGAATCCTTGATGGGCTGAGTAATCGCCCCAAGCCCAGATATCCGTGCCGGGAGGAATGCCATACACTTCCCCGTTATAACTGAATTCCAGCCAGTAGCAGTCGTTTTCGGAAGGTCCCGGGTAATTGAGTTCGACGCGCAGTGTCGGCCTTTCGACACTCAACGGCACATACTTCTCGGTCGATCCCGAAGATGACCGCGCTGTAACCAGGTTCTGCCCGGGAAACAGTTTCACGGTTTGCGCGAAATGCCCGTCCTGCGCCGGTGTCACATAAACGCATTTCGCACCGGAACGCATGCCCGTAGACTGCACCTCGATCACGGCGCAGGAATCGTTTTCAGAGACGTTGCCTGTGACAGGCAGAACCCTTTTCTCGTCGAACGATGATGACAACACCCGTCCGACCGAAAGAAGAACGACGGACAGAAAAACACCTGCCTTGTATAAGATCCTTCGGCCACCACTCACTGCGCATCCCCCCTCATCAACCACAGCCGCCTTCTGGTTAAAGCCTTCTTATAACTCGTCCTGTCAAACTCGTTTGGGGTGACGTCCATCCCCGTAACCGTCTTCTGATAGACGGTGCGCATCATCGCTTCCAGTTGGGCCAGTTTTTCGAGCGTCATCACGTGATGCACCGGAGACTCAAAAATACGGTTGATGACTATCGCCGTGTCCTCGTCGATATCTTGGCACAGGCAGGACAGCGCCATAACGCACCACTGCAACTCGGCCGCCTCGCAACCATTTGTCGACATCACACGGTCGTAAACGCGCCCGACACCCTGCCCCACCGATTTCTTCTCAGAAGGAGACAAAGACGCGAAAACCTCGTCGGTCGGGAAAACCGCGTCTTCCGCTGTGATCGTGCGGTTTTCAGCCAAAGTCTTTGCGTTGGCCATCATCCGGCTGCGGCATTCATCAACAGACATGTCCTGAGGCGTCAGCACCCCGGAGGTGACTGCGGCCGCCTGGACTTCTCCGTGAGCCAACACGGCCGCCAACAACACGAAACTCATTACAGCGGCCAGCCATACTCCGCCATGCTGTGTGCTCTGCACGTTTTTCATGACGACCTCACTTGACAGTTATCGGCAACCCGTTGGGAGGGAAAGTGATCACGACGGCACTCCGTACGGTCGGGTCGTTCGGCGCCGGATCGTCCGGATTGGGCACACCGTCATTGTCATCGTCGTTCGGGTCAATGCTGGTCAGGTCTGTGCAAACCACTTTGACTGAGTCTGTCGCGAACCTGCCCGGGCCGTCAACAGACATGGCCTCCAGCGTATTGGTTCCTATGGTGTCCAAAGCCACCCACGCATATCTGACAAAGCCGTCTCTCGTCGTGCTGATTCCGTTGACCGTCACAACGGCGTTCGAAGAATCGGACCATACCGAGACGCGGACATTGGCACCGTCAAAAACGGTCAAATCCGCAGGGCTCAATATCGTGACATCGGACGGTTGGGCATCAACGGACACGGTTATGGACTTCTTGGATTCAAGCGTTGGACTTCCGCCCGAGACGGCCCTCACCGTTATGTCTTGCGAACCGTCATCAAACGGAACCGTGTTGGTGAAGGCATACACTCCGCCACCCTGATCAACGATGGTGGCGCTTTGCCCGCATACCCACACGAAATCCAACCCCGCTGAAGTGACGACCCACCCCGAGACCGTCACAGGAGAAGCGGACAATGTCTCCCCGTCCCCGGGCTCGCCTATGATGATATCCGGGCCGGGCGTGACCGGAGCGGCATCCTCCTTGTCTATGATACCGTCCCCGTCGGTGTCTTTCTCGCCGGGGTTAGTCTCCATGCAATACAGTTCCTCCAAATCCGAAAGGCCGTCTTCGTCCGTGTCCGCCTTGTCCGTAAGCGTGAGGAAGACGAGCTTTTCCCTCCCGTCCGGGATGCCGTCACCGTCGGAGTCCACATCGTTGCGTGCGGCGCAATAAAAACCACGGGCACCGGTCATAGGCTCGTCCCACGCGCTGAACGGGTTGCCCGCCGGGGCAGACCCCAGCAACGTCCATCGGTTTGAGACCGGCGGCAGCACATGGCTTCCGAACAGATCGACCGGCGGCCGGTCAGGGGGCGAGAACAGCCACAACCGCATCGCCTGCGCACCGCTCGGCTCGACTCCCGCAAATGAAAGCCGATTGGTGTCATCGGGAAGGTACGGCGGCGGATTCTGCGGCGCGGGATTACGGGTCGCGGCCGTTCTCACGGCCTCCATGTAAAGGGGCCAGTCATTGGACGCGATCAAGACCAATTGAAGGGACAATCGCGAACGGTGCCGTTCTCTGTACCACCTGTCCACGGCTTCTCCGCTTAACCATCCGGGAGGGCTGCCGTAAACGTCCTCGACCCACTGGTCAGGATTGTAGCCGACCGGCACCGCGTTCGTACGGAACGCCTCTTCGCTCGATTCTCCGTAAACAAGCCACACGTGTTCCGTCGTCTGCGTCTCGGTCACGCGCAACCTCCAAACGGGGACCCCCAGTATGTTTCCCGCTTCAAAACAGTTGGCCACTTCGGCAATTTCGTCCTCCGGTGAGAACGAAAAGAAACCGGCGAAAAGGCTGAATGAGAAGAATGGCGGGAAAATGGCGGCACAATTGGTCACGGATGCGTATTTCTCTGCCGCAAGGGAGTCCAATTGATCCCACGTCGACAATGGGGACGGAGTCTGCCATGCGCAGGCCGTCGCCACCGTCAGGCATACGATGCCCACAACCGATGTGCAGTGCATTACTTTCATTGGCGTCCTTTAGACTTGCCTCGGAAACGTTCCGGCACCCATGACTAGCAACCATTATGCGGGGGGGGCAAAGTGAGTCAAGCCCCATTCCCAAAAAAAGTGCTGTGGAGCCTTCCGCATTTATGAGGCCGCCACTTCGCTTTCTCCGCGGCCGCCCGGGAACGTCCGCGAGCTGGCCAACCTGCTGGAGCGCGCCTACGCGCTGGACGAGCGGTATTTCGGCAGCCTGCTTGACGGTTACCGGAGTGCGAGAGGAGAAACAGGCGCATTGCAAAACACACTGCGTCCGGACCAATCGGAACGGCTAGCCGACATGACCCGCCTGCATGTTCGGCAGGTGTTGGAAAAACACGGCGGCAACGTGTCGCACGCCGCCGCCGCGCCGGGCGTCTCCCGCAACACCGTGCTCAAATACGCGCAGTGATGGGGGAGGGCTCTGCATCACTGCGGGTAGTCGAGCGCCTCGGGGATCATGACCTGCGCGAGCGCGCGAGCGGCTCGGTCCTTGGCGAGGCGCGCGCCGGCCAGCGCGGCATCTGCCTTGGCGCGCAGCGCCTGGAACTCGGCCGCCTGCTCCGCCTTGGCCGCGCCGTAGCCGTAGACCAGCTCGGCGCAGATGCGTCCCGCCTCGCCGACGGCGCGCGCGATCTGCATGTGCGCCAGGTCAGTGAAGGTATTGACGTAGCCTTCAATCTCCGGCCCGACCACCGGGTGCTCGGGCCCCTTGGCGG
>ENA-UPXM01004322-UPXM01004322.1-activated-sludge-metagenome-genome-assembly--contig:-NODE-4322-length-14622-cov-11.316675_pt1 | contig 14622 bp, 16 predicted proteins | sample MGYA00238178_ERZ772708 | MGnify/ENA primary metagenome ERZ772708 (study PRJEB29002, sample SAMN05720212) | activated sludge metagenome | isolation source: anaerobic digester from wastewater... | reverse complement strand
CGTCACGCTCAGTTGTTAACAACTATGCATATGCGCGCTAAGGTGTAGTTGTTGACAACTAAAACTTTATAGGTGAAACCCTAAAACCTTAAAATTAGGGCAAAACAATACTCTTATAAAAACCAACCGAGGGTGTATAGTTGTGACACGCGGAGTCCCAAAATATGGGTACCCTAACCTCAAAACAATCAACAATAGAGTTGTTGACAACTAACAGCTCGAAACAGAAAGGAAATTAATCATGGCACTTAACAAAAAATCTTTAGGAACACTCTTACTTCAGTTTACAAAAGGCGCAAATGACGTTCTCGCTAACAGTGAATTCACAATTGATGAGTTTGCAATAGTTAACGAAAACGGCGATGAAGAAATGATTTGCTTCACTGTAAAGGAAATTGAAGATACTTACTTCTGGGCAAGCACTTTACTCTTTGACTTCCTCAAGGATAACATTGTGAATGCTATCTGGAGTGATGAAACTCTTGCTTATCACTTTGCTGATGAGGACGTTGTTACTATCAAGTACGAGGGTAAAGTACCACTCAAAAATGATCCGAACAAGTCCTGCAATGTTTGGAAAGTCATCTGCTAATTAACCAATTGCGAGTTGTTAACAACTTCTTTCGCTTGGATCTGCAACCAGTCTTAGTTGTTAACAACTCGTTATAAAAAAGGTAAAACATTATGATTACACAATTATTTAGATTTTCTGATGATGAAGTCATTATGAAAATGAAGTATAGCGATCTAATCAACCTCGGAAACGAAATATTTGACCTGCTATACAAAAAACTACCAAACGAAGACTATTCATACTGCAAACAATTGCTGGAGGTAATCAAAGGTAACAATGAGACCAAGGAAAAGAATTAACTTAGAAAAGTCTGATTTCACTCCTATGTTTCGTCATTTCACAAATCTTTTGATTAATCGAGTAGTTGTTAACAACTTACCTGAAGAGATCAATGAGAAATTCTTTCTCTATCACGTTCTACTCTTTGGACGTATCCTCTTCTTCAAAAAGAATGGTAAGTACCACGTAATGTGGTTCTCCGGTAAAGGTCATCTTGATGAATACTACATTCAGAGAGATTTCTTAATCGTAAACCCATGGGCAACAGAAACAAACGGGGATTATGATGAGAAAAACGCTGTAATTGTTTATTCAGACATTAACGCCTACATAGAAAATACAGACGTTGGTCTCTATGACTTTATCGAAAAATATTCCACAATAATAAATTCAATCGACGCTTCAATCAATGCTCTTGCTAAGAATTCAAAAGTAATTGCTTTCTTAACAGGCAGTACAAAATCATTTGTAACTTCAGCAAAAGAAGTTATAAAGAACCTTTTAAACTCAGAAGATTGTATTGGAGTAATGGAAGAATCACTCGTTGATTCTATCAAAGTAAATCCAATCTCTGAGAAAATGGACTATAAGTTCTCTGAGTTAATCAAAGCTCGTCAGTATTATATTTCTGATTTCTATCAGAAAATCGGTATTTCTGCTAACATGAATATGAAAGCAGAACGCCTTACAGACAACGAGTCACAATTGATAGACAGCGTTTCAGATGTTGATTTTGAGCATATACTTGATAACCTCAATTACTCAATTTCATTTGTTAATGAATTATTTGGATTAAATATATCATTCTCGTTGAACGAAGATCCTCAGGACGAAGTTGTTGACAACTATGATGAAAATGGAGATGAAGAAGATGGAAACAGTAACACTGGAAATGGTGTACAAGGAACTGACTCTTCTACAGAGCAATCTGGAGTATCAGGAGAGCAGGATCTTTCCAACAGGTCAGTCGATGGCATCTCAGGTACAGAAACTGAAGCTTTGGATAAAAATTCTGATAAACAAAGAACAGACTCAGAAGTCAGCGACAACACCGAAGAAGAGAACAACGAAGAAGTCAACAACGGAGTAAATGTTGAAGTTAACATTGATGTACCTGTTGAATCAGTTGAAGTTGACTCTGATACAGATGATACTAATACTTCTGATTCACAAGTTGTTGACAACTCAGATGAAGATGAAGAGGTGAAGAAGAATGAAACCTCAAATACTTGAAGACTTTTGTGTTGACTCAATCTACTTACCATTTGTACAAAACGTCATAGACATGACACAAGCTCAACAAACAGTAGATGCTGAAGTAGCTTTTGCTCTTAATGGTAACTGGAACACAATAGACTGGGGCAGTCGTACAGACTTCTGGAAATACTTCATTACTCACTACGGACATTACCGTATCATGTATGAGTATTGCGAAGAAGTAAATGACACTTTAGTTTGTGATCATCTTGATTTCAACAAAGGTGCATACCCAGTTCTTATAGCCAATCACGAAAAGTATGACCGCTTAGCAAAATCTCTCAAAGCCACCTATGATGTTCTTTCTCCATATAAAATTGAAGAAGAGCATGCAACAGGCAACAAAATTTCAAAAACCACAATGCACTACGGCGCACATGAAGATACTAACAAAGAATCTTCAATGGACAACACCACTCTCTATGCAGCTTCATCAACTGACTATGCAATACATGATGATACTGTTGACCGTGAGCATACTCAATCAACTACTTTTGCAGGTGATACATTTGAACCAAATTCAGATGAAACATCACACTCAAAAGATAGTCGCAGAGGCAACATCGGAAATCATTCTTTCTCTGAACTCATAGAGAAAGAACTCAAACTCGCAAGGTATAATCTCTGGGAAGTAATATCCCACGATTTACTTGATAACATTTGTTTAAAATTTTTTATGAGTTGTTAACAACTCAGAAAGGACGGACATTATGGAATATAAACAGATTGGTCAGATCCTCAATAATGTTTTTGAGGACGTAATCGGTGAAACCGAGCAGACAGTAGCAGAAGATCTCAGCAATATCGTTGAAGTTGGTCATACAATTACTTCATCATCACTGTGGGGAAATCAGTTTGAAAATTATGTCAAGAAACTTATTGACAGAGTTGGTAAGGTAATCTTCAGACAGAACGACCTTAATCTTATGCACCTCCCAATCTTCAAAGATTCTTGGGAATTCGGTTCAATAGCTGAAAAGATTCGTGTTGAAGCACCTCCTACAATAGAAGATCAGACATTTGAACTTTGGGATATTGCGTCTTACGATCCGTCTGATATTTTCACACCTGTACTTCCGGAAGTATCAGCAAAGTTTTTCAACAATTCAACCACATTCAGCATCAAGATTACAATTCCAAAGCGTCAGCTTAAGTCAGCATTTACATCTGCATCAGAAATGTCACGTTTCATTTCTCTCATTGAAAACAGCATTCAGCAGAAACTCGCTATCGATCTGCTTTCACTTGAATACCGTACAGAAGCAAACCTTATAGCCGAAAAATTCCTCAGTGGTAATAATCACTCACTCGTAAACCTCCTTTATGAATGGCTCCGTGATGTACCAAATGCAGCAACCATTTACGCAGATTATTCAAAGCCTGAAGATGTACTCACAGATCCTGTCTTCCTCCGTTATGCTAATATGCGTATCGGTATGTACCGTGATTTCATCAAGAAACCATCTGTACTCTATGCCGACGGTGGATATATAAACACAACATCTGACAAACAGCAGACACTTCTTCTCCTCACAGACTTTGACAAAGCACTTGATACATGGCTCTATTCAATGAACCGTCACAACGATTTCGTTGAACTTGATGGCTATACCTCTGTTCCTTATTGGATGAGCGGTGGTGACTCAGATGAGTATTCAAAGCGTTCAACCATCAATGCAATACCAGCATCACAAGGACATAAGACAGCTACACCAGATCCACGTATTGTTGTAAAAATGTCAAACATTCTTGGTGTACTCCATGATGTAAGAGCATCAGCTATTACCTGTGAACACAAGGACGTAGAGTCCATTAATGTTCCAAACAACAGAACAATCAACTACTGGTACTTTGCAGACGCTAACTACATCAATGATACCGATGAAAACGTTGTTGTTTTCTACCTCAGTGAATACTATGCAATCGGTTCATTTGATGATGAAGCTGCATTTATCGCTGCAACAAGTTCAAAAGACTGGGCAACAGATGGTAAGAAGTTCTATCACTTCACTGGTGGTGATACTCAGTACACAGCATACACTGGTTCTGAAACATTCCCAAAAAATGTACCACTTTACGCTAACATCGCAGATATGCAATCATCGTAAAATACGGAGTTGTTGACAACTCAATTCCTACTTCCATTATGGCTCAATATCTTCCCCAAAGGTATTGAGCCCTAAATCTTAGTTGTTGACAACTATGCGTTTTGCGGGCGCACGTGAAAGACATAAGGTACAACGGTTAGGGGTTAGGGGTTGAGGGTTGACGGTTTATATAGAAAGGTTGTGAGATTATGGCTTATACATTAAAAGTTGGATATTGTGACTGTGAGAACAATGTTGTTGATAAAGACGGACATTTACACTTAGGTCAAGATATAACTTGTGTTATGGTTAACACAGATAGTTTAAACCCTATCTTTAAAGTTGATGGTACAAGGAGTAATAGCAATTATTGTTATTGTTCTGAGTTTGGGAGGTTCTATTTTATTGAAAGTGTTGAAGCTCTTGCTGGAGGTCATTGTCTTTATCACTGTCATGTTGATGTTCTTCATACTTACAGGACTCAGATAAAAGAACTTACATGTCTGGTAGCAAGGAATGAAGATATAAACAAATGGAAGAGAGACATACATGATGAGATGATACCTATCAAAGCAAATAAAGGTTGTAGATGGAAACCTTTTTCAGGTGCTGATAGTGTTATAACAAATGAAGTTTGTTATGTTCTTGGAATGATTTAAGAAAGGAGTTGTTAACAACTATGGCTATAAGTACAGTAGAAACAATTACCAGAGACGGAATGAGTATAGGATTATCTAAGTCATTAGTTAATCTCTATAATGACGGCGATTTAACACCACAGGAACTTGCAAGGTTTTCATATGCGGCATGGGAGGCGTTGGAATGCAACGCATATGCAACAACTGAAATAGATATTAGTTCTTGGCAGGGCGCCGCCGTAACGGCTCAGTTGTCTTATTTTCAATCTCCTATAGGTGGTTCTAATATAGTTAGCGCATACGTTAATGATTTATTACCAACAAAAAGATTATACTGTTTTAATATACTATTGTATACTGATAGAAAGTATGTAAATCTAACACTTGATAATACATCAAATTGCAAGATTGTTACTGATATTGATTTGACCGATTGCGCGATGACTTTAAATAGTGCACCATCTGTAACCGGCAATGTAAGCATTGATTATCCTGATTTACAGACAATTAACACATTCACATCAGGCGCATCATCTTATTGGAATAATGATGATTTGGTGAAGCACTGGAATGGTAGATACTGGTCAAGAATGGATAATATCAGACCTTATTGTGTAATTGCTAATGAGAGCGGTATATTATTTATTACACAGGGTTCTTATTTTGGTGATAATTGGATAGGCGGTTTTGGTGTCGCAGGTTTTAATTTTTGTCCTATGAATGCCCTTGATTTACCAGATGGTAATCATATAATAAATCAGAAATGGAGATATAGTCAAGGAGACATTGTTGACTATACTAAAACAAAGCATCTTTTACGATGGATTGGTAATGATCAGGAATATGAAGCACAGACATGGGGAAGTGGCAGTAAAAAAGGTGCATGGGATTATGATGATAATTTCTTCGTCATTATGAGTCAGACAAACCAAGCATATGGTAGTGCTACTGACGAATATCATATATATCCTAAATCATTAAATGTAGTTAAACGTTTAATTGCTTGTGTTGGTCTTAATGTTTACATTGGTAGTGATAAAAAATCAGTGATTAAACCGTTAATCAAAGGTGGTTTAGTTGTTGGATATTCTGAGGACGCCGCAACACCATCTGAAATTGATAATATTACTAATGTAACAGGGAATAATATTAGTCCTTTCCCACCTGCACCGGGTCCAACACCAGTTGATCCATGGGACGTTGATCCTGAAACATATGGTTGGTCAGGTGGAGAAGTAAGTGGTATGGTAAAATACTATTTACTTACATCAGGAGAAATGAGTTCATTACGAAGTGAAATAGCATCAAATGCAAACTGGACTATTGACTATTTGAATTGTATTGTTAGCTGTTTTGTTGTTCCTAATAGCGGTATCTTTTTTGATGCACCTATTTCTTCAACTGTTAAGTTTAAATTGGATAATGCCACAGTATGGGATACAGGTGTTGCTTGTAAAAGAATTCAAGGAACAATAAATAAAATAGGTGGTACTATAGAAATACCAAGGTTAACAAATACTTTCTATGATTTCGAACCATATAGTGACTATAGTGTTTATATACCATTTTGCGGTAGAATACCTATTAAGGGTAATATATGCTTAGGTAGAGCAATAAAAGTTACATATTATCCTGATGTTCCAACGTGCTCATTAACAGCTGTTGTATCTTGTGGTGGTGCTACTATTGCTATTACGAAAGGTTCATTCGGTACTATGACACCTGTAACGAGTAATGGTTCAGATAGAAAAACTGCAGCTGTAATTGGAGATGTTGCTCCTATAATAACAGGTATTGGAACCGGTATAGTTGGTGTTGCTTTAGGTAATCCTTTAATAGTAGGAGCAGGTGCTACACAAAGTTTAGGTGGCATTATGGGTGGCGTAAAAGAAACTGTTCAAAGTTATGCATATAGTGTTGGTTCATCAGGTGATAGTAGTTTCTTCAGTGCAGGTAATAGATGTTATTATTATGCTAATTATCCTGTGATAGATGATGTTGTTAACAACTCAATGTTTGGACACAGTGTAGGATACCTTTGTAATACAGTTGGTAAACTGAGTGGTTTTACTGGATTTACTATATGCGCTAACCCTCATGTAACATTTAGTGCAACATTTGAAGAAAAAGAGGAGATTGAAAGATTACTTTCAATGGGTGTTATATTGTAATGGAAAAAAGGAGTTGTTAACAACTATGGCTAAAGAGAAAAAAGAATACTACGACTGTAGTAAGATACTTGCAGAGGGTAGTGTTTATAATATTGTTATCGGTCAGAGATCAAATGGTAAGACTTATGGTTTTATTGAAGAAGCTCTTGATGAATACTGTAAAAATAACACTCCCTCTGTATATATTAGAAGATATGACGAGTCAATAACAAGTGCTAATATCTTTAAACTTTGTACGCCTCATATTAACAGTTTGATTATTATGAGTGACGGGAAATGGAATAATTTTGAGTACAAGAATAGAACGTTTTACCCGACAAGGATTAATGAAGAAACTGGTAAGGTTGAAGCGAAAGGTGATCCGTTCTTATACTGTGTCGGAATGAACAGTTGGGAACATAAAAAAGGACAGGACAGAGGTTTTGTTCGATATGTAATATTTGACGAATTTTTGACAAGGGATACTTATCTTAATGATGAGTATGCAAAATTTATGAACTTGTTAAGTAGCTTTATACGTGACAGAGTTGGTACAACTATTGTCATGTTAGGTAATACAGTTAATAAGTTTTGTCCTTACTTTTCAAAGTTTAAGATTAATATGAAAGACATAAAGCAGGGTTTCATTTATAATTTTAGATATGGTGAAACTACAATGTCTTTGGAATATTGTAAACAGTCTAGTAATACAAGTAAGGTTAATAAAACATACTTTGACTTTGATGAAAAACAGCTGGATATGATTAAATCAGGATACTGGGAGATATGTTCGTATCCGAGATTTTATAATGGAAAACGTGATGACTGTGAAGAGCTTGGGCGGATTTATATACACTTCAGTACACATGTATTGAGATGGGATTTGCTTATTGATGATGATAAGAATGTTATCAGTTTTATAAGTCCAAGTAATTTTGATAAGGCTTTGGAGTCTGGTGACATATTCATGACTGATGATAGTTTGACGCTGTTGGATAATAGAATGTGTTTCTATGAAATACCGAGGAATAAACTTACACAGTATTTGATTGAAACGTGGAAACAGAATAAAATGTATTTTTCGTCAGACGATACAGGTGACGTGTTTGAAAACTGGTTGAAGACAACATTATCAAAGAATGACTTTAGAAGTTTCTAAATAAAAAGAAAAGCCTCAGTTGTTAACAACTAACAACCGAGGCTCTTTTTAATGTGTGAAACCTTGATTTCCTATGAAATATTTGTATATGTCTTTATCTTCAAATGAGATACGTCCTGCTAAGAAATTAAAGAAATCTTTATCCATATTCATGGAGAAATTAGCAGGTGTAAGACATACACCAGAACGTACTTCTTGTACATCACACTGTCCTGTATAATCTGTGATACACATGAAAGATCTACCCTCTGTATATGTGTGACAGAGTTTGCAATTTGGAAGTGAAAATGCATGTTTGAAGTTTTTGAATTTTTGCGCCGCTGTATCACCTAAATAATCAGCAAGATTTTTTGGTGCACCGGCTACAGTTGATTTAACAACATATTCGCCTTTATCGTAATCAAAATATTCAGCAAGGTAACGTTTTGAACCAAGTGATTTAAAATGTCTGTATGGTTCTTCCTCTTCAAAAATACCCATGAATTTTTCTTTTGATTCATGTACTATTCCGTTTTCGTCTGTGTATTCTGTTGTAAAGAAACGGTATTCATCTTCGGTAAAACCGTGGAATTTCATAGCTGCTAAGAATTTCTCTTTTATTAAGTTGTTAACAACTTTCCAATACTTATCATATCTACCCTTACCAAGATATTTTACTGAGTCAGTATCAGAATATACCGCATTTTCAGACATATGTTTTATTGGCATAAGTATCTGTCGACGAGCGTAGGACGTAACCCACACGCCTATAGAGTACCACAGATACTGTTTTGGATTGTTTGTATACCTATTAAAATCTGCCCATGATTTTTCTTCTTTAATGAATTTCATGTTTGATATTTCATCAAAGACAGTACCAGAATTAAGTATATTGAATACCGATGAACCATATACACCATTGTTACGGTTTTTGCTACGCATATAGTTATCTTCCTGTCCTTTGATACCTTTAAGAGATGTTTTCTGCTGAAAGAGTTTAAGAATTACCGATACCAACTCTTTTGGTAGATATTCTTTCTTTGAAATATGAACGTCCCATATTTCGAGTGTAGTTTCATCAAAATTATAGAAGTCAAGAAAGTTTTGTAAATCTGTTTCATTCATATCGAATTCAAGATAATCACAAGCAACTATACGTCCATTGTCAATTATTTTATCTGAGGAGATACGCTTTGCTTTATGCAGTGATAATATATTGTGACAGTGTTTAGCCATAACATTTCTTACCCTCATATGAAATGCCCATGCGAAATCTTCAGGTGGGTATTTTTCAACTAATTCTTCAAATGTGAACCCATCACGGAGTTTGAACCAAATTGTAGGATATTTACGAGCTACCATTTGATACGGATAGCTTGATGAAATATCCCTGCAACGTAAGTTGTGTAACGTTTGATCAATCCACATATAATTACAGTGGGTATATGCACCAGCGTAGATTGAAATTAAAAGATTCTGTAATTCCATTGTTGGTGCAGTATATTTCTTTGCAAGATTGTGAACTTTCTGCAATGAGTTAGTTGTTAACAACTCCTCAATAAAAAGGTATCGCACTTCACCCGTTGAAGTCATCGGTATATTTCCTATTGAACCATATTCCTTAACTTTCTTTTTAATATATTCAGCAACAATTTCTGTATCTGAATAAATGTAATCCCACTCTGTTTCTGTTATAGGTGTTTTTCGTGTACGAATTAGGTTATAGTCGAGATCTCCAACTTTCTTTTTAACGGGTAGATTTTCATTCTTTGCGAGTTTTTCAAGTTTGCAATTTGATAATGCTAACGTATCACGGAATTCTATGTTTTTATAGACGCAACGTATAACATTATGAGATTTGCGGGCAAACACTTCAGTTAATTTCAACCAGTCTTTCATAAACTGAAATTCAAAAGACAGATTGTGTACCCATATTATGTAACGTTTATTCTTTGGACAAATTGAGGATAAAGTATCAAGATACCGTACTACATCTTCCCATTCTCTGAATGATGTATGACAATGTATACCACAGACGATACGGTCAAAGTCCATTACGTAAGCCCATGCGTACTTTTTGTCTACTTCCGTGGTTACTGATTTATCGCGATGTGTAACATTCTTGTAAGTTACATATGACGTGGTTTCAGTATCGAATGTTATTATATCAGGGAAGTAACTGATGTTTGGTTTCTTAGTTGTTGACAACTAAATCTTACCCCCTTTAATTTTTAAGAACACCTTGTTTACAATGTTTGGTTTATTATCGTACTTATTTGAGAGATACGTATGTGTCTTTACAGACATGATATTTTTCTCTTTAATACGTGGTTCATTCTTCCAATCCCAGTCCTCGATTTTACGATAATAAGTTGATAAAAGCTGTTCGATAGAATCATTACCCTCAGCTATGAATGTTTCGGCCTCTTCGTAAGTCATGAATGCAAAGATTTCATGAAATTCGGACGAGAGATCAGAGAGTAAGTCAAAACGTTCTGAGTATGAGGTGTTAAACATCTTAGGTGTTACTCTCTTACCCTCTGATAACGCTTTTTCTTTAGCTTGTTGCATTAATTTTGCAAACTCAACTTCTTTACGTTTCAGCGCACATTTAGCTGCATAGGAATTGGCTTCTTCTATCTTTTTTAAGGCATTATACATTGCTTTAATCTCATTCCATGACTTGAGATTATTGATGAATGAGTTACCAGTGTGATAGTGGTTAGGGTCATAATCGTACTTCCTGTAAAGATACCGGAGTGTTGAAGATGCTGACTGTAAGTTTGAAGAACCTTTGTACCAACCAGAATCTTTTGCACGTTTCATTTTACGTGTAAGCCGGACAGTGTTTTTTGCGATATATGATTTCATATACCGTGCGGATAAAGGTTTACCGCCAATTTTTCTCTTTTTCATAAAATCCTCCTTTGTTGATTAGAACGGAAATTCGTCATCAGACATATTTACAAGTAAATCGTATACTGTTTTACCGTATACCGCACCTGAATGAAGTTTGAAATATTTATACATTTCATCTTCTGTCATACCGATTAAATGTTTTTTAGCATAATCACCACCATTGTACATACATTCCTTTGATTCACACATAAGTGAGTTGTTAACAACATCAGCCATATTACAGTCGTATTTACCACATAATACATCGTGGTTACAGCAATAACGGTAGCTCATTTTATATCCCCCTTATTTTCATTAATAGGAACGACTATTTGTTCTACAAAGTCGTCACCGTGCATTTCTTTCCATAACTTCTTACCATTCGATCTTTGACCAATTACAATATTATAAACACTACCCTCTGCAATTATCTTACTACAGTCGTAGTATTCTTTTTTCTCTTTAGCCGTAGTTGTTAACAACTCCTTTCTATTCGCCATTTTAAAAATTCTTTATATGTCATTTAGATACCCTACTGTTTCGGTAAAAAGTTGATAATTTTTATCCAAACACATTCATCGTTGTTGAATGATACAGCTGTTTTGTAAATTGTTGCGAAATCGTTATTCATAATGAAATATGACATACCATGTAAAGCATCAACAAAATAAGGTGTTGGTAAATCTTCTTGTGCATCTGAAAGACAGTTAAAAATCATATCTGAGATTTCATCGTACTGATATTCTGTCATATTGTACTTATTTTTGAGATACTCAAGACAACTGTTTTGACATTCATCTATAAGTTCTATTGCTGAAATAAACTCTTTCATTTTGATACCTCCAAATATGGTTAACACTCGGATACCAACTTTGATACCCGAGTTGTTAACAACTAAATTCCTACTTCTAATTACTTTTCATATGTTTCGATGTACCAAACGTTGCAAGTTTTGTTTGGATCAGACTTGAGCGGAACTGTACCCTTGTGAGTGATTTTTACAACATCATCAGGGAAGTACAGGCAACGTGATTCAGGATTAAGAACAGCATTTTCTACGTTTTCTTCAAGGAACTGGAAAAGTGAAGTAGATGCCCAGAAATAATATTCCTGATGTTCTTCGATTGTAAAAGCAATCATTTTTTGATTTGTTGCAGAGTTGTTGACAACTGCAAACTCCTTTAAAGTGACGTCTACGAGTAACGCGTTGTTGTTCTTTTCAAGGTTGAGAATTGCAGGTCCGAGTGTACGTGTGTTAAGTGCCATAATTAAAATCCTTTCTACTAATGATAGTTGTTAACAACTATCTTTTGACGGTGGGTATATTTAGATACCCGGGGTTGATTTTTTATTTTAAGTTGTTGACAACTAAAAATTTTGAGTTGAAAAATTTTTGCCGGCGGGAATTGCCGAAAATTTTTGTGTGCTGGGAATGGTTACCAGTGGAAATGGTATTGTTAATTTTTTACACCGGTTTTCCTATAGGAGTGATGATAGTTGTTAACAACTATCTTTTGACGGTGGGTATATTTAGATACCCGGGGTTGATTTTTTATTTTAAGTTGTTGACAACTAAAAATTTTGAGTTGAAAAATTTTTGCCGGCGGGAATTGCCGAAAATTTTTGTGTGCTGGGAATGGTTACCAGTGGAAATGGTATTGTTAATTTTTTACACCGATTTTCCTATAGGACTGATAAACCTATAGGACTGATAAACCTATAGGTTTAGTAGGTTTCAACGTAAAGGTGTACAGTTGTCAAGCTGTTACACTTGACAAGTGACAGTTTTAATCATAAATATTATCAGAATAATCAATTGAAAATTCAATAACATTTTGTTTTGTCTATAGTGCATATATAAGCTTGTGAACGAAAGTTTCTTAAATTCCTACTTTTAAATGTTAGTTGTTAACAAATATCAATTATTTGTTATTTGCGATTGTAACTGTAACTGTTTTGATAAAATCAATTACAAATTTCGTTTCCTTAAACTTTTCGTTTTCAATTGTTTCAAGTATTGAAAGAATACTTGACAGACGACTTGTATCATTGTTCTGTACAATGTACGTTGTAGTGTTCTGTGTTTCGTCTGTGTTGCCGTTTGTGTTGCCGTCTGTGTTGCCGTCTGTGTTGCCGTTTGCGTTCTGTGTATCGGTCTTGTAAAGCTTCTTCAGTGTATCACGTATACCGCTTTGTGCGGCGTTTGTGCTGTCTATTTCTCCGTCTTCAATAGCTTTTACTATCTGTTCATCGGTATAAGTAAGCATTTCAGCTAACTGTGAAATATTGAACGGATAACCGTATCGGTCACAAAGTCCTAGGACTGAATTGAAGTCTGCTACTATTTCCATTTTAGTATTGCTATCCTTATCAATAGCATACTGTGAACTATCTGTAATAGCAAGCTTTAAAAAACTGTCTGTGTCGCTTATAGTTAAAAACTTATCTGCAACGCGTGCAAGTTTTGAACAGTGTGACTGTGAATAGCCGAAAGCATAATAACAATATTTGCTATAGTTGTCGACTAAAACGTCAACCTCTTTATTATCCTTTTTCACTGTGTAGTGTAAATCCAATGATTTATAAGCATCATTAGGGATTTTTGAAAGTGCATTGACCATTACGGCTATTGCATAATCAACTTTATCCTTGCTCCTAGTAGCGGTGTTTATAGCGTCTGTGATAGTTGCTATATTTGTATTGACAACAGTCGTGTTGCCGTTCTGTGTAGTTTTTTCGTTTGATATGAGAGCCTTTAAATCAGCTGTTGAAACGTTCATAATGTTATGCATAAATAATCCTACTTTCTTAAAATGACGTTCACAAGCTTGTATAAACACTATAGACTGTGTGTATATCGCTTTACAGTTTGCCAAATGCTAAACGTCTGTAAAGTGTAGTACACTGTGTTGTACTTGTAACGTAGTTGGTATAGTTGCAATACTATTCAGTGTATCAAATGAGACAAACTGAAATTCAAAACGGTTATCGTTTCATAGCGGTCACTTGTAAAGTCAAATGATGAACAATTGTTCAGTGTTGCGCTATGTACTTCTATCAGCACTACGATTGATATTAACGTGAATCAACGAAACGACTTTTAAAGAGTTGTCGTTTTAGCTCTGTTATTATATTATAATATATGATTTTTTAAGTCAATTCATTTCACTAAAGTTTCACCTAACTTTCACAAAACTCCAGTATATGGTAAGAGTTTATGAATATATTATTAAGAATTCTTAAAAGTCAATAGTTTTATATAACACTGATAGAAAAATATTACAGAAAATTTCCAGTGTTTTTACTCCTACTAAAATAGTATAATTAGTGTAGTTGTTAACAAATAATATTTTAAGTCTAAACGTTAACATATAATGTATGATAATGTTACATGCTTTTAAGTGAAAACTTGTATGATTTAATTTAGTTAATTAATTATTTTTGTACTTAATTTAATTTAATTAAAGTAGTTACATTTATGTTACATGAAAGTTTGTATAATGTGCATAATTTTGTTGAAAACTTATGTAGTTGTTAACAAATATCAAATTGAAAAATTATCGGGGAAAATGTATCATTATTTTACTTCTTAAAATACTTT
>ENA-UPXM01004320-UPXM01004320.1-activated-sludge-metagenome-genome-assembly--contig:-NODE-4320-length-14625-cov-7.691215_pt1 | contig 14625 bp, 8 predicted proteins | sample MGYA00238178_ERZ772708 | MGnify/ENA primary metagenome ERZ772708 (study PRJEB29002, sample SAMN05720212) | activated sludge metagenome | isolation source: anaerobic digester from wastewater... | reverse complement strand
AAGCTTTAAAAGGCGTCTTGAAATAACGCTCATGCTATCAGTCTTTGCATGTGCGCCAAACGCTTTACATACATCAGAGAATGTAATAACGAACATTTCAAAACGCCTCCTTCTTTTCTTTTGTCAAATTAATACCTTATGAGTTACTCAATTCCTAAAGACTTGATAACAGCATCTTCAGGACTGCTATAAAAACTCAATTGGAATTTTGCAAATAAATCTGCTGGAACAGTAGCAATATCAGCTGCACTACTCATAGGAATTAAAATCTTCTTAGCTCCTGCATCAAATGCAACCTGTAAAACTGCTGCTAATTCTTCAACTTTATTTAATGTACCGCCAATGCTCATAGAACCAAGAATCACCATTTGTGGTAATACAGGTCTATTTAGTGCGCAACTGCAATAGCCAACTAAGGCAGCTAATGAAATGTTACTATCCAAGCCAACACCTTGACAGTCTTGAATATGCATTAAGTAGTCCTTAGAATCAATCATAATTGATTGACTGATAGACTTTGCATTTGCTCTGAAGTAGTTTTGAGCAGTCTTGATGGATTCTTTTGCTTCTTTAGAAGAAGTCATACCCAACACTTCAAACTTTCCATTTCCTTCTGCGATTGTAGTTTCAAGTTTGAAAAGTCCCTTCATGTCATTGCTTCCGTTTGCAATCGTATAAACATGTCCAGGTTTTCCAGCACCCTCTGGTATAAGTTGTCCACCACCTTGCTCTAAGACAGGAACGAATACCTCGCTCATGTCCGCTAGTTTTATGTATGATAATTGAACGTCATAGAATTCCATACCGCCTATTTTCTTGAGCTGTTCTTTAACTCTTCTACGACCTTCAATTGCATATTTTAGGATTTCTTCTATATCCTCTTCGGTATATTTTCCATCTGGATATACTATCTTTACTAATCCAGATACCATTTTTCTTACAGCTATAGTATCACGCTGATTTAGGCATCTTCCTAATTTGAAATACTTATCAAAAGCATCTGTTTGAGGAACCTTTCTCATTTCTCTGAAGAACTCAGCTATATAATCAGATATAAAACCATAGTTATCAGTGAAATATTCAGGTCTCATCTTTGGAATTTCCCACCCTGGAATATAGCAATGCATACGATCAAAGAACGCACTATCAATCATTGCTTCAGGGAACGGTTCAAATAAATGAGATGTTTTTAATAATGAATCTACGCTTTGATTAATGTTTCCAACAAATACCATTGAAGCATTAGCTTGGATGGCATCTTTACCTCTAGCAAATGAACCAGAAGCCATATAGTCTTTCATGATTTGGACACCATCTTTATCCTTAAAAGAGATACCTGCAACTTCATCAAACGCAACACAATCCCATAAACCAACAAGACCAACTTGTCTTCTACTCATGTTATAGAAAAGGTTAGCAACTGTTGTTTGACCACCAGAAACCAAGATTGAGTTTGGTGATAATTCTTTATAAATATGAGACTTACCTGTTCCTCTTGGACCAAGCTCACAAATATTTACATTGTTTTCTACAAGTGGTACTAATCTAGCAAGCAAATGCCACTTCACTCTGTAATCAAATTGAGTAGGTTCCATACCTGTAGAACGAAGAATTAAATCAATCCATTCATCTTTTGTAAATTCATGTCTTGCTTCGATGATTTCGTTCTTATCCAAATTAGGCATCTGAATTGGAGTAATTTCATTAATGATGAATGGACTTTGCTTCTTATCATCTTCACTATATAGGTAAGAAAGATCTACAATGCACCAAATACCTCCAGCAAGAAGTTTCTCATATTCTCTTACATACTTTGGATGAACGAATATTCCATGAATCCCCAAGAATAAGAAATCAGCTTCGAATTGGTCAGTTCTTTCATTCAACTTAACACTAATTTTATCAATAACTGTATGATTTCCGTTTTCTTTAATCTTGGCTTTTATTTTTTCAGCTTCATCAGGACGGACATAGTTATCGGATAAAATTCGTTTAACTTGATCTATTCCTTGTTCTATTTCTTTTTCATCATCAGATGTGCAATAAGTACCTAACAAGTACTCAAGTACATAAGTTGGAACGTTAGCACTATTCTTAATTTTCTTTGTAGCCCCCTTTGGAACTACTCTTCCAGAAAATAAATCAAATACTTTTTTATCTAAGTTATCCATTCATTTGTCCTCCTTAAAACATTTTGAATTGAATGATATCGATATTGAATTGTTCTCTCTCGATATATTCATCATCTTTTTCAACATTCTTCAAGATTAAGAAATAAGGTTTATTTCTATCGAATTGAATATTCTTCAATGTAAATCTAATTTTTGTGATTCTTGTATCCAAATCATCACTAGAAGAGTTCGCAATGAATTTGTATTCATTTGAAACTTTCTCACCGTTTTCATCAACAATATATGTTTCACAGGTGATAGCCTGCTTGTTCTCACCGACTTTTTCCATCTGTTCAAAGTCTAGAGTAAAGCTTCTATTTGTTATCTTTCTCGTAATACTCTTTAATCTGACTTCAACTGGTCCAACAGTATCTTTTAATTTTCCTGAGAATAACTCACTAACATGAATGATTGGCACAATTGTTTCTTGAAGTGATGTGCCACCGTGAACATACTGAATTCCAGAACCTTGTGTTTTGAAAAGGTCATATCCCCACGGACTAATAAGTTTGAAATCACCATTAGTAATCTTGTCTAACTTAACTTCAAATGAATATGGAACACTTAAGGACATGTCATCAGCTATCAAATATCTCTTGGCAGTTTCAGCTGCATTTAAAGATACAATGTTGCTATATTTGCTAGATTCATGAATCTCACTTCTTCTATAAATAAAACCATGATCGGCAGTAATATAGAAATTTGATATTTGAAGATTGTTATATAATTTCTTAACAAGGTTCACTAATTCATTAATGCAGGTTTCAGCAACATCAAAGACTTTGCTTTCGTTATGCTCACCAGCGTTATCCATAACATCATGGTAAATGTAAACCAATGTCTTATCTGAGCAGTATTGACGTAATTCCTTTTGAGTCATGTTGTTTATGTCATCATAGGAAATAGCCGCAAAACTCTTGTTTTTTGCCTTCAAAACAGCGTCCCTTTGAGGTATTCCATTAGTTGGCATTCCATCAGCAAATACCTGCTTGTTTGAATAAGTTAAGCTCTTATGAGGAAGCAATGATGCCATACCAAAAGATGTAATTGATGGTAATGGACTAACCATGTAGTCAATCTCTGCTCCACCTTTTAAGACTTTATTTATTTTGATTCTTTCATAGATTTCATTACCTATTTCATAACGTAATGCATCTGAAATGATAACAAACATCTTCTTAGTAGGGTTCTTTTGAATGAAGTTATAGAAATTATCAGACATATAAGATCCGACAAATTCCCAACTGCCATTAGCTTGTAATGCCTTGCTATATTCAGCTCCAAGAACATCTAAGAATTTAATTTGATATGAGTTTTCAATCACATCAATCAAGCCTTCAAACTCTACAGATGGATTTTCTATTGCTCTATAGCAAGTGACTGCTCTTCGATATTCAGTATCAATCTTGTAGTACTCATTGACGTACTTTTGGATATATTCATTAGCAGTCAATCCAGTAGATATTTTTTTGTCGATAGCACGAAGGAATCTTACAGATGAAAGTAATACTCCATATTCGTTTGAATATTTTTCATACCACATTGAGTTTACCCTGTTCATAATAACTCTTTCAAAAGAGTCATATTCAAGGCTTCCACTCATTAAGCTGCTTGCTATTTTTTGGATTATATCTGTATCTAAAACCTCAAATACATCAGCAAATTGAATTGCAGCTATATCCTTTGTTGCGACAAGTCCTTCTATCTTTAAATCCAAAGCAAGTCCGCTTTGTAACTCTTCATAACGTTTATCGGTTTTAATTCTATCGATAAAGAACTTTGCATCATTAACGCCTTTATTTCCAATCAAAAATTGGCTATAGAATGAAGGCATGTTTTCAAATGGATTTGAGGCATCTTTATTCTGACCGATTGTTTGCTCTATAAAGGCTGTAAACATGAACTTTTTGATAAGTCCTTCTATCTTTAAATCACCTTCATAGTTGTACGCATCACAAACTTCATTCCATAGATAATCTTCAAATCTAAATTTTACTAGTTCTTTGTACTTTGAATGATCTGAATCATCAAATACCAATTCAATTAGAATTGACTCGATATTATTTGCTGCCGCTTTTGTTAAAACGCTCATCATAGCAAGTCTTAATTCAGTACTTGTTGTATGGTCATTTACAGTAATATAGTTATTAAGTTTCTTTGTTCTAGCCTCGCTATCAAAGAACTTTATGTGATTTTCGATGACTTTTCTTAAATCGGTGTTGCTGATATTAAGTCTTCTCATGGTTAGAGCAACGGTATCAGCATAGTATTCTTCACCATACATTAAGATATCAAGAAGCCAGTTTTCTGTATCAGCAGGTCTTTCTGATGGAATGTAGATTAAGAAATTTGATTCAAGATCATCGTGTTCTATTGTTCTTTTAATTTCAAATTCGTTTTTATCGCAGATGAGTAATTTACAGTTCTTAAAAGTATCATTGCAAATATCATCCTTGAAATTCATAGGAGCGTCATACCAAAAGATAATCTTTCTTTGTAAATCTGCTTTTTCAAAGATTGATTCAATTTCAGTTTTAGCGCCTTGATAATCAATACTCGCCATTTTTTGACCTCCTTTTACTTAATTGGAACTAATAAGTCTTTCTTAACTTTTGCTCCACTATCATTTACAATCTCGATGCCTTGGAATTTGGCATAATTAACCTTAACTCCGTCATCTAAATCAAGATTGATATATCGGTTTGCCATATGATCTAAAACTTGACCATATTCAATCATTTCTTTTTGTCTTGCGTTAAGAAGCTTCATTTGTTTATCTAAACGAAGTTTCTCGCGACCATCAGCTGCTTCTAAAAGAGTTCTTGTTTCATTGACTTCAACATTCAATCTTGCAGATTCATTCAAGAAATATTTAGAATTAATCTTTGCAAGGGTATCCTCAGTGTATCGATGTAAGTAAACAAGACACTTGAAAGCATCGTTCTTACCGCTAGAGAACATCCAATAAATAGGTCTCTTTTGGTAAGTTTTTAAATGATCAGCATAGAATCCATAGTTCAAATAGCGGTTCAATGTTTCTTCTGCGGATTCGTTTTGATTCTTGCCTAAAGCTTCAGCGATGAATTCGATGTTATCTCTATAGGAAGCTTCACCGAATATGTGCTTTATCAATTTTATGATTTTAGTTGTCAATCCATCAGCCATACCTAGCTGTGTATAAACTGGGATAATGCCATCATCATCAGGCTGGTAAGTAACATAATTCATCGAGTTCCATTCACCACCAGCAAAAGCCAAGCCTTCTACATCAAGCGAGTAACGTCCCATTGACACACCCACAAAATAAGAAATCAAATCTACAATTTCTGATTTAACATCACAGTCTTTTATGCTGAAATCGCGTCTTTCAAATGGAATATCGATATCATTAATCCTATATAATTTTTGGAATATAGAACTAATTTTTATTTCATTTTCCTTAAAAGTATTTAGCGAAGCGCTGACACATGAAGAATATTTCTTGAATGCACCTTCTAAATTCTTAACATCGAATAATTTAAACGTATTAACTAATATATTGCCTTTATACTCAAAAGATGTCTCTTGTGTAGCCCAATCTTCTTTTGCTAATTTAATTTGCTCTGTTACTAATCGTTCAACTTCTCCAGTTTCATCAATTAAATAAGGAACTGACCTTAAATCTTTTGTTTGCAAATTAACAGACGGATTGATAACAGAAAAATAATAAGATGCAACTTTACTATTTAAAAAACCAAGGAAATGGTTGATATATTCTTTTCTAATATTGATGACTGGCCCACCATAGTCAAATAAACAATCTTTTGGGAAATATCTGAAACCAGTACCTCTGCTTGTTACAGCACTATATGTGATTCCTTCTTTAAACCAGTAATCTCTATTAAGTAGATTGGATGTTTTATTTTCAAGGTAAAAGTTTCTAGCCTTTGGTCTCCAATCAACAACATAGGTAATATTTCCGTAATACTTTCTAAAAAAGCCGCCTTTAGCATATGGAACCCAATAGTCTTTATTAATCTTAAAAGACTCAACTTCCCAGAATTGGCGTAGATATTTGTCGTTATTACCAGTGATATTTTTAGATCCTGTTAAATCGCCATAATCTTCAAGACTATTGCCATCAATATAATTTTTGAAGAATGCTTCCTCAACCCAATAGGCAAAAGGAACTGTTGGCGCATTCAAAAAGTACATTGAATTTGTGTTATATCTATATTTTTCATTAAAAAATTCGATTTGTTTTTTTTCATAATCTTTTACATCAACTAATCTAATATACGCAGTTTTATAATTTGGAACTTTGCATTTTTTATAGACAAATGAGCATGTTTGAACGACATCATTTCCAATGAATTCAAATGCTTTGATTCCGTGATGAACCAAAGAAATAAATGTCACATCGGATAGTAATTTTTTTCTTAAATCTAAAAAGCTATCAATGAACATCCATCCATGCATATTAATCATTGCAACAAAACCGTTATCTTTTACAAAATCAGTTTCCATAAACATAGCAAACATATCTGCTTTTGAATTAACATATTGCTTAGATGCATAGTCTTTAACAGATTGTTCCATAGTAGAGATGCTTATATATGGTGGGTTAGTAATCATTACATCATACTTTGAAGAAATGATTTTTGCTTGTTGCAACAAACGTCTTAAAACATTCAACCCATCATTTAGGAAACGCGAATTAAATATATTTATAACTGCTTTTTCCTTGATTTTATTTAAGGAATTCTCGATAGAATTTAAATTTTTCTTTTCAATTCTTAGTAAAGATCCTATTGTTTTACCATATCTAAACTCTTCTACTAACCATTTAATATCTTTGATTTCAGCGTTAGATAAGAAAACAAGATCTTTTAATTGCTGCTCATAGTCATTGTGTAGCAACTCTCTCGAATCCCAAATTTCATAAACTTTTGGCTCAATATAATAAGTCGAAGCAAAAAAACGTGAATTTTTACTTCTAGCCTTCATAACAAGTGAAAAAGAAGCCAATTGAGACGCACGTTTATCAACATCTAAACCAACAATATTATTTTTTAAAATCAAAGTTGGAATATCACGAGTTTGATACCCGCGTTCTTCATACATCTTATATAAAAGATCAAATACGTAAACAAGAATATGCCCAGAACCACAGCATGGTTCTATAACTCTAATTTCTTCTGGATTAACATTTTTGTATCTTATTGAATCAAGCTTTGATTGAACATCTGCTTCTTGCTTTGCATCTTCGACATAATATCTCATCTCCTTTTTTAAAGGAGATTTTGGATAACTTTCTAACCAGATACGGCCAACAGAGTTTTCAGCCATATATCTGACAATCCAATCAGGAGTAAATAATTGTGTAACAGCTGGTAGTGTATCTTTTGTTATTGTCTTCTTAGAAGCAAAAACCTCATCTTTTTTTTGTGAGATGTAAAACTGATAAAGCCACCCAATTACTTCAACATCATCTAAGAAAATATTTTCACCAATTTCCATTAATTTTGTAATAAATGTCTCACCTTTTAACAATGCTTTAGGAAGCAATAATTCTAGGTAATCCTGATCTCTATCAAATAGCATAGGTAAAATACCACTCAATGCATAGCATTGGCGGAATAAAACATAGCTATATGCTTCGTCAAGCTTTCCTTGAGCATATAAAGGTTGGACTACTGATAAGTCAAGTTTTAATTCATCTTTTACCAAATCAAGATGCTTCATGATTTCAGGTTCAACACCACCATCACGTGATGATAGAACTCTAAAACCGTGTGGCAAAAAGTCATGGACTTCCATGAATCTTAATGCCACTATTCTATTGAACCAAGTATATGCAAATTCCTCGATAACTTGTTTATAGCCATCAGTCTTTACTAACTTAACAATAGAATCTCTTTTATCTTTTAAATCGCCAGGATATGAGTTGGAGTCACCATCAATAATAGTGTAGTCACCAACTTTTCTAGCTTCTTTTATATCATGCTCTGAGTTAATACCTAAAGTTTTTAAAGAAACTTCAATTTGACTTTCGAGGTTATTTTTTGCCCAGACAGCATAAAGTTGTAATGCTCTTTTATCCATATAGCACCTCTTTAATCAAGATCTAATTCATCATTGTTATTCAAAGCTTTTTCAAGTTCAGCTTTAATATAGGCAACTACTGAATCAATATCTTCTTGTGTTTTAATCTTCTTTTTTGCAGTTGGAACGCAATCAATCACTCTTACACTCTTGCGACGAACTGGTTTTGGTGGATTAACTGGATCAACTGGATTTGTTGGATCATCGCTTTCAGCAAGTACAGTTTGAATAAACTTTTTGAAGCTCTTTACTGTACTTTGACTAGAAAGAACATACGAATCCAGATTTGGAGTCTTTTTAGAAAGAGAACTGCTCCAGCTATTATATGTATGTTCGATTTCATCAAACTTATCTTGAATCTTTTGCTTTTTCTTATCAGATATATCTGAACCAATAGCTGCATCAAGTTCCTTCTTAATATCTGCTTTGTCGTTGTTGATTGAACGAATAGCATTTTGATATTTATTTTCTAAGATAGCATCTTTAACACTGTTTGCTTTAAATACCAAGTTACCTAATTCAGCCATTTTTGCAAAAGGAACTGGCATAGTAAGGATGTCGTTCATTTGAGCTATAACATCACTTAAATCTTCCAAACCACCAAATAAAGAATTGTTATCGTCATACCATGCTACGATTTGTAAAGCATCGTTATAAACTTTTTGTTGAGAAGATCCTTCTTTGTAGAATGCTTCTAATTGTTCTAATATTTCAGCATTATCTTCAAGTGAATCTTTTCTAGAAATAATTTCATTAAATACAGTTGCAGAGTCGCTTGTTTTTGTAATTGCATCAATATCAGCATAAATAGCTGGGATACATCCACTACCTGCGAATTGTTTACCGCTATATTTAATCTTTAAGTTTGATAAGAATGTCTTTTTAGCATTAAAGAAAGCAAGAACATCATTCTTCATATCTACTTCTTTCATAGAAACAGAAAGTGAATAGATATCGTTCATAATTTTCTTTACTTGATAAAGAATTGCATCATCAACCTTTTCTTGATTGCGAATAACCATAGTATCAAGGCCGTTTTTCTTAACGAAGTCATTTCTAAAGTTATAGTCCTTGATTTCAACTGGAACTTCATGTCTTGAAATTTGGACTACCTCAGCCTTAAGCATGCAGGCAACCATACCTAAAATATCAAGGTCTCTCCAACCAAATGGCTTCTTAGAGAAATGTTCAATTAAAGCCTTCATAGTTGTTTTCTTATAAACTGCTTTATCGTTTTTAATCTTATTAATTATTTCAACATAAGCAGGATAGTTAGAATCATTTGTAATATCTGTTCCAAGCAATACGCTTTGATCGCTATTGAAGACATTTAAAATATCTTTTTGCTCGTTATAGAAGAAAGAAACTAGTCCTAATTGATAGTACTCTTGTTCCACTACTTTATTTAAAGCATCAGTAAGTCTGTCTTTACCATCTTTTTCCTTGATGTTTAGATTTACGCCGTTGTAATAAATACCAGCTGATCGTAAAGTCTCGCGAATAATATCTTCAGCTCTTCTTAATCTTTCACTTAATTCAGCAGATTTTTTTGCCATAATTTCAGTCATAGCCACTGATAAAGAAGCACTATTATTTCTCTTAAAAATAGAAATTCTATTAGCTCTAATAAGTTCACTGATATATTCGCCTTGAGTCATATCCACGACCAAAGCACCTGTTCTTGCTGATTCAGCAGCAAAAGCAAAGTCATCATTCAAACCTGAGAAACCAGTGAAAACTTTTACTGTAATATTATCTGCACCGTTAATTCCTTTATTTTCATCATCAACAAATCTGTTTAATGCAAAATCATAACGATTTTTATATCTTAATTTTGTTAATTCAAATACCTTATCATATACAATTTCAAGGATAGTTCTCTTAACCTCACCTTCATTGTAGTCGACTTGGTTAATTTGCTTATTTACATCCTGTTCTGCATTTGTAAGGAAGTCGTACTCTTCACCATTCTTTTGAATTAAAGTTTCTTTTTCAAGACGCTTTAAGCTTTCTGCAATCTTGTTCTTTAATTCCATTTTATCTTCATCTAAAGACTCAACCATTAAAGTTGCAATTCTATTAAGAGTTGCAGGCATTTCCTTAACGTGAAGTATCATGAAAAGAACCCTTAATACTCTAATATCGAAGTCATTTAGAGTTGGTTTGTTTCCAGCAGATGTAAATACAGTTTTAATATCCCAGTCAATAAATTGTTCTATTGTTAAATAGAAGCTATCAAATGGAACTAGTAATCCTTCTGTGCAATCAGCATATTTCTTTGCTGAATCTTGGAACGCACTAAGTAAAGAACGTTCAGAGTGAGCTAGGTGCTTACCTTCAGACATTCCGTGCTCACGTATAGCAGTAAATACCTTTTGCAATAATTCAAATTGGTAAGGAACGAATGGATATACATCTTTAAATTCATCGGCACTCTTGTATCCTGTCCATGATGGAGTTCCTTCAAACATAATTAAATTTGAAATCTTGCTTGAATTACCATCATATAAAGATTTAAGAGGATCTACAGCATTATCCTTCTTTTCAAGAATACGTTTCTTAATAACCTCTCCTGCTTCAGCACCAGATAAAAGGATTCTTGTATCAAATCTAGCTTGAATCTTAGAAAAGTCTTGTTGTTTATCTTTAGTAGAATCTATCATTGCCTTAAGTTCTTGTTGTGAAGTAACAACAACCCACGCTTGACCACGACAATACTTTCCTAAATCTTCAACACAAGTTTGTAGGTTCAACATTAATTGAGTATTATCACCAATGAACTGACCTACTTCATCCATTAAGAAAATTATTCTTGTTTTATTCTTTTTGCAGTAATTATTGACTATCTTTGCAAATTCCTCAGTTGAGTTTGTATAGTTTTGAATTTGGTCATCAACATATTTTTTTGCATCTTCTTCTGGAACGCCTCTAACCTCAACTAAAGCCTTGATGATAGAACTTCTATTAAGCGTAGCTTTTGAACGATTAGATTTCCAATCACGATGAGAAAGTTCCTCAAATTTTTTAGCAAATTCATCAAGTTTACCTTCTTCATCAAGCATTCTTTCTAGATCAGCAACCCACGGTCTATCACCACAATAACCAATAGATTCGTTGAAAGCTCTAAGCATGATATCCATGATAGCTTGAGTCTTATTTTTTGAATCAGATTTTGCCTTAGAATCAATATTAAAAAGAACTACCTTATTATTAGCTGCTGCACATTTTTGCATATCAGCCAAAAGCATCTCATCATGGATTTTTTCTTTAAAATAGTCGACAGCTTTTATGCCAGCAACTTCTTCATTTTCTAATATATATCCTAATATTTTAAGAAAGTGTGATTTACCAGAACCAAAAAAGCCAGTTATCCATGCAGCCATTTTTTCTGTTGGATTTACAATTGAATCACGATACTTTCTAAAGAATATCCTGAATTGTTTAGTGATTTCGTCGGTACAAACGTATTCTTCCAACTCCATCCACTTTTGTTCTTCATCTTCGTTACCAATAGTAACAACACCCTGAATACTTCTATCAATCGGTTTTTTAAATAAATCTTTAATAATCATTTGCTTAGTCTCCTTTCAACTAATGGGAATGCTCTATAATAGTTGTCATCATCAAGTCTATCAAAGAGCCTTAGTGTCATTGTTTTTTTTGTTTCATATCTTCCTGGGTACATCATGACCACAGGATTTCTTTTAAATATACTTTGTAAATTGTTTAAGATCGTATGACTTCTTATAACTGGATAAGACTTTCCTACACCAGTAATTAAGATAATTTTTGTCCCATCATCCTGAACACTTTTGAACTTATCCAAGAATTCGTTTTCGTCTTCTTCTACTGATAAAATTGGTTGGAAGATTTCAGATAATAAATGTTGCTTATCGTAATCTTTCTCTGCAGCTATAACATCTTCTGTATATCCTTGTTCATCGATTATTTCCAGCATCATTTCATATAAATCGAATTCAACAATATTTGGATTTCTACTTTTTAATTTAGATACTTCCTTACGTATAACTAGTTCTTCCTGTGGGTTGTAATCAAATATGTAGAACTTCATATCGTTAGCTGTTCCATATTTAGTTAAAGATTGAACAGACATCATCCTATCTTCAAGTTCAAGGAATCGATCGTTTAATGTTCTTTCTGCCATTACTTATCCTCCCCAAGCAACGCTTGCAAGTATTCACTATCATGAATTAGCCTAATGTGTTCCTCCACTTCAGGATGAATCATTGCTCTTTCAACATGAATGTTTCTCTTTATCCTAGTTCCTAAACCAGATTCTACTAAAATATTTCTATAACCTTTCGACAACTGATCTATAGTGAAATGTCCCCATTCAGAGACAATCATGTCAGACTCTTTTTTTGTAGCAAAGAATGTTTCAAAGTCGTCTATTGATATATATTTACTTTCGCTTAATAGAGAATCTCTATAAACTTCAAACATAAAATCAAAGAATAGAGAATCATTTTTAGCGATTGCATAAACAAGAATAAATTTTGATGTATTCACATCACCACTGTATAACTGCTCCAATAAGAATTTATCAAGCTCAAGCAATCTTTCATAGATTACATTGGTAACTTCTCGTCTTCTTTGAAGCGAATCTATTTCCACATAATTCTCATCATAACATTTTTTATAAACTTCATTACGATCGTTTCCATCTAATATTAATTTCGCAATTTTCTTGGAAATTGTGTACTTGAAAGGAGTCTTTTTGATCGCTGATGAATATGGTTTTTTATTCATTTCAAGTCCTCCTATTAAATTAACTCATCATAATTCTATCACCAAAGGGTTAATTTGTCAATCAAAAAGCGTTCCGTTTGAAATGATTTTTTAATTTTTGTGAAAAGTTTACAAAAAAATCTCACCCAAGTTAATGAGTGAGATCTGTTGCAAGTGTTATTTGATTATCAATTACTTCTTATGCCCTTGATAATTCTTGTTGTTTGGATTGCATTGATTAGATTGGTTATTTTGATTAGCTCTAAATGCAGAATTGTTAGGATTGTTTTGATTTGAATAATTATTTAATTGTTGTTGTGTATGTGTCTTACCACTAACACCATTAGGTTTACTCATCGTCATCTTCCTCCTCAAATTCATCTGGAATACCATAGAAGTCACATAAAACTAAGTAAGCTGCATATCTCTTCGCTTCCTTCTTTGAGGTTGCATATGCTGTTTTGCTCATGGCCCAACTTCTAATATAGCATGTGCATTCCCACATCATCCTACCGTCATTTAATTGAGTCATTTCGTCAGGTTGATCGTATTGTGGAATTGAACACCTACCATGTTCTGCTAATTCCTTTAAAGTTGTTACTGCGTTTTCTAACTTAAACTTATCAGGTCTTTCTTCTTCAGTATCAACATTCTCTAAGAAATCATCAATCTGAAGCATGAATTCGACTGAGTTTTGTAATTCATCTGGATTCCAATCAGTATCAATAGCTATAGCACCAAGTATAGCCTCGAATAAATCCGCCTTTACCTTTTCTTGTCTTTCAACGTGATTATCAATATCACTATCACCCATAAACATAAACTTTGCGAATCCTAACTTATCAATACGCTTAGCTAATGTTTTATTAGAAACTATTTCCTTTTTTAATTCAGTGAAATCACATTCATTCTTATGGGCAACGATGCAATATTCATCATCGTCGTTTTCTTCATCGTAATAATCTGATTGAGACTTAGTAAAGCCAAATCTATCAGCTATTACCTTTACCACATAGAAATCAAGCACTCTATCTCCTAAGAACTCTAGGACTTCATTATTTTCACCACCATACTGTGTTGAATAAGAACTTCTTGTGAATGCTTGAAATAATAAATCTTGGTTTTCAAACCAATGTCCAATCTTTCTTTGGACTTCATCTAAATGATCGTTTAAGTTTTGCATAAATATCGTCCTCCTTAATTCAAAACTTTATCCTTAAGGAAACAAAAAAGACCTTATGCCGACAGGGTAGACTCCTCCTAACTAGAGTCCTCCTATACAAAGGTCTAATTTAATCAAAACAATTTTTGTAAGATTTTCTACTTAATGCCTCCCACTTGCAAAAGGTATTAAACAGATCACATTACTCAACTACTTTGAGGAAACTAATCCTTCCTTATCGGACAAACAAAGTATACTACAAAATCTTGACAAAATCAATCTTTTGACAACAAAAAAGAGCCCACTACTCATCATTTCTGACTTTCGTGGGCTTAGGCTAGTTTTGTTTATCTTTATTAAATTGTTTGAAGATCTGATTCGTACCAGTTGCGGTTAATCCTGAGGCTGCACCAATTATAATCGCCACAACTACATTTGTTGCTGGAATAATTGATGGAA
>ENA-UPXM01004312-UPXM01004312.1-activated-sludge-metagenome-genome-assembly--contig:-NODE-4312-length-14656-cov-3.658585_pt1 | contig 14656 bp, 9 predicted proteins | sample MGYA00238178_ERZ772708 | MGnify/ENA primary metagenome ERZ772708 (study PRJEB29002, sample SAMN05720212) | activated sludge metagenome | isolation source: anaerobic digester from wastewater... | reverse complement strand
TTATATGATTTACTTTTGCAGTGACAGGCTTCTCTTTCCTGATGAATTGATCTGTCGGATCAATCTCTGTTTCATAGAGTTTGTAAAATGTGCCTTTCCGTTCTCTTGCACTGATCACAAAACGTATTTTATTCTTTGGGAAAGGCATAGTTGCCACTTCGTAAAAACTTCTTTCCATAACCCTGGCTTCGGCTGTTGTTTGCCATTCCTGGAAAAGGGTCGAAAACCCACGTGAGTAAAGCAGTTTGTTTTCAGCAGCATCAAATACTTCATATTTGAAATTGCCATAATTGAAAGGATCAATCAACTGAGTTCTTGAGCCTGCATAAAATGGTTCTTCCTTCATCCCGGATGGGTATACTGTTATCTTACTGCTGTTACCTGCAAACATAAAATCAAAACGAAGGACTTTACCGGTAAAATATTTGTCAAAATCGACTTGTGCTGTAAGTACAAATGGAAGACATAATAATATTATGACAAAAGATTTTCTCATGTCTTATCTGATAAATAATTAATTGTAAAGCTAAAAAATAACATTAACTCAGATTAATTAATTAGTAATTTTGCCGAAAATTATTTGATTATGGCAGACCTTAATACGAGGATCAGCGATTTTATCTGGAAAAATCTGGAAGAGAAGCATTTTCAGGCCAGGAAAAATCCTTTTTGGGAATCACTGCGAAAGACAGGCACTGAGATATGGCTTGATACGGGTGACATTAATGAAGCTGAAGCCAACTGGTCGGCTGAGATGAACGCTCTGACGACTAATAATACATTTCTCAACAATGAGATACAGAAGGGTAACTACGATGTTTTTATCTCAGAGGCAAAGCCTCTCATAAGAGAACTGCCTTATGAAAACAGGGTGAGGGAAATGGCCTTTATTGTCAATGCCCGGCATAGTCTGAGGCTCGCCTTGAAATTCGGAGGCCTTGTAAGCGTTGACCTTCACACTGATACAGCTCATGACATAAAAAGCATCGAATATTATGGGCGGCGGCTTCATGAAATTTGCCCTGACCAGTTCGTCATTAAAGAGCCTTTTACAGCAGAAGGTTTGATAGGAGCAAGAAGACTGAAAGACTCGGGAGTTAAGATCAATTTCACACTTGAATTCAGTGCAAGGCAAAATATCCTTGCAACACTTGTAACACGACCCGATTACCTGAATGTTTTTCTCGGAAGGATTAGTGATTTCATGATGAACAACAAGCTTGGTGATGGAAGCGGGATGGGCGAGATGGCTCTGATTGCATCTCAGAACTGGGTAACAGCCTTTTCATCAAGGAATCCATGGCAGACAAAGCTAATAGCTGCCAGTCTGAGGCATTATAATCAGCTTGATCTCCTGGCCGGTGTGGATGTTTTCACTATACCTCCGGCAGTTGCAGGAGCTGCAAGGAAGAATCTTAAACCTGATTTTACATCCCATATGCACGAAAATTATGAGATCAGCACTTATCCTTCTGCCACTGAAGCTCATATAGATAAATTCTGGAGGATCGATGACAAAGTCTTGAGTCTTGCCGAGAGACTTTCTGCAAAAATACCTGCATCAGGAGCGGAACTAATAGAAATTGCCAATGAAGAGAAATGCAATGATCTGTTTCCTTCTCTTTCAAGGGATGAAAAATCATTCATAGTATCTGATGGAAAGATACCGGTATTCTCACGCTGGGCAAATAAGATAAAGGAAGAAAAAATAGCACCCGACACCCTCCTGACCCTTGCCGGCCTGGCTTCATTTAAATCGGATCAGAAACAACTTGATGAAAGGATTTTAGGTATTATTTCAATTTAGAGCATGATCGCTGCCTGGAAATCTCGTAAATAAGGACACCAGCTGCAACCGAAACATTCAATGAGCTTATATTGCCTTTTGTAGGGATCCTGACAATATTATCGGCCATATTCATCAGCTCCCTGCTGATGCCTTTATCCTCAGCACCTAAGACAAGCGCCAGGGGGCCTGTCATATCAGTTTCAGAAATTATCCTGCCTGATCTTTCTGAGCTACATACAACTTTCAGGCCTGATTCTTTAAGATATTCTACTGATTTTATTATTGATTTTTCCCTGCAAACAGGGATAGTATGAAGAGCTCCCGCAGATGTTTTTACAGCATCAGCTGTTATCCTTGCCGATCTTTTTTCCGGTATCACAACAGCATCGGCACCGAAACAGACTGCAGTACGAGTGATGGCTCCGAAATTCCTTACATCTGAAACGCCATCAAGAACCAGTATCAAAGGATCTTCCCCGCTCTCAAATAAGCCTGGAATAATATTGGCAATGTATTGATACTCAATAAGAGATAGCCAGGCGAGAACACCCTGATGGTTCTTTTTTGTTACGAGTTCAATCCTTTCTAATGGAACAATCTGGTAAGCTATGCCATTGTTTCTTACCTCAACCATCAACTCGTGATATAATGCTCCCTGAAGACCTTGTCTGATAAGCAGCCTGTCTATCTGCTTCCCTGCCTTAATAGCTTCAATTACCGGTCTAAGGCCAAATATGCAATCCGATTCCTTTCGCATGATCAGATCTCTTCGGGATTATCAAGACGGAATACAATGCCTCTTCTCCAACTGGCAACAGCCTGAGCCCAGAATGTTATCAGGGATTCACTGCGGCTAAGGTAAAAGTCATTATCGGAAAAAGCACTCTCTTTCTTCCTGAACTTAAAGAAAAGATAATCATCCTGAACAGTGAATCTTGTTCCCCAGCGCGATCTGATAAGTGGTTTCCTGTATCCCCAGCTTTCTTCATCATTTGATTTATAAACTTTATCAGGGGGACCGTAAATAATGTACATCATCCCGCGCTCTGTCCTCCAGCCCTCTTTGTATGAAGTGAAATATTCATTTGCGTACAGAACACGGGTGTAATATATCCTTATAAGCTCCCTGGCTCTTTCTATGTTGCCGCCGCAGTTGATCCAGAAATTATCAAGAGCTACTTTTGGGCGCAGAGTATTTAGCATCGAATCCAGTTCAGCAGGTCCGGCAAGGTAAGCCAGGGGTTCTATCATTGTTTCAGGACTAGTTAGTTCAGGATAAGTGTCACCCAGATTGAGAATTGTAAACCCCTCATTTATATCTCTGTCAAGTGTTATCTGGTAAATGCCTTTCTGACTGAAATTCATTGTCAGGGTGTCGGAGTAGGGAAGAGGGATAATAGTATCAGGCCCGTAATCTATTGTCTTTTCCGGCAGTATCATTGAAGGCGGGTCAGGAATAGCAGTAAATTGCTTATACCGGGAGATATATATCGAATCGGGCGGACTCTTGATATAGATAAGGTTGAGTAATTCATTCTCTTTAACGACAGGATTGAAAAGAGGGTCCCTGTTAAAATGCCCAAGAACCTTGAAATTATACCTGTTATTGTATGATAGTGTATTGAATGGAATAAAAGCCTGAACCACTTTGTTGCGAAGCCTGTCGACAATCTTGACCTCGGCCATATATTCCAGGCCGGGATTTACTCTCAGCGGTACGCCGTAAACATATTCCTCCCGGTTTTCATCTTTAGGTATTGTAATATTGTAGAAAGCGGTATCTGCCAGCATCCTGCCTGCCGAGATGTTGTAGAGTTTTGCTGTTATAAGCATCTCCGACAGCGGAATACCCTGAGGATTAGCTTCGGAAAAGAACATCTGGTCGGCAAAGAATTTCACTGAAAGATCAGACCTTTCATCCGATATGTTAAGGATATTATACTGGGGGCTGAATACATTCTTTGTGGGGTTATATAGATATGACAGATCTTTTGGATCGAGAACTACCCGTGAAGAAGTACAGGAGGCTAAAAAAGCCAGGAACAGGATCCCTGTTAAAAAAGATGAAGTCCTTATTGATAAATGCCCGGTATTCATGGTTTTATGTATTTAATTTTGTGGAGCTGAATTCCCGGCCCAACATATTCTGGCCCTGCACAATTCCTTGTTGTCATTTAACCTTATAACTGAATGATTAAAACAGCCGTCATTTCCTTCATCCCCTGATGTCCTTATAATAATTTCCTCTCCAAAAACCGATTCTGCAAGATAGTTTATTTCAATCGTAGAAGGATGGTGTTCCATAATGAAATTCAGATTATAAGTATTATTGATCCACTTCAGATAGTTCACATTATTGGTATGGAGATTAACATCAAGATCATTTACAGATACTCTGAAAGCAGGAGAAAGAGAACCGTTAATGTCAGATCCCTGCAGTTTTACAGCTCCTCTGAGTGAAGAAGCAGTAGCAGGTTGTTCATTATTATAATTCATCAGGACCTCATCTGGTCTGTGTATCCTTTTTGTTGTCCTGTCTATTATAAGCCAGGATGAAGATGCGGCAGCAACGTGTTTCCCCTCACTTGTGTACAGGTCATAATTTCTCATTGCAAACATCTTATCTGTTCCACTAGGCCAGGTCCTTACAATTACAATATCTTTCCACAAGGGGAGTTCTGATATCTCGGCATACATTCGCGACAATACCCAGAAGTGATTCTTTTTCAGCAGATCATCTCTGCCGTATCCCAGTATTACAGCATGATCTGATGCAGCATCCTGCATAAAATCGAAAAGCGAATACATGTTTATTCTCCCGTCAGGTCCTGTCTCATAGACATGTACCGGGTACTTAGCTAGCAGTTCCTTCAAAGCCATTTCTAATCACCTTTCTGAATGAAAACTTCCACATCGTTAGTATATTGTTCCCACCTTATCATTTCTTCATTGTGTTTTAACTCAAGTTTCTGGTATCGTTCATATATCTCATGTGTCTCATCAGCCGATTGAACCGAAGAACCCAATAAGGCCTCAAGCACAGATAGCTCTTTTTCTATTTTTTCTATTTTATTTTCTGAATCTTCGAGTCTTTTTTTGAGTTTCCTGAGCTTACGGTCATATTCTTTTCTTTCAAGATATCTCTGCTTATTTGACGAATTTTCATTCCCTGCTGCCTGTGATTTAGCCGGCATATCCTTCTTCTCAATTTCCTTGAGGCTGTCCATTTTCTTCTTTCTCAGGAAATCATAGATCCCGCCTATATGTTCTTTGATAGTCTTATTTCTGAATTCATATACCTTTTCAATGATGCCATCAAGGAAATCCCTGTCATGGGAAACTACAATTAATGTACCATCATATTTCATTAGTGCTTGTTTAAGAATATCCTTTGATCTCATGTCGAGATGGTTTGTCGGCTCATCAAGGACAAGAAGATTATAAGGTTCCATCAGGAGCCTGACAAGAGATAATCTGGATCGTTCCCCTCCCGACAATACCTTAACTTTTTTATCTACATCCTCGCCATGGAAAAGGAAAGCACCAAGGATATCCTTTATTTTAGTTCTTATTTCTCCTTTGGCTATGTAATCAATTGTTTCAAAAACCGTATATTCTTCATTCAGCAGTTCATCCTGGTTCTGAGCAAAATATCCTATATTCACATTATGCCCTTTCTTTATTGAACCACTGTGATCAAGCTCCCCGATAATAATCTTCGCAAGGGTCGTTTTCCCTTCGCCATTGCGTCCGACGAATGCTACTTTTTCCCCCCGGTGAAGTTTGAAGTCAATCGAATTCAAGACATTTTTGTTCCCGTAACTCTTTGACAGGTTCTCGGTTTCGATAACTACTGTGCCGGATCGGGGAGAAGGAGGGAAGCGGAGATTCATTGCGCTAATATCTTCTTCATCAATCTCAATCTTTTCAATTTTGTTGAGCATTTTGATCTTTGACTGGACCTGTATGGACTTAGTAGGCTTGTATCTGAATCTTTCGATGAATTTCTCCGTGTCGTTGATCATTTTCTGCTGATTTCTGTAGGCAGCTATCTGTTGTTCTCTTCTCTCCTTTCTCAGCTCTGTGAATTTCGACCATGATACTTTGTAGTCATATATCCTGCCAAGCGATATCTCTATTGTGCGGTTTGTCACATTATCAAGAAATGCCCTGTCGTGTGATACAAGAACCACAGCTCCGTTATATGCGGAAAGGAAACTCTCAAGCCATTGTATTGATTCAATATCGAGATGGTTTGTCGGTTCATCAAGAAGAAACAGGGAAGGTTTTTTCAGAAGTATTTTTGCCAGCTCAATTCTCATTCTCCATCCGCCGCTGAGTTCACTTGTTAGCCGGTCGAAATCAATCCTTTCAAATCCAAGTCCTTGCAGTGTCTTCTCAGCTTCTGCAATATAATTGTTGCCACCTAGAATCCGGTATCTCTCTTCAATTACTGTCAGATGATCGCACAGACTGAGATATTCTTCAGATTCATAATCAATTCTGCTGGAAATTTCGGCACTGCATCTTTCAATATCCTCAGACAGGCTCTTTATTTCTGAAAAAGAAGTCAGGACCTCGTTCATTATTGTTGTTGAATCGTCAACTTTTATCTGCTGCGGCAGATAGCCGATAGTTATTTCTTTCGACATGTCAACCTGCCCTGATGAGGGAGCCTGTAAACCGGCAATGATACTTAGCAGGGTAGATTTTCCTGATCCGTTCTTACCGGTAAGCCCTATCCGATCCTGGTCATTTATAAGGAAAGAAATATCTGTAAGCAGATCAAAGCTGCCGAAGGAAACACCGATATTTTTTACTGAGACCATCCTTAGTAAAACTGGTACAAAGATAAAAAAAGTATCTTCAGCGGTTATTTAGCCCATTACATCAATAAGAATTATCTTTACATCCTGTATTTCGAAGGGAAAATAGTGTATAGACCATGTTTATTGCGGCAATGAGAATTAAAAGATATTTATCAGGAGTGCTGATTACCGCATTTTTTTATAAGTCTGGCATTGACTTCCTGGAGGAAGGAAGCGGTAGCGGGATGCGGAGTACGAATATTTTGTTTCCAGGGATCACGTTTTCTCCATTTCCAAAGCAGATATTGATGGAATGATTGATAATCTTGAAGATCATTATCCGGATCTGAATGTGATAAAACAACTCATTGAATCCGGGGTAATACAATAGAATAAAAAATCAGCGGATGGGAAGGAAGAGGGAATTACCCTTACTCGAGAAGGTCAGGATATCAGATATAGGCTCTGAAGGCAAGGCTTTTGCCAGAGTTGATAATAAGGTTGTCTTCGTACCTATGCTTATACCGGGCGACGTTGTTGATATCAGGGTAAACAGGAAAAGGAAGAATTACCTTGAGGGAAGCGTTGTGCGGTTTCACGAGTATTCGAAAGACAGGATAAAGCCAGTATGCCGTCATTTCGGAGAGTGCGGAGGATGTAAATGGCAGCATCTGCCATATGATCTTCAGCTTCGGTTCAAGGAAAAACAGGTTAAAGACAATCTTGAAAGAATAGGCAGACTGCAGCTGCCTTCTGTAAACCCTATAATTGGATCCTGCCGGATATTCGGGTACAGGAATAAACTTGAGTTTACTTTTTCAGATAAGAGGTGGTTGACAAGGGAAGAAATGAATTCCGGGGTTGAGCGCGGAAATGATGATGCTCTCGGCTTCCATATACCAGGGCATTTTGACAAGGTAATAGATATTCTCGAATGTCATTTACAACCCGAACCTTCCGGTTCGATAAGGAATGCAGTGAGACTATATGCCCACAGGAAAGGGCTCCGGTTCTTTGATCTCCGGCAGCAAAGCGGATTCCTTCGCAATCTCATAATACGTAACACTTCTGACGGTCAGGTAATGGTTCTGGTGGTTTTCTTTATGGATGAGAAAGAGAGGAGGGAAGATTTACTTGATTTTATAATCTCAGAGTTTCCCCGGATAACATCACTCTTCTATGTAATTAACAGCAAAAAAAATGATTCACTTGCTGATCAGACCCCGGTGCTGTACAAAGGAGAAGATCATATAACCGAGACATTCGATGGACTTACGTTCAGAATCGGGCCGAAATCCTTCACTCAAACAAACAGTGAACAGGCGCTTCAGCTATACAGGAAGACCCGGGATTTTGCCGGACTGACAGGGCATGAGATTGTCTATGACCTCTATACCGGCATAGGAACAATTGCAAATTTTGTAGCATCCTCTTCACGAAAGGTTATAGGTATTGAGTATGTCGAGGAGGCAGTAAGGGATGCAGCAGAGAATTCAAGGATTAATAACATAACAAACACACAGTTTTTTTCAGGTGATGTTAAAGATATTCTGTCTGATGAATTTATTGAGCTGAACGGTCGTCCCGACGTTTTAATAACAGATCCTCCCCGGGCAGGGATGCATCAGGATGTTATTGAAAAAATACTTTCAATACTTCCCTCACGGGTTGTCTATATCAGTTGCAATCCTGCAACACAGGCCCGTGATCTGCAATTCCTTTCATCAAAGTATAATATTGTCGGCGTACAGCCTGTTGACATGTTTCCGCACACTCATCATGTTGAAAATATTGTACTTATGAACAAGGCAGGGGAGTGATGGTTGATATCAAGTTGTTTTTTTATTTCAAAATAAGTGTATCTTTAACATTTACACACATTGTTTAGTTGACGGTGTATAGAAACAACAAGGATCTTGATCTGTTCAATCTGGTTCAGAATCAGAGGATTGAGGATCATCTGGCAAGTCTCCAGTATGCAAGGATGATCCAGAAGGCACTTCTTCCGGAACCTGAAATGATGAAGGGACTGTTCAAGGATTATTTTGTGCTTTTTCTGCCAAGAGATATAGTAAGCGGAGATTTTTATTATGTTTTCAGCCGTAACAATTATATATGTGTTGCAGCCGGGGACTGTACCGGGCATGGTGTTCCGGGAGCTCTTCTCAGTATTCTTGGTATAAGCTTTCTGAATGATATCCTGCAGCAGAGAAGTGATCTGAAAGCCAACAGGATACTTAATCTGATGAGAGAGAAGGTAATGAAGGCACTTCGCCAGACCGGTGAAGAAACTGAAACAAAAGACAGTATTGATATTGGCCTGTGTATAATTGATATGACAAACAACAGCTTGCAGTTTTCCGGAGCCAACAGACCACTCATAAGGATGAGAGATGGTCTCCTTTCAGAATTTAAGCCCGATAAGATGACCATCGGTGTGGCCCCTATCAGGGAACTGCCCTTTAACAACCAGATTCTTGATATTATGCCGGGTGATACTTATTATTTGTATTCCGACGGATTTTCGGATCAGTTTGGTGAAGTATCTGATAAAAAATTCAAACAGAAACAGCTTAAAAAATTAATAGAATCAATGTCAGGTTTGTCGATGCCACGACAAAAATCCTTCCTTAAAGAGACTTTCTACCAGTGGAAAGGCAACTGCCAGCAGATAGATGATGTCCTGATATTTGGTTTTCAGATATAAGACAGCGGGTATGATGAAGCTCACAGCTTTCAGGATAAGGAATTTCCGGTCGATAATTGACACCGGATGGCAATCCTTGTCTCCTGATAACATCACATGCCTTATCGGTCAGAATGAGTCGGGTAAGACATCGATCTTGGAAGCTTTGAAAGTTTTTTATACTGAAACAATTTCAGAAGATGTTCTGCGAAGCGATCTCAGCCTGCCTGATGTAAGCTGCCGTTTCAGTGTCCCTGAGGGGTGGCTGCTTAGGATAACTGATAACCCGGGTACTGAATTAAAGGAACTGCTGTCGGGGACTACTCACATAGAACTGACAAGAAGTTGGCTCCCGGATCTGTCATCTGTGCTGAAGGTTAGTGGCACTATCAGCCAATATCTTGATTCTCTTGAAGATGCATGGCGGATTTATCTTGGCGATGTTACTGTTGAAATGGAAGGGGAACTGAGAAATATTTCCAGCCTGGAAAAAGCTTTGGAGAATGTAAATATTAAAGAAGCCCAGGTAAGGGCAAAGTTCCCCGATATTGTTTCTAAAAAAAAGGGCATTATATCGCTTTTTAAAAAGAAGCCGGCTGAGGAAAAACCTTTGATAGTTGAAGATCAGGACCTTATTGTTGAGTTGAATGAGATACTGATACAGAAAGATAAACTGAACGAAGAACTTTCAGCTAAAAAACTGATAAAGAAAGCGGGTGATACATGGAAAACCCTTCTTGATAAATACAACTCATTTGAAAATCATTTGAGAGAGTTAGCCTTCAAGCTGGAGAAAAGACATCAACAGCTGACATTCTTTATGAAGCAGAGTGATGAGGATGATCTGGAATGGAAGAGTGTTCTGGATGATTACAGAATCACCAGGCGCGACAGAGATAAAACAAAAGCTGAGCTTGACAGGCATATCGCATTCTCGGCGTATATAATGGACGGATATGATGAACGTGAAGCCAATATCAAGGTCAATGAGGAAATTCAGTCATATAAATCGCAGTATAACAGCGAGATACTTGGGAGGAAGTATTTTGAATACTGTCCAGTTTTTGAAGTATTCGAAGATTTTGGAAGTCTGTTGCCCAATCGTATCGATATGGAGGATATAATTTCAGGGAATGATAAGGTTGAAGGCTACAAGGCTGCCCGAAACTTCCTTGCAATAGCGGCGCTCGATTATTCATTTTTCCAGCAGCCATCAAGCCGTATACTGAAGCAAAAGATAGAAAACCTTAATTATACACTTACTACAAATTTTCAGGATTTCTGGCAGCAATCGATTGGTAGGAACAATAAAATCCATATCCAGTTCGAGCTTGATCATTACAACGCATCATGTGGCGATAAGGCAGGCAAGCCATATCTGGAATTCTGGATAAAGGATGAAGGTGAGCGGCTTTACCCTAAGCAGAGAAGCAGGGGAGTAAGATGGTTCTTGTCTTTTTATATGGAGCTTAAAGCTGCAGCAAATCTGAGTGACAAGAACATGGTACTCCTTATCGACGAGCCGGGTGTAAGTCTTCATGCCAGGGCACAGGAAGACGTGCTGAGGGTTTTTGAGGATATAAAGGACAAGATACAGATCATATATACCACCCACTCGCCTCATCTTGTTGAAATAAATAAACTTCATCGAATACTTGCTGTCCAGAGAGATGATCTCGACAGCCTGAGAAGTACAACACGCATTCTTGATCCTCTTCGTCTTTCCGCTGCATCCCCTGATACTCTGACACCACTTCAGAGCATCCTTGGTAATCCTGTATCAGGAGAAGGATTCTCATCGAAAAAATTCAACCTTATTGTCAATAATACGGGGTCCTATTACCTCCTGAATGCAATCATTCATCTGATGGGATCGACAACACAGGTCAGCGTTGTCCCTTCAACAAACGTTTCTTCTATTCCGCTTCTCTGTAATATTCTTATGGGCTGGGGACTTGAATTTGCAGTCCTTCTTTTTGAAAATGACAAGGAGAACCAGGTTGCCAAACTGCTAAAGGATACGATATTCAGGACAGATAACAGCGGGAGGGATCTGGTAATAAAGATGCCCGATACATTTTATAATGCCGAGGATCTTCTGTCTACACTCGATTTCAAGAATCACATACTTAAAACCCGCGAGGGGATTACGGTAGCTAATTCTGAATATGTAAGGGAAAAGAAGATCGCGAGAGGTTTTCTTTTTTCAAGATTTCTTGCGGAGGTAACTTCGGGTAATATTAAGTTGTCCAATTTCGATGAAGAGTCACAGGAGAATTTCAGGCTTTTTATAGATCTTCTTAAGGACATAAAATAAACTGACTTTTTTTTGCATTTAGTGTCTGTTTTCCTATTTTTGTTGCGCTCAGGTAACTAAGTTTATTTTAATCTTTCTTTATAAAAGTTGCAGAGAGTAGAAGGAGAGATGGGTGAGTGGCTTAAACCATCAGTTTGCTAAACTGACGTATGGGTAACTGTACCGGGGGTTCGAATCCCCCTCTCTCCGCAACACCTTCATGAGAGGCTGTCTCAAAAGTTGAGGCAGCCTTTTTTGTTGTTAATAAAAAAAGACAAAAAAAGCCGAACTTTTTGAGGGTTCGGCTTTGTTATTAGCCTCAATATTAGTATATTGCGGCATGACAAGCAAGACAAAGGTAGTATTTAAAAACTACAATCCCAACCAGATTATGCTCCTTCCCCCATCCTTGGAGGAATTGATAGAGCCCAATCACCCCGTACGAGTCGTGAACAGGGTGATCGAAAGTATCGACGCGGAAGCGCTTTTAAGGCGGTACAAAGGAGGTGGAACGTCGAGCTACCATCCGCGAATGTTGCTCAAGGTATTAATATACAGTTATTTGAGCAATATTTACAGTTCACGTAAGATGGAAAACGCGTTAAAAGAGAACATTCATTTTATGTGGCTGAGCGGCATGAGCCGGCCCGATCACAACACGCTGAACCGTTTCAGGAGCGAAAGATTGAAAGGCGCGATAAAAGAGATCTTCGCGCAGGTAGTGCTGTTATTGGTTGATTCCGGCCATGTCAGTTTACGGGAAATATACGTTGACGGGACCAAGATAGAATCCAGGGCCAATCGTTACACCTTTGTTTGGGGCAACGCCATAAAGACGAACAAAGCGAAGATGGCCGAGCGACTTGAGGCGCTCTGGGACCATGCGCAAGAAGTGGCCAAAGAGGAGCTGACAAACCAGGAACAAACAGATTTCAAGGAGATCAGTGCCGAGAAAGTTCGGGAAACGATAGCCAGGATAGATGAGGCCTTAAAAGATAAAAAGGTAGACAAAAAAACAAGACAAAAGCTGGATTACGCCCGCGAACATTGGCCCGAGGCCCTAAAAAGATACGATGAGCGGCAAGAAATTTTGGGAAAAAGGAACTCGTTCAGCAAAACCGATCCCGACGCCACCTTCATGCGCATGAAAGAAGACCACATGAAAAATGGCCAGTTAAAACCGGCGTACAACGTTCAGATCAGCACTCACGGCCAGTTTATAGTAAATTACTCCCATCACCAGAACCCCACCGACACTACCACCTTGAAGCCACATATTGAGCGGTTCGAAGAACTTTACGAAAGCTTGCCGGAGGTGGTCACAGCGGACGCGGGCTACGGTTCCCAGGAGAATTACACGTTAATGGAAAACCTGGGGATACGGGCGTACATCAAATACAGTTACTTCGACAAAGAACAAAAAAAGAAAAAGAATTTGTTGAACGAGAACTTGTATTACAATAAAGAACAGGATTGCTTCTATTGCGCCATGGGCCAAAAAATGAGGAGAACAGATACCCGCGGGAGAACCACCGAAAACGGTTTTGAACAGCGGTACGCCAGATACCAGGCGATCAACTGCACCGGGTGTCCTTTAAGGGGAGCTTGCAATAAAAACAAGGGCAATAGGATATTGGAAGTCAACCACGAATTGAACCGTTTCAAATCAAGAGCCTCGGAATTGTTGAAGAGTGAAGAAGGGATATATCACCGAAGAAAGCGATGCGCGGATGTTGAGCCGGTCTTCGCCAACATCAAGCACAACAAAGGATTTAAAAGATTTTTGCTCGGCGGCCTGGCAAAAACAGAAATAGAAACCGGATTGCTCGCCATTGCCCATAACATAGCGAAAAGTGTGGCTTAAGTCCCGATTTTGGACTTTTTTTGTCTTACTTCATCCAAATTGAACGATATTCTCGAATCAAAGCACCTTTTTAGAAACAAAAAAATCATCGGAGAAAAAAATGATGAAAAAATCGTTTTTATTGTAAATAAAAAGAGGTCATCTCAATTTTACTTTTGAGACGACCTCTTTTATTTTACCGAAGTACTGTTGAAAGCTTGCTTTCATAAAGTACTAAGGGAAAATAATAAGACCGGAACGGTTCATGAAGGTGTTGTGTGGTACTCCCAAAGGGGATCACGAGCGAAGCGAGTAATCCCTTCTCTCTCCGCGATAAAATAAGACCGGAACGGTTCATGAAGATGTTGTGTGGTACTCCCAAAGGGGATCACGAGCGAAGCGAGTAATCCCTTCTCTTCGCAATAAAGAATCAAGCGGTTATGCGATTGGGCATTTTTTTCATCCGCATATTCTTTGTATTTGACCAATTGGGAATCAGGATATTATTGGTTAAAGTAATTACACTTATCTAAATAATTCAAATATGTTTTTGTTCTTCTGAATTATATCCATATTTTCGTATTAACAAAATTGTTTAACAAAATTGTTTACAAGTGAAATTATAGTATAAAACATGAGTGAGCAAAATAAGATAAGCAATGAGCAGCTGATTTTGGAAGCAGCCGAACTGGAGTTTTTCACAAAGGGGTATGATGGTGCGCGAACAACCAGCATTGCGAAGAAGGCGGGAGTTACACATGCAATGCTGCATTATTACTACCGTACCAAAGAGAAACTCTTCGAGTGCATCATTGAGAAGACCATTAATACGGTTAAACAAACCATGCTTGCCGCAATGGGTAATCCCGATATGCCGCTTATTGAGCGACTTAAAGATGGTATCGGATCACATTTTGATCTTCTTGTTACCAATCCCTTGTTGCCAAGATTTTTTCTCAATGAGATTATTTCTCGTCCTGAGAGATACAATTTGTTATATGAACGAGTGACGGGTTTTGCCCAGGAATTGTTTGCCAACTTGCAACGGGAGATTGATGTGGCAGCAGAACGAGGAGAAATTGAAAAAATAGATGTTCGCACCTTGCTGTTATCGATAATGTCCTTAAATATTTTCCCATTCATTGCTTATCAGTTTGTTGAGTCTGTGATGGGCAATCTGATGGCAAACAGAGAGAAATTCCTTGCTGAACGCAAAGCGGAGAATATAGAAATA
>ENA-UPXM01004301-UPXM01004301.1-activated-sludge-metagenome-genome-assembly--contig:-NODE-4301-length-14691-cov-6.323517_pt1 | contig 14691 bp, 12 predicted proteins | sample MGYA00238178_ERZ772708 | MGnify/ENA primary metagenome ERZ772708 (study PRJEB29002, sample SAMN05720212) | activated sludge metagenome | isolation source: anaerobic digester from wastewater... | reverse complement strand
GTTGTTCAGGTGCTGCGCGTGGCAGAAGCCGGTCGCTTCGGCGATCTCCTTGACCGGCTGGTCGGTCAGTGTCAGACGCCGCTTGACCTCATACAGGCGCAGGCGCATGAGCGTGGCATAGACGGTTTGGCCCAGCACGCGGTCCACATGCTCTTCCAGCTTGTGGCGCGTCTGGCCGAGCGCTGCGGCCACGTCGTCGACGCCGATGCTGCGGTGCAGGTTGTCGCGGAAGAACTGCAGCATGGCTCGGACCAGCGGGTCGGAGTGGGTCAGGCTGTCGGTGCTGGCTCGCAGCTCGATCCCGCGCGGCGGAATCAGTCCCGGCGCCTTGGGCGGCGGCTCGCCGGCCATCAGCCGGTTCAGCAGGGCGGCGCCTTCGTACCCCACGCGGATCAGGTCGTGGCGCACGCTCGAGAGCGGCACGCGGATGTTCTCGCACACCAGCGCGTCATTGTCGACGCCGAGGATGGCGATGTCGTCCGGAACGGCAAATCCTGCCTCGAGGCAGACCGACTCGATTTTCGCCGCATCGTAATCGCAATAGCAAAAAACGGCCAGGGGCTTGGGCAACGCTTTCAACTCGCGTTTCAGCCACCGGTATTGCGCCTGCCAGTTGTCGGCGTTACGGCTGCGGCAGTGCTCCCAAATCAGAAACCGCGGCGCGTTGCCGGTTTTCGCCTGGAAACGCTCCGCAAACCCGGCGCCGCGCAAGGCGTGGGGGTGCTGGTACTCCGTGGCGAAGTAGGCGGCGCTGTGAAAGCCGCGCTCGCTCAGGTGATCCGCGGCGACAACGCCGATCGCGCGGTGGTCGCCGCAGATACGGGGCAGCGGGATGTCCGTGCGAAACGCACCCACGTCCACGCACGGCACGCGCTGGCGGCGGATGTAGCGGATCATGTCGGCGCGGCTGTTCAGCAGAGTGATGATGCCGTCGCCGGACCAGCCCTGCGGCAGGCGGCAGCCGTCGTTGACCGTCAGGTACCAATTTTTCTCTGCCGCATAACGTCCGATCCCTTCGCGTAGACGATGGTCATACCACTCCATCAGCACAAGCACGTTGGAATTTTTCATGGGTCAGATTCTAAGCAATTCAGGGCGAGGGAAGCAATCCCGAGTTTGACCGAACATGGGTGTTTTTTTAATTTTATGCATCTATTTTTCTGAACATGCACTTGTTGAAAGGTGCCTACCGACGTAATCTACGGTCGACAGTCTTGACAGGTTCAGCAGGAACGGAGGTCGGGCATGAGTGCTTGCATGGCGGACAGTCGAAACGTGTGCGCGGCGTGTGTGGTCATCCTGACAGGAGCTTGGCGGGCCGACGGCCAGAGCAGCGTGTGGGAAGGTACTCAGGACGCCTACTGGACAAACAAAGTCAACTGGGCGGACGGCGTGGAGGCATACGGGTGGGGGACGGCAACCTTTAATAGCGCCGGTAACAACCGAACGAACCTGTCGCTCGCTTATACGGGCAGAGCGCCTGCCATGCAGCACCTGCTCTTTACGTCGTCGTCTTGCGCGCCGTATAAAATCGGAACCAGTCCCACCGGCCAGCGTTACTGGATGATGACGGGCGGCTCTGTCACCGTGGATGCAGGCGTGGTCAACGATCAGGTGATCGGCGCGTACGTGCTGCTCGGCAATTCCGATGTGGCACATACGATAACCTTCAGGAACTTCAGTCCCGTCGCCTCGCTCACGTTTATGGGTGATCTTCGATTCCGCACCACTGCTGCCGGCACGGTGACGCTCAGGCTGGAAGGAACCGGGGAGATGGACTTCAACGGCCACTGTGTGACCAACGGCAAGGCGCCGTGCGCGCTGTATAATTTTAACAGCGGGCGGGTGACGATGGCGGGCATGAACCGCTTGAATCGCCTCTATATGCGTTACGCCTTGTCTGAAGGCGAGTCACACGTGACGCTCAGTGAAGGCGCGGAGCTTTTCCTCGACTATGGCAGCAGCGACTACTCGATCTGGCATGAGGGCACGGGGATCATTGACGGCGCGGGCACGCTGCGCTTCGGCAAGGGAACCGGCGCGAATTTCGCCCGGATTTATGTGAAGACCGGCTCGGCGCTGACGATTCGGGCGCCGATCACCAGCGCGGGGGGGCTTGAAATGCGCAGCACGGTCAGCGGAGGCGGCACGCTGGTGCTCGACGGCATCAACACCATGTCGTCCAACTTCGTCAATACCTCGATCGGCGCGGTCAGCGTCGCCAAGATGGGTCATCAGGGCGCGACCGACAGCAACCTCGGTTGCGGTACGTCGATCCTGTTCCGGGGTGCAGGCAGTGGTTTGATCTATACCGGGGCCGGCGAGACCTCTGACCGGTTGATCGACTTCTCGGCGAGCGCGCGGCTCGACCAGTCGGGCACGGGCGACCTGATTCTCTCGCAAGATTTAGTGGTCGGCGCGAATGCAAAAACACTTACGCTGACGGGCTCTGCGGCGGGTGCCGGCGAGCTTGCCGGCGTGATCGGCCCCGGAACAGGCGCCACCTCGCTGGCCAAAGAGGGGGCCGGTCTGTGGCGTCTGACGGCCGCGAACACCTATGCCGGCGCCACGACGGTACGCAACGGCACGCTGGTGCTGTGCGGCGAGAATGGCGCGGCCCATGCAACCTCAGCAGTTGTGCTGGAGGGCGGCGTTCTCTGCCTGTCCAACTCGGTTTCCGAAAACGTGGCGGACCGGCTGGCCAATTCTGCCGGTATCGCGTTGACGGGCGGGTGTCTCGCATTTGTCCACGGCAGCAGCACCGCAGACTACCGTGAGGCGCTGGGTTCGCTGACTGTGGTCGAGAACGCCAGCGTCGTTAAGATAATACCGGCCGCCGAGGGCCAAACGGCGACGCTCACATTCGCGTCGCTGGCACGTTCGGGACACGGCGTTGTGGATTTTCAGGGTGAGAGGTTGGGCGAAGACGGCAACGTGTGCAGCCGCATTCTGTTCGTCACGCCGCCGGCGCTGGTCAACGGGTTCATCGGCCCGTGGGCGACTGTCAACGGTGCCGCGCTGGCGATGTACGATGCCGCGCGCGGCGTGTACGCGGCACCGGCGTCGGCGTATATCGACATTGCAGCGCGCGGCCCGGATTCGGTGATTCCCGACAACCCCGCTCTGAACGCGCGGATCGTCACGGACGGTATATCCGGCCCCATCGCGCTGGAGACGGAGGATGGCGCGGGCGTCTTTAGCTTGGCGCAAGAATCCGTCACGTCCGCCATTGTGTCCATGGCCGGCAAGACACTGACAACGTTCGCAGTGAGCATCGCCGAAGAGGGTGGGCCTTTGGCATTGGGTGAGGCCCCCGGCGCGGGTGAGCTGCGGAACGGGGCCGGGCTCGGCGAAATCTTGTTTGACAATCGCTCGGCTCATCCGCTCACGGTTCATGCGGCGCTCAATGAAAACGGCTCGGGGACGATGTTGACCAAGCGCGGCAGCGGGACGGTCAATCTGGAAGGGCGCGTGACGGTGTCTGGCGTGACGCACGTGGCCGGCGGCGAATTGACATGGGGAGCGCTCGCCGATTCGGCGCATGTGATCGGCAGCGCCGTTGAGATGGCCGGCGGCAGGGAGACGCCGGTCTCGGTCAGGATCAACGGCGCGTCGCAGTTGGCCGGCTACGGTGATTTCACGGTGGGTATGAGGGCCGGCGATCGTTGCGTGTTGAGGCTGGATGGCGGGTTGGCCGTCCAGACGTCGCCTGAGAAAGCAAACGGAAGGGTGTATGTCGGCAATGGGTCCGGCGTGTCCGGCGCGGTCATTCAACATTCGGGCTCGTTCAATGTCAGCACGGGCATATCGGGCGCTGCCTTCCATGTGCTGGGTAACGGCGGCGGCTATGGTTACCACCGCATCATGGGCGGCGCGCTGCGCAGCGGCGAGATCGCGGTCGGCGGTTCCAGTTCGGCCGGTGACGGCAACGCCAGCGTGCTGGACTTGTTTGGGGGTGAGGTCACGCTGGATGCGTGGTGCCTGCTGGTCGCGTGGGGTAAGGGGGCGGGGGCGGTGAACCTTTTCGGCGGCTCGTTTGGTGGCACAAACAATGGCGGCGAGGTGCTGTTTGCGTACAACAACAACAGTGCGATCACCGCACAAGTCAATCTTCTGGGGGCCGGTGCCAAGATGTTTGATCGCGGTTCGGCGATCTATAAGCTGATCAACCTTTCGCGCGGCGGAACCAATACCCTCGGCGCGGTGAATCTGAATGCCGGTGAGTTAACGTTGTTCCGGGCGCACGCATCGTTCGGCAACGGCACGCCCAACACCACGACGCCCACCCACTTCAACTTCAACGGCGGGCTGCTCAAAGCCGCGGCAAGTACCACGCAGTTCATGCAGGGGCTTTCGGCGGCTTATGTGCGTGCGGGCGGTGCGCGGATCGATACGGATGGGCACGCGGTCACGCTCAATCAGCCGCTGGTCGCGCCGGCCGGTTACGGCGTGAGCGGCATTGCGCTCGCGTCTGCGGGTACGGGTTACATCGGCGCGCCGGCCGTATTGGTCAGCGGCGGGGCGGGGGTCGGCGCGACGGCCATCGCGCTGGTTGATCTGGAGCCTGGCAGCCCCTTCTGCGGCCAGGTGACGAATATTCTCGTGACCGCTGCGGGCAGCGGATACGGTGCCGGGGATCTGCCGCGCGTGACATTGCGCGGCGGGGGGTGTCTCACGCCCGCAGTCGCAGGGCCGGTCACGCTGGCGGAAAACATCAGCGGGGGCTTGAGCAAGCACGGTGAAGGAACTCTGACGCTGGGCGGCGCGTGTACCTTCAGCGGGGGCACGACGATCAGAGGCGGCACTTTGAAATTCGGGCGCGCCGATGCCCTGCTGCCCGGCAGTGCCGTTTCGGTGGAGGCCGAGGGAACGTTCGATCTCGGTGGGTTCACAGTAACCAACACGGTTAGCGGCGGCGGGGCCGTAGTGAACGGGACGCTCCATACAGAGTTTTCGCCGGGAGGAACGCCGGCCATCGATACCCAAATAATCACAATCGGTCCGGGGGCCTTCTTGGAAGGGATGTACCTTTTGGACGTGACGGCTGACGGTGCTTGCGATAAGCTCACGATCCACGGGAATGCCGATGTGTCCGGTTTGGCCATGCATGTGGTGGATACGGCACGGCTGAACCGGAAAAAGCGCTACGCGGTCGCCGCGTTCTCCGGCCAAACGGCGGGCGTGTTCAGCTTGTCTAACCTGACGGATGACCGCTGGAATCTTCAGACGGGAGCCGATGGCACGCTCTGGCTCTTTTTTGCCGATGGCATGGTTTTTATGTTAAAATGACAGTGGACGGGAGCGAGGGCTGTGCCTGTTGAACACCCGTTCCCCAAGGAGTGCACACATGGATACGAACGATAAGAAATCGACCAAGAGAAGCACGCGCCGCGCGTTTTTGAAGGTGGCCGCGGCCGGCGCCGCGGGTGTCCCGCTGATTGTACGCGCGCAGACGCTGGGCGCGAGCGCGCCCTCCAAGCGGATCACCCTGGGCATCATCGGCTGCGGCAACCAGGCCGAGCAGGATCTCAAACAGTGGCTGCCGATGGCGGATGTTCAGGTCGTGGCGGTGTGCGACGTGAACCGGGCCAGCCACGGGTACAAGAACGACAAACAGTTTCTCGGCCGTGAACCGGTGCGCGACATGGTGCAGAAGGCCTATGCCGAGCGCGCGGCTTCCGGCACGTTCAAAGGGTGCGCCGTCTATACCGATTTCCGCGAGCTGCTGGCGCGCAGCGACATCGATGCGGTGGCCGTCATCACGCCGGACCACTGGCACGCCATCCAGACGATCCAGGCCGCGGCGGCGGGCAAAGACATCTATTGCCAGAAGCCGCTGGGACTGACCGTGCGCGACGGCCAGGAGATGCTGAAGGCGGTGCGCGCGCACAGGCGCGTGCTGCAGACGGGCAGCCAGTGGCGCTCGACCGCTTTCCTCGCGGGCTTCCGCAAGGCCGTGCGCGAGGGCGTGGTCGGCACGCCGCGCCGCGTGGTCACCTATGTCGCGGCAAACAACTTTAAGGGGCCCGGCCCCGGCTGGCAGCCGATGCCGGTGCCGGACGGGTTCGAGTACGACATGTGGCTGGGCCCCGCGCCCAAGGCCCCGTACCACAAGGATCGCTGCCTTTACCGCTTCCGCTTTGTGAGCGATTATTCCGGCGGACAGACCACTAATTTCGGACACCACGCGATCGGCCTCGCCATGTGGGTGCTGGGGCTGGACGAGACCGGGCCCGAAGAGGTGTGGAACATGGGGGCCGAGTGGCCGCTCAAGGGCGACCTTTTCGACACGGCCACCAAGGTCCATTTCGGCTGCCGCTATGCGGGCGGACTCGAACTGGAGTGCGTGACGTCGCCCAAATCGTTCGGCGTGCGGATCGAAGGCGACAAAGGGTGGATCGAGACCAACGGGCGCAAGATCGAAGCCTCCTCACCGGAAATCGCCAAAGCGGTCCCCGGCACCGGCTCCTACAGCGAGTTTGTCAATCACTACCGCAATTTCATCGAATGCGTCAAGTCGCGCGGCACGCCGGTGGAGTCGGTCGAGATCGGCCACCGCGTTTCAACGGTCTGCCACCTCGGCAACATCGCGATGAAACTGGACCGCAAGCTCCGCTGGGATCCGAAAACCGAGTCCCTCCCCGGCGACGGCGAGGCGGCCGGCATGCTGGCGCAGCCGCACCGCGCGCCTTGGTCGTACAACGTTTGAGGACACGGGCATGTTTCCGCTTGTGGCGGGGCGGCCCGACGCGCTATCGTATGAGCCATCCATGGAAACACAGACGCCCCCGCTGATCCGGGCCGCCGTCCTTCGGGACGCGGTGCAGATTTTCGAGTTGATCCGCAACCATCAGGAAGACCTGATCTCGCGGCCGATCGGTGATATTATCCAGAACATCGACCGGTTCGTGGTTTGTGAGATCGAAGGGCGCGTAGCCGGCTGCGCCGCCTGGCAGATTCTGCCGGAGATCGGCGAGCCGGAACGTGCCGCAGTTGAGATCCAGTCAGTCGCGGTGTCGCAAGCCTATCGCCGCCTGCATCTGGGTACGCAGATCGTCACGCGCATCCTACATGAGGTGCGGCGCTTCGAGCCCGCTCAGGCGATCGTGCTGACCTTCGCGCCGAAGTTTTTCGAGGCCCTCGGCTTCAAGGTCATCCCCAAAACCCAGGTCATGCATAAGCTTTACATGGGGTGCATCAACTGCACGAAGCACGCCAACCCTTTTACCTGCCCTGAAATCGCGATGGCGCTGGATCTGCGCCAGCCGCCACGCACCTGATCCGGGAGAACGCTTGACCGAAATGAATACACGATACGCCGCCATCCAGTCGATCGCCGCCGCGTTGCCGCGCTTCGCGCGCGCGGAACCCGATGCCTTCCGCGCCGCCCAGCAGGCGTTCGGAAGCTGTGTCTTCAGCGACGTCGTGATGCGGCAGCGCCTGCCGGAACAGGTTTATCTCACGGTTCGGCGCACGATCGATCTCGGCGAGCGGCTCGATGTGTCGGTCGCGGGCGCGGTGGCCGAGGCCATGCGCGACTGGGCGATCGAGAACGGGGCCACGCACTACGCCCATGTCTTTTATCCGCTCACCGGCTTGACGGCGGAAAAACACGACAGCTTTCTGGAGCCGGACGCGCACGGCGGCGCCATCGCCAAGTTCTCGGCCAAGCAGCTTGTCAGCGGCGAGGCCGACGGCTCCAGCCTGCCCTCCGGCGGCCTGCGCGCGACCTTCGAAGCGCGCGGCTACACGGCGTGGGACGTGACGAGTCCCGCCTACATTCTCGAGGCGGCCGGCGGCCGCACGCTCTTTATCCCCTGCGCGTTCTGCGCGTCGACCGGCGACGCGCTCGACAAGAAGACGCCGCTGCTGCGCTCGATGCAGGCGGTCGACCGCCACGCGCGGCGTATCCTCGCGCTGTTCGGCGAGCCCGAGCAGAAGGTGGACGCCAATGCGGGGTGCGAGCAGGAGTATTTTCTGATCGACCGGCGCCTGTTCCTGCTGCGGCCGGACTTGATCAGCGCGGGCCGCACCCTGTTCGGCGCGAAGCCGCCCAAAGGCCAGGAGCTGGAGGATCAGTATTACGGTGCGATCCATGAGCGCGTGCTGGCCTACATGATTGAATGCGAACGGGATCTCACCCGCCTCGGGGTGCCGGTCAAGACGCGCCACAACGAGGTCGCGCCGGGCCAGTTCGAGGTCGCGCCGATCTACGAGCAGGCCAATATCGCCTCGGACCACCAGCACCTCGTGATGTCGCTCCTGCAGCGCACGGCGGCCAAGCACGGTTTCGTCTGCCTGCTGCACGAAAAACCGTTCAAAGGCGTGAATGGGTCGGGCAAGCACGTCAACTGGTCGCTCAACACGCCGACCGCCAACCTGCTTAACCCCGGAGAGACGCCGGAGGCCAACGCGCGCTTCCTGATCTTCTGCGCGGCCGTGATCCGGGCGGTCTCGCTCCACGGGCCGCTGCTGCGCGCGTCGGTGGCGCATGCGGGCAACGACCACCGGCTCGGCGCGTGCGAGGCGCCGCCCGCGATCATCTCCATTTTTCTGGGCGAGCATCTGACCGAGCTGTTCGAACAGGTCGCCGCCAGCGCGTCGCGCGCGCCGCGTCACGGCAAGAAGGCGTTGACGCTCGGCGTGAACTGTCTGCCCCTGCTGATGGCCGAGAAGGGCGACCGCAACCGCACCAGTCCCTTCGCCTTCACCGGCGGAAAATTCGAGTTCCGCGCCGTCGGCTCCAGCCAGTCGGTCGCCGGCCCGATCATGGTGCTGAACGCGATCGTCGCGGATTCGCTCGACACGTTGGCCACGGAATTGGAGACGCGCGTCAGCGGCGATCCCGAACGCCTCAACGCGGCGGTGCAGGCACTGGTCAAAGAGGTGTGGGATGCGCACAGCCGGGTCGTGTTCAACGGTGACAACTACACGGCGGCCTGGCACGAGGAGGCGGTCCGGCGCGGTCTGGAAAACATCCCTTCGGCCGTCGATGCGCTGGCGCAGTACGTGGCGCCTGAGACTATCGCGGCCATGACGCGCCAAGGGGTCCTGACCGAACGCGAGCTGCGCGCCCGGTACGAGATTTATCTGGAGCGCTATATCAAGGACATCGCGGTCGAAGCGCGCCTGACGCAAGAGATCGGCCGCACCCTGATTCTGCCGGCCGTCAGTCAGGCGCAGGGCCGCCTGGCCGACACCGCGTTGAAGCTGCGCCAGCTTGAGCTGCCGGCTGACACCTCGACGCTGGCCGAGGTCAGTCGCTTGACAGTCAGCCTGCAGGAGGAGCTCAATCTGCTGGCCGAAGTCTCACGCGCGGCGGAGGCGCATCACGCCTGCAAGGTCGGCCACGCGCGCTATATGCGCGAGAAGGTGGTGCCGGCCATGGAGCGCGTACGCGAACTGGCCGATGCGCTGGAGGGGCTGGTCGACGATGTGCTCTGGCCGTTGCCGACCTATCAAGAGCTGCTGTTCATCCGGTAGCCTGCGGGGGGCCATGACCGCAATCCACCGCCGCCTGCTGGACTGGTACGACGCAAACCGGCGCGAGATGCCGTGGCGCGGCCACCCCGATCCGTATGCCGTCTGGGTCAGCGAGATCATGCTGCAACAGACGCAGGTCGAGACCGTGCGCGGCTATTTCGCGCGCTTCATGCAGGCTTTTCCGACGGTGGCCGCGCTGGCCGCCGCGCAGCAGCAGCAGGTGCTCAAGCTGTGGGAGGGGCTCGGCTACTACACGCGCGCCCGCAATCTCCAGCGGGCGGCGCAGCAGATCGTGACACAGGGGGGCGGGCTGCCGCGCGACGTCGCCGGCTGGGCCGCGCTGCCCGGCGTGGGTGCCTATACCGCCGCAGCGATCGCCAGCATCTGTTTCGGCGTTCCGGCGCCGGTGGTGGACGGCAACGTGATCCGGGTCTTTGCGCGCTATTTGGGATGGGATGACGACTTCCGCAAGCCCGCGGCGCGCGCGCGGCTGGCCGCTTGGCTGCAGCCGCGGATCGCGGCGTCCGGACGTCCCGGCGATTTCAATCAGGCGATGATGGATCTGGGGGCCGTGCTCTGCACGCCGCAGGCGCCGGGTTGCGCCAGGTGCCCGCTGCGCGGCGGCTGCGTGGCGCGCCGCGAGGGGCGGCAAGCCGCACTGCCGGCGCGCCCGGTCCGCCAAGCGGTGCCGACGCGGAGCGCCGTGGCGGTGCTGGCGCGCGACGCGGCCGGGCGCGTGCTGCTCGTGCAGCGCGCGCCCGACGGGCTCTTGGGCGGATTGTGGGAACTGCCGAATCGCGCGTCCGGCGACGCGCCGACCGCGCGCGACGCGGCGCACGCGCTGCGCAGTGCAGCCGGCGTGCGAGCCGCGCGCGTCGAGTCTCGGGGCCGTTTCACCCACGCCTTCTCGCATTTCAAGCAGGTGTGGCATCTTTTCGAGGCCGTCGGGCCCGTCAGCGAGACGTCGTCCGAGCGGTCCGCATCGGCTCAGTTCGCGGTGCCGTCCGACCTGCCGCTCACAACCTTGACCCGCCGCGCGTTGATGAGTGCGCAATGAACGTGGAGTCCGTTAACCAAGACACTACAATGAACTCGAGATCAACGGCGAGAATCTTAGTGCTGGCGATCATGACCAGCCTGTCAGTCCTGAATGGCATTGCGGAAGACAAAGCCAACATCACAGAACCGCAACCTTACCAGTTATGGGCTTGCATTGGTGAAACCCAAGAAGACGTGCTCAAGAAATGCGGCGAGCCAAAGTGGATTCCATTCTTCGACTATGCAACGGTTGGTGAATATCGAAACGGGGACCCACGTTGCAGATGTTATTTTTAACGGGACAACGCCTTGTCCATCTGGAAAACAGCGCGCGCGCGACCGGCCAGTGCAACACCTGAAGTTTTGAAAACGGCCACGCGGTGAAGTAGAATACGCGCCATGGGATAATTGACTTTTTCGCAGGCCCGGCCAAAGCGGATTTCAAGGCCTCCATCAATTTCTATGATGTGCACTACATGGGGCACCATGTCGTGGGCTCCTCTGGCGGGAACACCAAGGATCTGCAAGACGCCATGAACTATGCGGCGAAAGGTTTGATCACGCCGTCCGTTATGATCACCCATGTGGGCGGCATCGACTCCGTGGCCGAAACCACCAAAAATCTGCCGAAGATCCCCGGCGGCAAGAAACTGGTCTATACTCACGTTTCCATGCCCATGACCGCGATCGACGACTTTTCGTCGCTCGGCGAGAAGAACCCTTACTTTGCGGCGCTGGCCGAGATTTGCGGGCGCAACAAGGGGCTTTGGTGCTCTGAAGCCGAACAGTACGTGCTGACCCACGCCCCGCGTCTTGAGGAAGATGCCTGAGACGTTGAAAAACCCCTATGATCGCTTTCCTTAACGGCAAGCTGGCCGACAAGACGCCCTCCACCGTCATACTCGACGTGCAGGGCGTCGGGTATGAACTCTTCATCTCTCTGAGCACCTATGACCGGCTGCCGGCCACCGGCAGCGACTGCCGGTTGTTGACCTATCATCATATCCGCGAGGACGCGCAGGTGCTGTTCGGATTCGCACAGGCCGAAGAGAAGCGCATGTTTGAAAGGCTGATCGACGTCAACGGAGTCGGCCCCAAGCTCGCCCTCAGCGTGTTGAGCGGATTGACCGTGTCCGAGCTGGTCGCTGCGATCGCCGAAAGCAACGTCAAGCGCATCAGCTCCGTGCACGGCGTCGGCAAAAAAACAGCCGAACGCATCATCGTAGAACTTCGCGACAAAGTGGATCCGCTGGAAGCGCTCGCGGGGCGCACCGCCGGCGGCGGCGATGCCCGCAACGCCATGCTGCGCGACGCCATTCTGGCGCTCAGCCAACTGGGCTTCCCGCAGGACCAAGCGCGCAAGATGGTGCAGTCCGCGCTTGACGCCGACCCCGCCGTGACCGACACCGAAGTCTTATTGCGCAAAGCCTTGAGCAGCAAGTGAGCCGCCTGTCCGTTCAGGCCGTCGTACTGCCTTTGGGCTTCACGCCGCCGCCGTTGCGCGCGGCCCAGTCTGCCTGCCGCGCAACGCCCATCAGGATCGAGACGTCATCGTCCGAATACACGCCGCGTGAAAAGATCCGCTGCACACCCTGCATCATGTGATCGGCTTTATCCGCCTTCATGAACCCGATCCGCAACAGCATATCGCGCCACATCTCTGCCAATTTCAGCTTGCGCGCGGCTAGTGCAGGCGCGGATTTTTCAACCGGCGGCTCGTAGGAGCCCAGCGCACCATACAGTTCATAACAGCAGAGCAAGACCGCCTGCGCCAAATTCAGCGACGTGTAATCAGGGTGCACGGGAATGCGGATGAGATGGGTGCAAAGCCCGATCTCGTCATTGGACAATCCTTTGTCTTCACGGCCGAAAGCCAAAGCCACCTTCCCGTTCGCCGCCAGGCGCAACAGTTCCGGCGCCAACTCGCGCGGAGTCTTCACATGCTGCCGGTAAAGCCCGCCGCGCGCGGTGGTCCCCGCCACAAAGGCGCAGTCCGCCACCGCCTCGGCCAGCGTGGCGACCTCGCGCCGCGCGTTCAGGATGTCAGCCGCATGCACAGCCATCCGCGACGCTTCGCCGGCATCGTCGCACAGTCGCGGCCCGGCCAGGACCAGCTCACGCAGCCCCATGTTGGCCATGGCACGGCAAACCGACCCCACGTTGCCGTGGTATAAGGTGCCGACCAGCACCACGCGAAAATTGCTTAATAATGTATCCATCATCGTACGGCGGGTGAAATCGACAATGCATCATGCAACTTGTCACGAGTGTCAGCCATCACCGAATCACGGAGTTTCACCAAATCGGCATACTCCATCAACTGCATACGCGCTTTGGACTCTTCTAGCGTCTCAAGGGTTGTTTCCAGTGTAAACAGTCTTTCCGACAGAACGGCAACCTGTGCGGACATCGCATTCATCAAACGGTCGATCGTTCGCCCCCTGTAAATTTCGGCGGCGTTGAACATGTCTCCCTTGAATTGACTTTCCGAAATGGCTGCCGTATCCCTGGATTCTTTTTCGTCTAATGCTCGGTCAAACTTTCTCCGCGCGTCACTTTCCAACAGCGTGGCATCGACATGCGCCGTCGAACCTCCACTCAATTCAAGAAGTTGATTGAGACGTTCAAGTTGCATATCGATCACCTCCAACTTCTTATCTCTTTGAGTCCCTCTATAAACCGATACGACATTCCCCTTTTCTTTCTCAAGTTTGGCAATCCGAGCGAGAATGTTTTCATGGGCGGACTTCACTGCATTCTTTGCGGCTTGGTTAGCCAATTCCACCGATTTGTCAACATCCTTGACCTGCATCCGGTAATTTTCCGCGTTGCCTTTCAATTCCTGAGCCAGCGCTGAGTGCGAGGTCTTATGAAAACGCACAGCCTCCGTAAATTCCACTTTGAGTGCGCTGAAATCTCCACCCGTATATTTCACCGCCAATCGGTTAAGGTCTTGATTCGTCATCACATTGTAGACCGTATATTCCAAACCCCGTCTGTCTTCAATAGTTGCTGTCTCTTTCTCAGCGATTCTACGATCCTCAGCAATACTTTTCAAAGTATCCGACAGGTCTTCAGCCTTTGCCCTCAAGAACTTGATCCTGGCATCAATCAGGTTTGGCAGCGACACCATCAATTTTTCAGCTTCTACTCTTTCACGTTCACGACGCTCGGCCTCTTCAGCTAATCGAAGCCGTTCCTCCTGAAGAGCAAGTTGAGTATCCTTTTGCATGCGCTGTTTTGCGGCCCGATTTCTCATAAAATCCGGACCGATACGATCACAACCGCTGTTGACCAGCAGTGCTGCAAAGAGCCCCGCAAAAAAATACCCCTTCATTTTTCAGTATCCTTTTTTTGTGCTTTCTGGCGTTCGAGCGGTGTGATTATTTTGTCGCCTCCGCATAACGGACAAACCTCCGTCATTTTTTTCTCAAATTCACCTTTACAATGCGGACAATCGAGTTTCTTACAGGCACACGGAGTAAACCGGCCCTCACACACCGCCTTGCAATTCCGGCACACATATTTTCCGGCCTGATTCTTCTCGTGGTTCCACCCCTGCTCACAGATTTCGCATTTCACTGTTGTGGATACATTCCCATTCGCATCGCATGTTGTGCATGCGTCCACGGAGACCCCATTGGCCGGAGCCGGCGCAGTATTCAAACGCCCTGCCGTCCCCCTCGTTTCATTCAACGCAGCCCCCCCTTTGCATGCAGGGCACAAGATACGTTCGACGTGCTTCCCCCGGCCCCCACAGGAAGAACAAGTAACTTTCGGAGGTTGATACATACCGTCGCCCCCACATGTTCGACATGTTTTGCGACTGTTACTGTACGTCCCCGTCGTAGCGCGATATGCGTTAGATGAATGGAAGCCCCTACCAGCGCAAGCCGTGCATGGTACGGGGGGCGGAAAGACTTTTCCGGAAGCGCTACACACCTTACATGCGGTGCTTTTTTCTATCGTGCCCGCATCCGCGCATACGGAACAAGCCCAAACATTGATAGCCAATAGCGAAGGGATCACAAAGGTAAAGAATCGATATCGTGCCACAACACACCTCCTCATTCGTTTGACAGGCAGGACTACACCCTATGCAACTACAAAAAAACCACTACACGCATGTACACCATAGCAAAAGAAGAACGTACCCTTAAGGTAGTGCAA